>Ga0209208_10010931_pt1 | contig 11688 bp, 7 predicted proteins | sample S1TSphfallax_3_FD_187694 | JGI IMG/M metagenome (GOLD analysis project Ga0209208, IMG submission 187694) | Host-associated microbial communities from peat moss isolated from Minnesota, USA - S1T2_Fd - Sphagnum fallax MG (SPAdes) (version 2) | ecosystem: Host-associated > Plants > Peat moss >...
AAAGCATTTGAATAAAAAAAGGTTATTGCAAAAAAGGCTTGTGTTGTAGGTGTGCAGAAAAAATGTTACGGGATTTGGTAGCTTTGTGAGAATTTTAGGGGACCAACAGAAATGGTAGAAAGGGAGCATGATTTTCATTATGTGCCAATGGGATTGCTGGATTTTGTGGTTTGAATTTACTTTCTTAACTAATCTTCAGTGAACTAAGAGTTTCAATGTATAGGCAATTAGTAGCTATTTACAAAAGGAGTTGTAACACATTATTATTATTATTATTATTATTATTTGTGCACTTTGTTTTAGTGTATGTGGAGGGTGGCACCCTTGGCCTTAATTTTAAAAAAATAAATGAGGAACCTTCCTTTGAAGGTGTGATCTCTCTCCTTCTCAAACAAAAATCATAGCTGCTTAAAATTCTATCATAAGGTCCTTACATGAGGTCAAGACCTGGAATGGGCCCCAGGCAAAGACCTAGAATGGGGCCCAGTTCTGGGGAATTCACGTCCCCTTGCTCGCTCAGCTCCCGCCTTGTGCCGGCCCCTCATTCCCAGAACGGCCCCCTTCTGGGTCCTTACCCTACTACTACTACATAGACGTAACCCTAAATATCAGGATCCGGTAACCATGGCTGACTGACGGGAACTGGACGGCGCCTGTAGGCTGTGGTAGGGTAGGAGCAGCAGCAGCAGCGGCAGAAGAGCGGCCTGCCTGCCTGCCTGCCTGCCCTGGGGACCACGCTAAAGCAAACGAGTAAGCCCCAGATCTCGAGGTTTCTGTGCCACACGCGCGCCCCACCTCGCTGCCTTCCCAACACACCACCACGATGCAGATTCAAGGGGAGAAAACTTGTACCAAATAGCAGAGAGAAACAAACATCATAAGAAACAAGGGTTTGTAGATCATTTTTTTTTCTTCTCTTAGACACATAGAGAAAGAAAGAGAGAGCGACACACACACATATATACACACGCACATACAGTGAGAGCGTTATTGGATCGATACAGGGTAAGGGAGGATGCAATTTCGGCCTGATGGTGGCGATGCGGGTTTCGATGCCCGTAGAGCAGCAGCAGCAGCCGCCTCTTCTTTCTCGGTACCATCATGTTCTTCACTCATGCTCTCTCTCTCTCTCTGTGCAGGCTCTACATCTATCTACCTACTTTCTGTTTTTCTTTCTTTCTTAGCCTTGGTTGCGCCATGTGTTTGGAGAAGAGGTGCCCTGCCTGTTGTTGTGACAGCGACGATTTTTTTTTTTAATTAAGATTTTTATGCTCTTGTTAGTTTGGGAATAAAGTTTGAGCCCACTAAGTAAGGAAACCAAGCAGCTCTGTGTGTCTGTGTTTTTTTTCCCCCCTTTGTGTCGGATTTTTTTTCTTCTTTTTCCCTAAGCATGGTGAGTTTTGCAGAGTTTTGAGAGTGTTGGAAAGTGTAGAGGACTTTTGTTGTTGGGCGAGGTACCTATATCTTATATGTTATTTGAATGTCATTGGTGCTGGTGTGTTACCAGCATGGACTATATATTGCTATGGCTAGGGTTTTAAAACCCTAGTTCTTTCACATCAGGGAAGCTTTTTTTTAATATTTAAATTATTATTATTATTTTTTACAGTAATGGAGATATTAAGCAATGAATATATATATATACTTCCATGCAGGGTGCTCCACCCTTAAGAGGGGGTTTTCCAGTGGACTATGGACCTCGAGCCGATGACAGGAGATTAGGACTTGCATCCCCTGTTTCAAAAACTGTATCTTACAGTGGCAACAGCAAGGGCGAGGAAGATGATGCCCTGCCATCCAGACATCTCTGGGTTGGCAATGTTTCACAAGAGGTCTCTGAAGCTATCCTGAAGGAAAAGTTTTCACAGTTTGGTGAAGTCGACAATGTTACAGTTTATTCTTCCAGAAACTATGCATTCGTGAACTTTGTCAATCAGGAAGAGGCAGTTGAAGCCAAGAACCTGCTTCATGGTGTTATGCTCGGTGGGCTTGCTATGCGGATTGAGTTTGCAAAGGGGGTAAGTAATCTGCCTTCTCCTTTCTGATGCATTACTGGCTGTAAGCATTTTTTTGGATCTTGTGAACATCTTTTTGGGTTGAATCATGTCATTCCTGCTCCTTCCTGCCTTTGATGTCCCTTGGAAGACTGGATCCTGTAGGAATCCCTGTTTTTGCAATAAATATTGTGGTCTTTTGTGGGGGGCGTGTTCAATCACTTGTAAATGGTTATGATTGCATCCTGAAGTTACAGAGTGCTTGCATAAAAATAATAGAGTTTGGAAGGCCATTTCCCTCTATGTCACATGAACATCATTTTGTGTTCAAGGTTTTTGGTTCCTGTTTCTCTGCAGCGAATGTCAAAATTTGAGCCCGGAAGAGGGCGGAGTGATTTGTCACATGATGACAGCACGGATGGAGCAGCAGCTGGAAACAGGGTATTTTTCTTCATTTCTGCATGTTATCATCTTCCATACATCTGAGTAATCCTCAAGTTCCTGCAGCCTTTACAGTGATGATCACAACCAGACCTAAGTGGTTTTGGTTCTCTGCAGGCAAGACAGAGTCGACATTTGTGGGTAGGGGGAATAGGACAGAATGTGACAAAAGAGCAGATTGAGGTGGAGTTCAAAAGGTTTGGGCCACTTGAAGACTTCAAGCTGTTGCGAGAGCGCAGCTGTGCATTTGTTGACTATGTAAGGATGGAGGATGCTGTTGCGGCTGTTGAAGCTCTCAATCGCAAACGCATTGGGGAGGACACATTGCGGGTTGATTTTGGAAAATCTTCAACCCAAAAGAGGGTCTGTTCATTAAAAATATCCGACATTTTTTTATTGAATATCATATACATATCAACATGTATTTCTTTTGGCTTGTGCATTGTCATTGAATTTTACAGTGCCATGTTATCAAGTTGATCAGTATCCCATCACCTTGTAGTGCAGGTGCATGCAATCTTCTTTGCTTGATGTATTGTGGTACATGTGTGGAATCAGGAAGGCAATGGAGATGAACGAAGTGGTGCTCCTAAAGATCATCGTGGTGGGGCTGCTCCAGATGGTCAACGGGGGCGTCAGGATGCTATGCAGGTTTTTTGAATGCTTTGTTCAAGATGTTTGCCTTCACCTTGGTAGTCCCTATGAGAGTTCCAGTCTTCATATGGAGAAGCAAAGATATGCTAACTTATGGGTGCCTTTTCTGTTTTCAGTTTCATTTTACCTTTACTAAGCTTTGCCACTTCATGTAGGTGGTTGGAGGAATGGGACCTTCATCAGGAGAAGGTCGTGGCAAGGCTGACAAAGATGGTGGTCCAAGTGAGGTGTTGTGGGTGGGGTTTCCTTTGCTCTCCAATGTTGATGAAGAGGGGCTCAAAAGGGCCTTCTTGCCCTTTGGTGAAATCGAACGCATCAAAACTTTCCCTGGTCGCACATATGCGTTTGTACAGTTTAAGTCAGTGGAAGATGCCACTCGAGCTAAAGATAATTTGGAGGGTAAGCTTTTCAATGACCCACGTGTGCATATCCGATTTTCCAAGAGTGAGATCGGGCCTGTTGATAATCCACGAGACACCCCTCGCAACATGGATAATTTGTTGTTGCCCTCATCACGGTGGGTTGGCGATGGACAAGGTCCAAGGGGGCCTTTAGCAGGCGGTGAACAATTTAGCAGCCCAGGCAGGCCCTCCAATACCAGCAGTTTGCGAGCAGGTGGGCTGAGGCCAGAGTATCGTCCTGAATCTTTTATGGCAGGTCCCACAGCCCGAGCCAGCACAAGAAACTCTGGCAGAGATGGGCGAATGGAGGATATTGATTATTTACGGAGGGCCCCTGGAGGTGAATCTGATATCCAGTTACCTTTTGATGATGGATGGGATTTGCCAGATGAAGATGTGGTACCAAGAGAAGCAAAACGCCTGCGAATGTTTCCTGGTGTAGGGTCAGAACCACCTGGATTTGACACAAGGTATGAGCCACATCAACTTGGTGGATCCAATGGTAGCAACCATTCTGGGTCTGGAGGGCCAGCTGGCTATGGAAACACTCGACTCCTGCCCACAGGAGACTACAGCCATGGCTTAGGACCCAGACCTCGCGGAGGAACTGCCCGAACTGAAGGTGTGCATCCTCCACTTGATAATCTGCGAGTATCTATGGGCCATGGATCTGGTCCTAGCCCAGGTCTAGCAGTCCCACAGTATGGTAAGCAGAATGGATATGGTGGAGAAAGCGGAGCAGCAGGAGCAGCAGCAGGAGCAGCGGTAGCAGCAGAAGGTTGGCAGTGGCATGGCACCATAGCGAAAGGTGGCACACCTGTTTGCCGAGCTCGTTGTCTCCCAGTTGGTAAAGGAATTGATGTGACTGTGTAAGTGTTCCTGTGAGCCTGATTACTCTGTTCTTTCCTACAGTTGGGTAATTGGAAATTGTGTCAGGTCTGGTCACTGCATTATCACTTGTGGTCAGGGTCAGTCCTTTGGCTACTTTAAAGCATCTTACTTTGTAACGTGCTGTTTTTTGTGTTTTGCAGCCCTGATGTGGTGAACTGTACAGCGCGCACTGACCTGGATATGCTAGCAAAGCATGTGTTTCAGGCAGGTGACTTTGGTGTTGTGTTTTTTGTGCCTGAGGGTGACCCAGATGTGCCTCCATATCAGGATTTCATGCATTACCTGGGAGAGAAGCATCGTGCTGGTGTGGCAAAACTGGCAGATGGAACAAGTCTGTTCCTTGTTCCCCCTTCTGAATTTTCAGAACGGGTCCTTAAAGTTCCTGGTCAAAATTGCTTGTTTGGAGTTGTTTTGAAGTTCATGCAGCAAGCCCCTGGCCCCAATTTCACACCACCACCACACCAACAACAAGCTCCTTCTTTACCCCAACACCCATCTGCCTTTCCCCAACAGCAGCAATTGCTGTCCCAGCATGCTCCATCACAACAATCCCCATTCTTGCAGCAGGTTAGTGCACCCATGATGAATGCTCCCCCTACTCAGGGTCCTTCTGGATTCCAGGGGTCTATGCAAGTGTCGCCTCTACAAGGACAGCCACTGAATGTGGCCAATGCTAGTCCAGCACAATTGACACCATCACAGCTAGCAAGCATTGCCACAATGCCTGGTGGATTGACACCTGAGCTTATTGCATCTCTCACAGCATTGCTGCCACAAAACAGTACTGATGGGAACACACCTCTGCTACCAGTGTCTGGTGGACAGAGCACTTATTCTGGAAATGGAGGAATGTCTCTTGGGAGTATCCCGACAGTGAGGGCTTCTACACCCATGATTACTCCTGCCCTGCAAACTGATGTAAGACCAGCACCAAGTGGACTTCGCCCACCAAGCAGTCCTCTACCATTACCACCCCCAGGCTGGGCACCAGCTCAGCACACACCTCAAGACCAACCACAACAACAATCTGGGGCTGGCAATTTCCACTCCCAGTCTCCAAATCATGGATCATATTTCATGATTCCACCACCACAGCAGCAGCAACAGCTGCAGCCACATCTTTCACAACAGCAATACCAACAACCATCACATCCTCTAGTTCTTGGAGGCTCAGCTTCAGGCACAGGATCTCTTCTTGGTCAGTCACCTGCAATGTCTGGGTCACAAATGCAACAAGGTTATGGATATGTTGGACAGCAGTTTATTCCACCACCTCAGATCCCAAGGCCACCACAACAGCCAGTGGGTCCTGCACCACAACAGCCAGTAGGTTCTGCTCCACAACAGCCAGTGGGTGCTGCACCACAGCAGCCTGTGGGTGCTGCACCACAGTTACCATCTGATCAGCTGGCACAGCTCACAGCCTTGCTGACTCGAAGGCAGCAACAGCCAGCACAGCAACAAGCTGCTGCCCAGCTTTTGCAGCAGCACTATCAACAACAGCCAACTAGTCATTCCCCAACATCATCTCTTCCACCCCAGCACCATCCCCTCCAGCCTCAGCAAGCCTTGACTCCACAGTTGCAACCACTAATGCAGTCACTTCCACAACAACAACAGTCTCAGTCTGAGTTACCACACTATGGACAGATGTTCCAGCCACAATGGGGCCCGAGCTCTTCTTCACAGCTTCAGCCATCATCTCTCTCACATCCCCAGCCACACCAACTACCACAACCACCACAACCACAGCCACAGGCCCAACCCCAGCAGCAGCAAATCCCTCAGTCAGTAACACAGGTGCAGCATCAGCAGGTTCTTCCACGCTCTCAAGGTACTAGTTGGGAGAATGGGGCAACCCATGGAACTATTGCAGCAGATCTGCAAGGGGCAAGCCAAAATCAAGGAGTAGGTGAGCCAGATGCTCAACAGAAGAGGTTTCAAGCAACATTGCAGCTGGCCGCTGCCTTATTACAACAAATGCAGCAACAGCAAGGAAAGCCTCAAGCAGAGTAGCAGTGATTGGTGAAGTTAGACTTATTTCAAGCCTTTTTCATCCAGGTATGTATGTCCTAAACTGTCTTCTGTCTCTCTTTCTTCTTTTTTTGTGGACACGGGTCAATGCTCTCATGATCTACAGCAAGCAAATATCTCATGAGTACATCCTCCACATCTCATTAAGGCCTGTAGCAGGAACCGTTTCTGGATCCACACATTGCTGTGTTTATGCGGGTTAAACATCGAAATGTCGTTACATATCATTGCACAAACAACAAACAAACTTGAACATGACCACAATCTGAATTGCTTGTGGCTATATCCACACCTGGAGAATAAAGACTCCCTGACAGCTAAACAGATCTCGCTTCCACAAACTCAATACTGGATTGCAATCTGAATCTGTGCAAGCAAATACAACAGCCTCACCTCTCCCTTGCTTTGTAACACTGGAAATGGGTAAGTTCCTTAGGAAGACTCCTCATGGTCCGCATAGAAAATAGGTGAACCATCGGAAGTATCAACCAACTGTAGTGGCACTAGAGTCATTGAAGTGTTAGTGATCCTTCAATCACCATCAGCATTTATGATTGCTCTGGAAAAACAAGTTGCTAGTCTGGCTGCACCGGATGACAGGTATTGCTTGTCAATTTTTACTCTTACAAAACTAAGTCACAGTTCTCCATCATAGTAAACAGTCTGACATCAGGCTCTACATTGGGGCTCTATGTCCAAGACAGGTTTAACACACCTGGGTGCTGGTGTGAACAAATGATTCTTGAAAGAGGTATTTGAGGGATCTGCTGGGTCTTAATTTATCAGAGTCTTGGTCCAAAATTCCCGAAAAATTATCTATTTATGATTATATTGGTAATAATCCAGCCAGTACCCATTGTTCTCCAATTATGAGCCTTTGCACCTCCTTGTGCACAGAGTTACAGTTTTGGCAGTTTTGTGGCACCGGCAAGGTATTCTTGTTGTGTGCCTCCAGGCTTCATTCATTTGGTCCAATGCACCGTTTAGTGCAAGCAGTAAACCAAGAACTACATTCCAACACCTGTGGCACTCTTGTCATTCTATGGCTATCCCTAGATCACATTTACCTTCTGGTACCCTTCCAAGTTTTTCAAATTCTCCACAGATGCTGCTCAACCTTGTGAGCAAGGTCCCTCTGCTTCACCAGAACTGTGTAACTCTGTTGTCTAGGGCCAATCATGGATGCTATCTTATAAGACAGGGGTGTGAACCCTCTTAACTATTCTTCCATTCTTGCAGTACGCCCACATGGATATCTCCCATCATAGTCTGCTTCACAGATGCAGCAATTGAGAGGTCAATGATGGGGGGGAGGATTGATACACACTCTTCTACAATCTCTCGACAGACTTCAGGTGACACCTTGCAATGATGCCAGTTTGTCTACACATGGTAGCAGGTTCTTGACACACATGACAAAACACATCTGTCACATGTAATCCCTTCTGTTCAAGCAAGCTTGGAAGTGATTGCCAGTTATCAACATGTGTAGCACACCCTGGACAGGCAGAGACTATCTACTTTTAGGCACTACAGTCTGGGCTATTTTGTTGTTAGATTTCGTTTCCCAAGCATAGCGCCTTCAGGTTTAAAATCTGGTTTTTCATGTCAGTGATCAGCTTTATATCTTGAGTTGGTACAGAGAATTAGCAGCAGGTTTTCCTTGCATAAGGTGATGTGTGTGTATGTATTCTCTCCCAGTTGAACAATTCGTGATGATGAGTCTCTCTCCACCAATACATGATATGAAAGGCTGATGTCTTTCCAGTGATGGTTTGCACTCCACTCCACTCCACTCTGAAACGACTTTTGTGCCGGTTCAATGACCACTCTGCATTATTCCATCTATCTCAAGTGAAATCTGAGATACACTCAAGTTTTGAGATACCGATGCCACAAACCATTCCCAGGATTGCATGACATCAAACAAATCCTTGGTAATTTGCCAATGGCATTAGCATCACTAAATCTGTATAGTGGTCTTATCTTCTGTGGGGATATGTTGGACTGTACAGTCTGTTTGGTCTCATGACTGCTGCTTTGTTGCAGAGTCAATGTATATTTCAAGGTTTACTTAGACTTTGGTTGAATTTGTTTTGTGGTGAGAAAAGTGCATTGACTTGTGAGTCAAATGAGGTTTGATGATGCAGGGCAGAATTTGAGAAATTCTGGAATCCTGTCTTGAGAGGGTTTACACTCTTGGTGCATGTAGGCATTTTTGTACCTCGACTGAAGCTTGTATGTTTAACCAAGCAATGATTGTTTGTTCAGGCATTGTGTTACAATCAATGAGTTCTTCATAACAAATGATTTTGTAAACTTAATCCATTTTCATAAATTGATCATTGATCATTCATTGCATTCTTTGAAAGGAAAGCAAATACACCGGAATGAAGAAATATGAAGTGAATGTCAACTGTACTGTGACTAAGCCTCTTGAGTCGAAACTCTGGGAACTGGAGAATGTGTTGAAGTTTGAAAAGTTTGGCTCGTCCATAATTGAGTCATCATGGTTTTCCAATGGATGATGCATTGGTGTGTGTTCGGTCACCTGATCCACGTCAAATGCACTTCACAATCAAGAATCACAGGGTGCATCTAATCTGGGATTGGGTGATAGCATTGCAAAACTTCATTGAGTCAACCTCTAAACCAATTGGATGTCTGTGGTGTTAGGAAGAAGTTGTTGGTCATGCCATCTCCAAATAGTGTTAGTTCATTTGAGGGACCCATAGAAAGTAGAGGGGGAAGCAACTCCTTTTATTGAGCAACTTAACAAATAAATGGGAGAGGCCATATTTTAACAGACAAATTCTTTCTTTGAGCTCAACATATCTTGATGGCACCACCTTCAGAAAAAGTCATTTTCAATTCTCTCTTGCAAGAGAGTTCCTGTTTTGTCTATCCTTCTTAATGGCACACCAAATAGAAAGACCAACTTCAATAGTGGCTTTCCAAGCACTCAAGAAAACCTGGAGTGTGAGTAAAAGTTACCATTTCTACTAGCACATCTTTCAAACTAAAGAATGAAAATAGTAAAGCTACAAAGGATATCGAAGGGTTGCCTCAAATAGGTGAACTCTCCAACATTGGGGCCAAAGCTTTGGTCCTCCTCTTGTCTAACCGAGGTGAAAGTTTCACCATAAAACACTTGTTGCCATGTGAGGATAAAGTCAAGGGGAGCCTCTAGTGAGTCCAAACAATTTGAGAAGCTTCCCATGCAAAGCTTATTGCTTGTCAATCAAGAAGACAATGTTGTGGCATCTCAATGTGCTCTTTGCAAATATCATAGTGTGGGTCTTTACCCAACTTTGCTAACCATGTCCCAATTGGCAAACCCTTGCATAGTGCAAGCCAAATCAAATCTGCCACCTACCTTGGTCTAGCTTTGTGCCAAATACATCTTATCAAGAAGCATCTAGCAGGTTCATGAATCCTTGTTGGATGAAAAATTTCATCGATTAAGAGCTAGGGTCCTTCCTACAAAAACATAATTTGTAACCTTTTTCGGAAAAGTATCCAAAGAAGGGTGTCACACCAAGACCATGGCTGTCTTCCCCGTTCCATTCACATTCTCCCGGGTTCCATTGGAAGTGCTCAATGAGGCCTTCACTAGATAATCACAATTGGTCATCCAGCCAGGGGGAGAGATAAGGACTTGGGAGACTAAGCCTACTTATAATTCTCCACCCATATATGTGTTAAAAAAAAGTTCACAAAATCTGGACAAGTACAACTTTGGGAAACACCTTTCATGTCATCTTTCATGTCTCTCATTGTTTTGTTTGGCTTGTTGCTAGGATTATGGAGGAGCTTTTGAGACCAGACTTGCACTATTCTTGTGAGCTAGAACATTATACAGTGGATATGCCCTATATGTGGTCGATACTATATAGTATGTGGTATGGATAGGACATGCATAGACAAAGTATATGTGATCACAGATATCCTAGTTGTTGTATTCATAAGCACCTCCATGCATCCATATTCACCTTCATTTGTTCACATGATCTAGTATTCATCCATGTGCTGAATTGCATTTATATATTCATTTACATTCATCCATATTCATCACTATCCAATTACGATCATTCACATATCCATCTTCATCCATGTATTCAATTATGTTTATCCACATTATCTATATTCATCTTTCGATGACTTTCATCCACATCTTCTATGTGCATCCACAATTCATCTACATTCAATTACATCCATCTACGTTCATCCACATCCACCTTTGTATCCACCACTAATTCACGTGCAGTTTGCACTACATACATGATCTACAAACATGTTTTGTACATCGCTTGCTCTTGAATGTGTATTCAAGCAGCCTTTTTATTCTTCATTCCAGGCAGCATGCTTGGCTGCATGGTTCGTAATTGTGTTCGATGGGCATTAGAAACTGCACCAAACACCACCAGGTATCAGGGTGGTTCTTAAGGACCATAAGTGTGGTTCTCAGAAAAACAGATACCCGGTTCTCAAACTTTGAAAAACTCATCCAGAACCATCCAGAAAACATTGGTTCTTAAACATGGTAATACTGTGAGGCTTTGAAATACCCAGAACCGGTGGTTATTTATAGAGAAACTTTTTGAAATTTAGGCAGATAGTTTTTTAAATAATAAAACTATTGATTTCACATGCACCCTAATATCAAGGTGCTGGCCAAGCATACATCATTTTGAAGCTTGCCAGAAAAACCATATACAACATACACTATTACAGGCAGGTCTTTAAAAAGTTCCATTAAATTCCCAGTTCAAAGGCTGCCCGATACTTAAAATTAATTCCAAGTGCAGACCATAAAAAATAAAATTATGGGTTTTTAAAGATTTTATTTAATTTTTTTTTGAAAATTTTTGGGCAGCCCGTACTGCACTTGACCCTATACTTCAGTGGGTATAGAGTATAGAGGTGGGTGACATCATTCCTGTTCACTGAGGTGTCAGTCTGCTCACAGCTTAGCTGCTCTTGTAACCTATCATGTAGATAGTAGTAGGTCCTTAGGTAGGTAGGTAGGTAGTTAGGGCTTATAATAGATGGCTACTAACTTCTAAGTAGATTCATGGTAGATGGTTAGTATGTAAAAGCAAGGACTAGTGGGTTGGTACTAAAAATAGCAACTAAGGTGTTACAGTGTGGTTGGTTAGGGAACTGGAACCTAATAGAAAAGTGCCTTCTGTGCACCCTCCATCCATCTTCAAGGTGCACTGGTGGTGACCATTGGTTGGCTTTGGCAAAAGTGAACCAGCACCCACCAATAG
>Ga0209208_10010932_pt1 | contig 11688 bp, 16 predicted proteins | sample S1TSphfallax_3_FD_187694 | JGI IMG/M metagenome (GOLD analysis project Ga0209208, IMG submission 187694) | Host-associated microbial communities from peat moss isolated from Minnesota, USA - S1T2_Fd - Sphagnum fallax MG (SPAdes) (version 2) | ecosystem: Host-associated > Plants > Peat moss >...
AAAAAAAAAAAAAAAAAAAAAACAAGAAAATTTTGGCAGTATATTTTTTCCAATATTGCAAAATTTGCCATTAAAAAAAACACTGCATACCATTTAAAATAATTAGCTACGCAAAAGTCTTTTTTATGGCCATTGTGATAGCCTGATGGATGCATTTTAACTACTAAATGTCTGACTGAAAGAGGGTCCCAGGGTCAATTCCTGCAGAAATCACAGATCAAATTAGGGTTAGGGTTTAATGGCCATGGCGATGGAGAGAGAAGTTCTGGAGAGCGTTTTCCAGCTCGCTTTGATGCTTCGCAGTTGTCGAGGGTTGCAGGAAGCGACGGAGCTTCGCCATGGAGGTGAGCTCGGGAGGAGGAGGAGGAGGAGGTGGAGGAGGAGGGCAATCCGTCGGGAGTATTCGGATTGCAATCCAAGATCTTTTTAATGTCTACTTGGGGGTGAGTGAGTCTACATACTCTGTTGAACAATTGAAAGCGGTAGTGGTGGTGGGGAAGGAAGCAAGCAAGGAAGGAAGGAAATAAGTAAGGGAATTCGTGTTTTTCAGGGAATGAAATGCTTTTGTTGTGGTGTTTGTTCTCTCCCCCAACTCTTGTACAAAAGGATTGGAGAATTCTCAGCTTGCTGGAGTTTTGATTTTGATTTTGATTCCTGCACAACTGCCCCAGAAAGAGTTTGAATTTTTACGCAAGCAGAAGGAGGAGGAGGGCGAGTTTTTGTTTCAAGTTCTGTGTGGTTAATGGGCACTTTTGGACTCTTAGAGCTTCAAACAAAGAGTGGTTTGTGTTGAGAGAGTTTTCAGAGTTTTTTTATTCTTTTTGATAAGGAGTTTGTTCCAGGTGTAGAGTTGGAAATCTCAAATTTGTTTCAAGTGAGTGAGTAGGCCAGACATGTTGCAGGATGTCTGTGGCAGCAAGCAAGATGGTAGATAGTTAGTTGGATGTGGAAACTCTGGAGCTTGGATGGTCGTCTAGAAACCTTTACTTCTGACAGGAAGGAAATCTGTGGTGCGTAGTTTTGTGTTTAAACCCTAACCTAGCAAGAAAGCCAATCTTAAATGATGACGACAATGTGTGCATTTCTCTGTGTTATAACCATATTTTCACTTGTTGCTGTGAGTACAGAGGAGTCTCAATAGCAAACTCGATGGAAATATTCAAGAGACTATGTAAGATGTCCTCCTTGCTGTGGCACATACTTTTGTCAAATTTTCCTCTCTGTTGCTTTTCCACTATCTCTGCCTGCCAGGGGCATAAGAATTTGCATCTAGGTCTGAAGTTGTTTCTCCTATATCAATTTGTTGAATTCTGTGTACAGAACATCCTCAGTACGCAAGCGAGTTTCTGCAGCAAGCCGACCACAACCTCCCAAGGAAGAGCAATTTCCTACCGACTTCTTGCAGCTTTTCTCACAGTTTACGGTAAGGATATACAAAGTTTACCTTTTCATGCCTAGCGAGTTTTCTCCTTTGTGATTGTTACAATGGAAAGTACAATCTGTCTAGAGACTTCCCAGTGTTTTAGCTGGAAGCAGATAAAAAGAGCTCAATACTATTTAATGGTCCTGATGCAGGACCAGGAGCAAGGGCGAGCAGTGACTGAGACGGTTCTTGCCCCATTGCTGATACAATGCAGTAGCCACGGTCCTCAAACAGATTTCCTCTACACTGCTTTGCAAATGCTGGCCAAGCTGGGTGTGGTTCGCTGGGATTCTTTTCTACCAATGCTGTTACAAGCCACAGGGACAACAGAGACAAATGACTTGCCACTATCAGGAATTTCTCAGGGAGGCAGCATGGGGTCACTTGTCGGCCAAGCTGGTGGACCTGTGGCTTTGATGATGGGAGGGGCAGCTGCAGCTACCAGCTCTGGTTCACCATCCCCATCTTCAAATCTTTTGACCTCACCTGCACGTTCAAGTGCAATAGTCTCAGCAGCCCATCCAAACTCAGAGCAGTTGTCAGTGAATGCATCCCAATTATCAGCCAGTAGTAACACTGTTATTCCGGGAGCAAGAGTCATGAACTGGTTGCGACCATTGGTGTGCAAAATAGTGCTTGCTGCATTGCAGGGTGATTTGAAGCCTGTAACCTGCCTAGAAGTTCTCTTACAAGTTGTGCAGTGGATCAATACCTGTGACACTAAAGGAGAAACTGCAAAGGAGGAAGAGGGCCCTACTGGGCGCAGAAAACAAAATTTGGAGTATAGGATGTGGCTACCCAGTTGTGTTGATGTCATTTTGGCCTTAATCGATGAGAGCAAGTGCCGCATTCCGTTCTATGCTCTGCTGCATGACCGCACCCAGCTGCAGGTTGTGTTTAGACTGTGATGTTCATCAGGACAAGATGTCAGGAGTTCATTTGGCTTAAGCATTTATGACCTCCTGCAATGTATGAGCATGGCTCAACAAGATGATGTGGATGTTTGTCTGTGACTGTGCAGGTCGAGCAGTGGCCAGAGGATGAAGCATTATTTGCACTCTATTTGGAGGTACATCGCAGGCGTGACAAAATAGCATTGCACATGCTGCCATTAGACCAGCATTTGCACTGTCCGACCTTTGCAACACTTCGAATTCCTTCCCTGACATACCCTGGAACTATGGGCGAGCCCCTGCATGGCGAGGTCTGCTATTCTTGTGTGTAGTTTTTGGAACAGTTGCAAGTTTGTTTTGTGTGCCATTTGTAAATCAGCAGGAGGCCAATGGAACCTGAAAGTTGTATGAAGGTGCATCTGAGTGCTTGTGGAGCCTTGGAGTGTTCATTTCCTGATGTAGTAGATGTTATTTGCTGGAGTTGATCTTTGATCACTCTTCCCATTTGACAAGGGCTTATGATTCTGAAGTGGGTAGCTAGTTGGTTTGTTGTAACTTTTCTTTGACTAATCATGGTGGAACCTGGTTGCAGGAGGTTGCAAATGCAGTGCCCAGAGGAAGTGTGGAGTGGGATAAAGCAATGCGTTGCCTACGACAGGCACTGCGGTCTTGTGTGTCAAATGACTGGTGGAAAAAAGTGCTAGTGCTGGCACCACGCTTAAAGAAAATTGGGCAACAACCCACTACTCCAAGAACTGCTGCAATCTACTTGGGTCAACCTGCACTTGAATTTTCAGCGGAAATGACTTCTGATGCTGCAGTGGAGCGTGTCATGGAGCTCATGCAACCCTTGCCTACAGGCAAGATTTTGATCCTTCTTCTTGCTTGGGATTCCAATTGGTTTGATCCTTTCTAGCACTCATAGACTATAGATGCATTAGATTTCTTGAGAGGTGGCTTGCTTTTACTCTCTCTGCAGTTCTGTTGTACTTCATTGAAAACAGGGAGCAATAACTGCTGTCAAGGTGGTGATGAACTCCTTGTGTGCCTTTCCACTCCAGGTAACACAGCTGCATCTGTTTCAGAGTCAGCACGATGGCAAGAGTGGTTGATGTTTGCAGACCTTTTTTACTACTTGATGAGCACTGGATACCTTGACTTCCTGGACTTTATTGACAAACTGGCAGCACGGTTTGCAACTGGTACAGTTATGCCCAGCAACCATGTCACATGGTTGCTGGCCCAGGTGTTTCGACTTGAGACTGTTTCAACTGCCCTCAGCTCTGATTCGCAGGTTGCTATCTTCTATGCCATTTTTGGATGCTTTAGTGATCCATTGTGCCTTGATTTGCTCACTCTAGTGTATGCTACTGGTGGAACTTGCCAGAGCTGCTGGAACTGTTGAAAGGGAGGACTGTAAACATTAAGTGTCCAGACATTTTAGCATTAATTTCACTGATTTTTGGGTGTTTATGAGTGGAATTGAATAACTCAAATGAAAAGAATTTCCACAAATGGTCCACAGTAATCCTGAACACTGGGATTTTGTGATATTATTTCTTGTGGGGGTTGTCTTCTTTGGGTGTCAGGGACACGTGCTATTGTTCCTATTTCAGGAGGATATCTAGCCTGCAAGGTTTTAAGATTCCATTGTGCTCAGCTTGCCAACTGCTCTTATCAACCCAGTGGAGCCTTAGGAATTGCCTTTTTAGGTGCTCGAGCTCATAGTAAACATAATGTGGTAACTAGATCTGGTTTAGTTGTGCTGCAGGTGGAGACAGCCCGCAAGCTTCTGTCATTTAATATGGCAGAGCGGTCTGTGGATCAGAGTGGTATGACTGCCCAAGCATTGCTGCTGGACTATGTAGGTAGCAGTCAAACGTTGCGCCTATGGTCCATCAATCGGACCATGATGGATCATCTGCATGGAAACCGAATGCAGGAGCACATGCAGAAGGGCAAGCTCATTGATGAATGGTGGAAGCAGGTCTTCAAAGGTGGTCTTTTTCCTTGTTCTTAATTGTAGCTTTTTGTCTACTTAGTTCAGTATACTAGCATTAGCCAGTTGAGAAAAATCTACCAACCAAGTCAATTTGTGAGGACTTCATTTGTATGTCAATTGCATTCCTTGTCTTGGATGTGCCTGACACCATTTCCAAGGCAATTGTTTTGACTCGGGGGTTGAATTTGTTTTTGCAGGGGATCGGGTGCTTGACTACTCCATGTTGGATGAGAAGTCAATGGGCATGGTGTGGGTTCTGTCAAATACCATGACACAACCTATTTCTGAAGCTCTCATGACATGGTTCAAGTCAAGTGGGGTAGTGGATTTTACGCTGCCATCCAATAATGTTGGGCAGCCTGGAGAGCGGCTGTCTCTGATCCATGAGACAAGGCCATTACCCATAACGCTTCTTTCGGGCCTGTCCTTGCACCTCTGTATAAGAATAGTCACCCAGATTGAAGAGTTGATTTTTTCAGGCCAGGTGTGATTTCCTTGAAAGTCTTGTTCAATCTTTGTTCATGTCAGGTATGTCTGGATGTTGTACTTTTGAAATGCATCAAGAAGGAACTGATATGTTATTTTCTATGGTCTCAGCATCTATCACTATTGTAGTACCAATGATACAACTGTTGACAGTTTGAACTCATTCATGGCTCACTGTTGATATGATTCATCCTTGTCATTTGTTGTGAATGGTTATTGGTGTCTAGCATCTAAAGAGTGGCCAAGGGGATTCTTGTCTTCTCATGCGTGCAATGTGTCAAATTGTTGTATACTGTTGTGATGGCAGGTTGTCCCAAGCATAGCTATGGTGGAAACCTATGTTCGGTTGCTACTGGTTGCACCACAAAGTCTCTTCCGGCAACATTACAATGTATGTGCCACATGTATTTGACCCAATATTGGCAGCTGCAGACCTTGGTTTGTGTTTTAGGGATTAAACATCTCCGATATATACAAATCTTTGGTAAACCACGAGAGAAGGTCCTCTTTGTTTCATGAGTTACTGGCAGGATGACTGATTAGTCACCAAACTTCTGTTCACTTTCTTTTAGCTTGTGCCTTGGTTGTCCCCAGAAGCCATCTGAGCGTGATGGTGGTGTCCTTTGTCTTTTAACTTTTAAGGCTTGGATGGCAGAGACTTCATTTGTGCTTGTGCTGTGAATTTGAGTAGGGAATGATGCATCGATTCCAATCAGGCATGGCAAAACCGGGTGTATCTCTTCTTTTGCTGGAGTTGTTGAACTTCCGTCTTGTACCACTATATCGGTAAGTGCAGGGTTCCATCGAACTGTGCCCAGCTGCATGCTGTGTGTAGCAAGAATCCTGAAGCATTGTTTGTTCATGAGACTCCTTGATGAACAAATCCTGCTTGGGTCAGGCAGAAAGTGCTATGCTGTTAATGAACCTTTGAAGACTAGGTTTGTTGAAGAGTAGCATGCAAAATTTTGTGACAAGTCAAAGGCTGATTAGTGGAGCCTTGGAATATTTGGCAGGTTTCACAACAAGCAAAAGAACCTGATCATTGATATTACTAAGATTCTTATCACAGCAAAGGTCAAGCGAGGGGAACACCGGCTGTTTCGTTTGGCTGAAAATTTGGGCATGAATTTAATTCTTAATCTGAGGGAGGTCATGCTAATTAAGAAGGAGTTGAAGGTTAGTGTCCAACTTGAGCAACCATCCATTGGCTCAGGATTGATGGAGTTGACTACTCATTTTGTTTTCTGTGGCACTTTGCCATGCAGCTATCCTGCCAAGCAGACATGTGAGAGTTGTCTGACATAAGCCTCACTCTTCTACCTCAGGATTTTCTCATTTGTATGTCAAAGAGGAGCATCTTTCCAGTGTTTGAGGATGGATAGTTATTGAGTTAAGCTGTAGCCTCATTGCAGTCAATTTGTCATCCCAGTTTGCACACTTTTAGTTAGCTAGGTGCCATCTAACAAGTGCAGTGTTGGGTCTTCTAGGGGGCGACAACAGAGTTCACAGAAACTTTGAACAGAATTATGGTGGTTAATCTGGCTTTCACTATGAAGACAAGGGGGATAGCGGACTTTGAGCAGATGGTGTACCTTAAGCCAGCACTTGAACAAATCCTGACCAGCAGCCAACACACATGGTCTGAAAAGACTATGCGCCACTTTCCTGCATTGCTACGTGAAGCATTAGCGGGCCGCCCTGACAAACGTTCCCAAATTCTTCAGTCCTGGCAACAAGTAAGGTTCTCTTGTTTCTCCTAGGGAACTTAGCATCTGCTGGCTTTCCAGATCTAAAATCATTCCATCATGTGCACTGATTCTTCTGTATCAATTTTTGTGTCTGAGAATGTCTCCAAATGTTGTATGGATAGGGATCCAGCCCTTGGTTAATGTTGTTTACTATCTCTCTAAATATGGGGCACTCTCTCATTGCATTTGGGCCCAATGCTGATGCAACAGAGAAGACCATATCAGCAGTCATTGCGAGAATGTTTCTGAAGTTAATTTTGTGCTTCTAAGACTATGATTCTGACAAGTTGGGGTTTTGTGTCACAGTTGAGGCAATGGTCATGAACCAGTGCCGGCAAATGCTCGTTGCCAGTACAGATCCAAACTATGTGGTTTCATACATCACACACAGCATTCCACAGCACCGTCAGTTCCTGTGTGCAGGTGCTTGGATGCTCATGGATGGACACACTGAAACTATCAGCATTGCGAGTCTTGTGAGTTGCTATCTTGTTCTGGATCATCTTTATCTGACAAATACCACTGAGTTTGACTTCATGAGAGATCTTCAAAGCTGATCTTCCATTGATCTTTACAGGGAAAGGCTTAAGAGGCTAGGCATATGTTCATTAGAGAGTTCAATTTGCTGGTTCCATATCAGTCTTTTGTGTGTGAATTTACTTAGTTGTTGTCTTGTTTATGTATTTTGCAAAAACCCAGGGCCGGGCATTGAAGGAGCTCTCACCAGAGGAGGTGACAACAAATGTTTACATGATGGTAGATGTGCTGTTGCATAGCATTCATTTGCAACTGCAACATGGTCATTCCTTGCAGGTATGAACTCTCTTTTGTAATGGATGACATTAGCATATGCATGTTTTGTTGAGGGAAGAGATCTTTGCAATGCTTGAGCTATTTCATTCTCTGTGCACTGTGTCATGTTGACATTGTGCAGGTTGGTTTTATTCAATTCTTTACCTGATTCTATGGCTTATAAATAGGAGCTTTCTGACAAGGAATCAAGTCCTGAGGATTGGTGGTCAGGTTGAGCAGGCATGTAGTTACTACAAGAAACATTAACACCCAGCCACTGTTTGTAGGATTTACTACTGAGAGCCAGTGCTGGGCTTGCCCACTTCATGTGGAGTCAAGAACTTCTGCCATTTGATGTTGTATTATTGGCTCTCACTGACCGAGATGATGATACACATGCTTTGCGCCTAGTGGTAATAATCTCTTTGTGCACTACAGTTTTCTTGAGTTCTTTCTCAACTTAGGAGTAACTGCATTTGGACCCAGACTCTGTTTTTCTCTTCTGTGATCCTCTCAACTTTTAAGGGCTTTTGTGTTAAAAGGTATGCCTCTGTTTGGATTGTGCAGGTAGGATTGCTGCTGGACAGACCAGAGTTTCAACAGCGTGTTCAGACCTACTATGTAAATAGAGGGCAGACGGAGCATTGGTTGCAAACAGGGCCATTCCAGCGCCAAGAACCCCCTCATGTCCTTGGTTCACACCTTGCTGGCAAAGACAGGTAACCCTCATTGTATGCTCTCACGATTGTTTTTTGCATGACTCTATTTTAAACTTCTCAGAGCCTTCAGTAACATGCTTCTAGTGGGATGTCAAGTTTGTGAAACAGAAAACCTGGACGTGGTTAGTAGGGTCATCTTGCTATGATTCTTTACAAGATCAATAGATGATGGTATCTATAGGTGGTTAAGGTGCTGGGTGTTGACAACCTGCCAGGTATCCGGTGTTCTTTGATGACATGTGTTTGCGAGCACTGCCAGTGATACCTTTGATCATCTACCGATTGATAGAGAATGATGCTACAGAAACTGCAGAGCGGTTGTTGATGGTCTATGCTCCTCTGATATTTTATCATCCAACCCGATTTTCTTTTGTTCGTGATACACTTGCATACTTCTATGGCCACCTTCCAACCAAGCTCGTGCGGCGCCTTCTAAGCAGCATGGACTTAGCCAAGGTCAGCAACTCTGGTTTCTCTTTCTTTGATGCTTGTGACAGAGTCATTGTGTCCATTGGTCTCTGTTCTGCCAATTACATGATGCTGATGCTTGCAGTGATGACAATGCAGATACCATTCTCTGAGGCATTCCTCCAACATATCAAGTCTGTGAATTCAGGGAATAGTCCATCGTATGACTACTTTGCCAATCTGCTAGTGGGTCTGGTGAACAATGTCATCCCGCCCTTGAATGGTAAAACAAAGACATCCCCCATGGGTGTTGATGGTCTGCCTACATTGTCACGCCCAGGACCAAATAGAGGGCAGGCTGCAAGCTCTCCAACAACCTCCAACACATCTGAAGTGAACAAGGCTTTTTACCTCCACCAAGATCCAGGGACATATAACCAGTTGTTGCTGGAGACTGCTGTGGTAGAGCTGCTATCATTGCCCCCACCACCAACCCAGATAGTTGCCATGTTAATCCAGATTGCAGTACGACTGCCTGTATCACATGCCCAGCCTGGAACCCCTCGATCACCCTTGTCTCCCTCCTCTTTGGGAGATCCCTTATCAGGCAGCAATGCTGCAGGCTTGACTAGTCCCACAACTCAATATGCATCATCACCCCTTATGATACAAGCATGTGGCCTTCTTCTAGCACAGTTGCCGACTGCTTTTCATGTTGCCATATATAGCGAAACTGTACGTATCATTAAGAAGGACTGCTGGTGGTTAACTGATCCAAGCAAGCAATCACGGGATCTGGATTCCATTTTTGGGTACTCTACCTGGGACCCAAGTTGGGCAGTCCAAGATGAAACTGCCACTGTCATAGGTGAGGGATATGTTTTGATTCCTGCATTTTGTGAATGTTTGTCTTGGATAGGTCCTATTAATTGGCTTTCCTTTGTTGTTGTGATGGTTGGAGTGATTGTCATTGGTCCTGGCCTGGTGGGAAAACAGGTAACACTGTGGCCTTGCTCCATGCAATTGGGGCTAATCTACCATTTGAGTGGCTAGAAGGCATGCATGCTGTCATCACACTCCAGAGGCCCATAACCTCATTGGTGCATCTACGACTGTGCTACAGAATTATGGGACCATTGTTGCCTCGTTTGCTCATTTCACGGCCCTTGTTTGCTAAGGTATGGCTTGGCAGTCTGCTCCCTCTCGGTTTGAACTTGTGAACCAGCTGTTGAACTTCAGTTCATAGGGCCACAGCAGATAAGAGTCAGGAAAATTTTCATGCTGTAGGAATTGGAGCCAGTGTGCAATGATACCACTGTGAAGATTGAACCCTTTGCACTAACATATGAGTTGTTGGTGGTTGGACTGCATGGTACTTTGAAGACACTTGCACTGCTTCTTACGATATTGGCAGATGTCTTTGGGCGGTCTCCTCAAGTGTCTTCTGTGACTGAAGCTTCTGAGATTTCAGATCTTGTTGATTTTCTGTAAGTGAAATTCAATTAACTGTGAACCTCCTCTTTGTTGCTCAATGGCACCCTGATAATCTGTTGGTGCTTGAACATGGTGCTGCCATATTTAGTGGTAATTAAGAGGAGCTTCACATTGTGATTTTGCATTTGCAGACAGCTTCAATGTCCTGACAAGTATTCTATGTTTCTCCTGTTGTCTTTGAGCAATGAGAATCTACTGCAAGAATCTGAATGGCTTGTTTGTGGTTGTGGTGGCAGACATCATGCAGTGATGATGGAGGTGCAAATGACAGGACAGGCAGGTGGAAGGCCCAGACCTGATACACTGGTGTTATGCACAAAAGCTGTGGAACGCCTCCGCCCCGACCTGCAACATCTCTTCCGCCATCTTAGTGCTGATCCAAACTCCTCCATCTATGCTGCTACTCATCCTAAGCTTCTTCAAAGAACAGCACCACCTCTCATGGGTGTCATGTAGCCATATGTGTTTTTATATATTAACTATTGCTGCCATGATTGAGATCTGGTGGAACCCATGTTATGGCCATCTTGAAAGCCATACAAATGCCCTTGGAGGGTACAGGGAACATCATCTTGTTCATAGATTTGTCACAAATAAGTTAAAATTAGTCACCTTTCCTCACCTAGCGGTAATTAATAGATTACATTGTGCATCTGTTTGGATATTTTTAAAGACTTGCACCTCAGAATGAGTTTAATTGACCAGAAGCTAATAATACTGGTCGAAGTCTGGAGCCTGATTTCTGGGCTCCAGTGTAAGTTGGTGGTTTGGATATATTTCTTTTGTGCTGATTGTTTGTACCTATGCATTCTCAACAATAGGAGATCATTAGACCACATGCACTGTAAGGTTTGTGGTCAATATTTCAGTGCAATTTGGGCAACCTGGGCTTCATTGTTTGACAGCAATGTCAAATTTCCTGTGCACTATGAAAATGTGCACTATGCTGAGCTCCAATTATCCTGCACGATGCTGAGCTCCACTCTTCTCCTCTTTCCTGTATCCAAAGGTAAGGCATGGATGGTGATTGGAGTAAGAGGGTTTCTTGTGCAGGCATCACTTGTATTTATTGAAATAATATGATCTACCCTGGGTGAGAGAAATTCCATGGCGTGATCATCACATCATCTTTCTGTGGTTGGAAAGGACGCAGGTGTTTTGGGAACTGCCTAAAGGCATAACAGAATTTGAGGGAAAGCTTGAGCTTGGGAAAGTTTTGTTGCAGATTTGGATGGGAGTCTGGAAAGAAAGCAAAAGGATTTTTTTGTTGGGAAATACTCAAGCAAAGCAGAATTTGAGGGAAAAGTTTGAGAGAGGTTTGCTGTGGATTTGCATGGGTTATTGAGAGGAAGTGGACTGAGTTTTTGGAACTGACTCACTTAGAAGTATAGCAGAATTTGGTGAAGATTTGGGTGTGGGATCTGGTGTCTGGGAAGCAAGCAGAAGGGTTTTCAGGAACTAGTTAAGAGTAGCGGAATTTGAGAGAGAATCCTTGGGAGAGAATATGGTGCAAATTTATATGGGTAGCAGGTCTGGAAAGGAAGTGGAAGGATTTTGAGTGACAAACTTTTGTGAGAGAATTTTGGTGCAAATTGATTTGGGGAGCTCTTGAAAGCAAGCAGAAGGATTTCTAGAAAGAATTTGGAGGGAAATTCTTGTGTAAGCAGAATTTGAGGGAAAAGTTTGAGAGAGAGAGAGAGAGAGAGAGGGAGAGATTTGGGTG
>Ga0209208_10010933_pt1 | contig 11688 bp, 8 predicted proteins | sample S1TSphfallax_3_FD_187694 | JGI IMG/M metagenome (GOLD analysis project Ga0209208, IMG submission 187694) | Host-associated microbial communities from peat moss isolated from Minnesota, USA - S1T2_Fd - Sphagnum fallax MG (SPAdes) (version 2) | ecosystem: Host-associated > Plants > Peat moss >...
ACAGTCTTTGCGTTGTCCCGGTTTGCAGGGAAGTTTCCATTCACTGCAAACTTCCCTGTTTCTTCAAACAGTCACCAAATCACTGATCTTGTAGATCTGTTCCCGTTACTTGCAAGAATGTGAGAGCTGTAGCAGAAACATGTTATACCAGAACTCATCTGTCTCTGCCCGCACAAGAAAGTTTCATGCGCTGAATCCTGGACAAATTATCGTGCAGAACGAGCAAGGGCATCTGGGTCACCTCCTTCGACTCCCGTCATTTCTTGCAATTTTCACATACCCACTCCATTGATGTATGCACAAAACCTTTGCCCCATATTACAGCTGAAAAATGTTATGTATCCATTACTCCATTTCATCATGACAACCTTGGTTGAAATCAGTGCTGGGTGGGTTTCAGAAATTGCACCAAACCTCTGCTGGTCATCACATGGTTTGTTGGGGCTCATAACTGTGGTTCTCAAAAATCAAAGAATTGGTTCTCATACCTAGGTAAACCATGGATTTCAATAATTAAAAATGGGAAAAATCAAACTTGGGCTCTGAGGGTTACCATTGACAATCAACATTCTTTTTTCCCTCTTCCTATGTTTTCATATGGTTTTCAATAGTTAAATATTATAGACATGAAAAAGCAAATGTTAGTTTTATTTTCTATATCCATGTTGGTGGGTAAAGGAAAGGAATGAGGTATTAGGAAAGGAGGGAGGTAATCATTAGAAAATGAATGAGATAATTAAGTTTTCATATGATCCTTTGCATTGCAGTTCCAGTTAATTGGAATGAGATAGTTAGGTTTTTATAGGATCTTTCACATTCTAGTTCCACTTAATTTAGAATGAAATCTATCTATGAAAGAAGGTAGTTTGTTTTGTTTTGTAGTTATGAGATCCACTGAACTGGGATGCTTCAGATCATGTTCTTGGTGTCTTTGGAAAGCTCTCGACGAGGAGGGGTGCACAGGCTTGGTTCCATGACATTTGGACTTGTGGTGCAAAAGTTCTTGAATATTGAATGATTTTTTCACTGAAAATTAGATTAAATCGTAGCTGAAAATTTCGGAGGAATTGGAATGTGTCTTTGGTGTTGGCTGGAAGATTTTGATGAGCATGATTTAATGGAATTTATTTGGTAAGATTTGGATTCAGAATGTGGGAGATATTGATTTTTAAGTAATGTCTGCTGCTGAAAATTCAAATAAATTCCCAAAAACCAGGTTTTTGAAGGAAACATCAGTTGAGGACATGGTAACATTTGGGCCAACGGCACAGGCCACACTAGTAGTTATTAAGAAAGAAGGGAGATAGTTATTAAAAAATGAATGGGATAACAAAAGTTTTCATATGATTTTTCACATTACAGTAAACTCTCTCTAAACTAATATCCTTGGGACCGGCTGGAAGATATTAGTTTATGGAGGATATTAGTTTACACAAATTAGATTAAGTATGAGGCCCGTCACGGGCCTGTGCCCGCATATTAGTTTAGAGAGAATATTAGTTTACACAGCATTAGTTTAGAGAGAGTTTATTGTACAATTAGTTGGAATTGACAATGAAGGACCATACGATGGAAACTAACCCTAGTTTAAACTTGGAACTAGAGGGGCTAAAGCTAGGGTCAGTTTCCACTTTCTGAGATCCATCTGGGGTCAAATTTGAGCCCACACTCTCAGCCCATGTCTTGAGCCCACCCCCCTCATTTTGGAAACACTCCCCCTCCTCATCCTTGAGACTTATGCTCCACCTAACTTACCTCACCCTTGCACCCCTAGTTTATCTATTAAGAAAGGTAATTTGTTTGTTTCGTTTGTTTATAATGTCGAGATCTCCCAAGCCATGGTGCCTCCAATTCGCACTGTTGGAAAGCCCACAATGAGTAGGGTGCACTAAGGTGACTTTGTAAGGTTTCAACTATTGTTGGTTGGTTTGAACAACGACAAAGTGTGAAAAAAATGAACTCGGTGCAAAAGAAAAGAAACGCCAATGCTTGATGTAGGTGAAAGGTCTAAGAATAAACTCTTCCAAATTTTTGACCTGGACTATCGGCCTATTGTGTGTACCTCAAGCCAGGATCTCAAATCCGGAAGGGTCTATTACTAGACCCTTCTCCTCTATCAAAAACTTCAAACCATTTTATAAATCAACTTTTGAGCCATCCTCAATAACAAGTGGAAACTGACCTTAGCTTAAACTCGGAACTAAAAGTTCTTATAAAAGTTGAATTTGGACCAAAAATTGGTAGGTTTTCATTTTAGAAAATAGTCCCTAAACTTGGAATCAAAAAGTCTTCCATTTTTAAAGAAAACTCCAAACTCTAAACCCAATAGTTCTAAACGGAAACCTAATGATAATATATTTTGCATTTCCAAATTCCATTTGTTGACATGAGGATGATGATGATAATGGTAATGCCATTTGAGAAACGAAATATTCTAATTTGTTGACAAAAACACATGATGATCATGATGGAGAATATGCATTTGGAAATCCCATTTGAGGAACAAAACACTTTCATTTATTGGCCTTGCCTATGAAGGCAAGGATATCGTGTTTAGATTCATTTTAGAGTATACTAGCTTAATGGATTTTGGCCCCTAGCTACTAGGTCTATTTTTATATGCCGATTTTCAAAAGATGATATTTTGGGCTTGTGTTGAAACTTGAGATTAGTAATAAAGTTATGATATCTTGAAGGATTTTGGTTTCTTTTAGAGGATTTTTTGAAGATTATGTTTTTGCATGGTGAAGTATTTGAATTTCCATCATTCTTCTTTTGCCTTAAGACACTTTTTCATGTAAATGGCAAGGCCACAGCGTGACACACCACTCGTTGTTTATGTCAACAAGTGATGATGGTGATATGATGATGGCACATATTCATTTCCAAATCCCATTCGAGGAACAAAAGACCATGACAAACAACAACGTTGCAAAAGTGCACATGCAAAAAATAGATTTGTGAGGCAAAAATATCCAATCCAAACTTGATATACACAACAACAGAATTCGTTGGCAAATTTCCCCAAAAGAACGTGGAAAAAACTGATCATCGTTGTACAACCTCGCTCACCACGACGACGACGCCGGCGCGCCGTAATTTCACGCTTGCCGCCATTCGGCGCGCAATCGTCCATTTACGCTCGCGCTTCACGCAAATCTTTTTTCTCTCTTTCTCTCACGCTCTCGGCTTTTGCAGTCGGCTACAGTGATTCGAGAGCCCGAAGGCAACGGAAGGGAGCTTCGAGTTCTCACTGCGCATCCGATGGCTGATTCTTCTCCGGCTCTTCCCCTGCTGGGCAATTATTGTCTCCGGTATTGTCACATTGGGAGGAGTTGAGAGCTTGAATAATACTACTTGCCGTGTTTAGTCGTTATTACTGGCTATTTTTGTTATGGTTTCATTCTTGTAAACCAGTCGGCGGAGAGGTGATCGTTTGGTTTGGTTTACTGATCAATGAGTTGCTCGACTTCGCGAGTCTGCGACTCCGTGTGCGTTTCGCTATGAGCCATTGTCTTTACGACGACGACGACGACGACAACGATAGAGGAGTTGGAATCGGGTTGGTTAGCGGGCCGGCCAGGTCTTAGGCGATGAAGATCTCACCGCGCGAAAATGTGAAGGAGACTAGTAGTGATGAAGTTATCAAAGACTCCACAAGTTAGCGAACGTTGTTGCAACGTTGTTCGTGGTCAAATATGACGACATCTTGACATTCAATCCTCGTATTGGGAAGTGGGAGTCCCGAAAACTTCCACACTCCAAGGTAGAGAGAGAGAGTGAGAGAGTCTTCACGAAGCTTGATTTCTGCTCGCGGCAAAGGTTTTCTTCGCCAAAGCTACGATCGCAGGGGAGGAGTCTGCGAGGCGATAACGATGGTATAGCATCAGCATTCAGGATGTGAGCACCAACAGACGGATTTCCGGACAACATGGAGACGGATCCAGAGTACGTCAGCGTATCGATTACGCCTGACGAGCTTCAACAAATTGAGCATGTGCTGCGGACCTCAGGAGCGCGCTTGAAGGAGCTTTACAAAAAGGTAAATTGTTGAGCAATCTCTACCTTTCTGATGATAATAATTTGGACGAATCTCTCCCCTTGTATCACCTTGATTCCCGGATTCTTTTATAGGTTTTCACAAGATTCTTCAGTTATCTGAAGAAACTATGTACTTGTTTTTTTTCCCATGCCAGGTTTCAGAATCTGCGTTCAAGGACCTCGGTGCTGTCTTCGAGACACTGCATTGGGACATTCTGAAAGAGACTGGTTACATGAGCTGGTTCGGACTAGCCTTCACATTAGCTGGCTATCTCAGCTCTTATTGCCAGGGGGAAGAAGTAGCAAGATCTGCTGCTGCTGCTGCTGGAGACAAATGGTTGAGCTTGAAGGCCCAGACTGATTTCATTGCTGACCAGCTTGATGAACTGAAGCTTTGTTTACAGGTGGACAATGACATCTTCAAGCTTGCAGCTGGCACTCTGTTGTATTGTTGTACAGTGATCCGACATGCGAAGTCCAAAAACCGTGGGTGAGTATAATCTGTCTCAGTAAATGTCATGCATCCAGTTGTGATATCTATTAGGCAAGAGTGCATTACATTGGTTCTGAAATCTCTTCCCATATTTTTTCCTTATCCGGATATTTCATGTAGCAATCAGGATGATTTGTCTTCATGGCTCCTTAGTGAAAACCCAAGAATGAAGCAGTTCTGCATTGGATCTCTGCAGGCCATGCATGTGTATCCTTATCCTGAATCAGCACTCAATCAAGCTGTGATGTGAGCTAGCTGCAATGATATCCATGAGTATCGGGCACTCTTGCAGATAATTGAATGTAAAGCAGGTTTAGGGATTTTGTATTGCTTCTCAGGACTGGCAAATGTCTGAAAAGATGGTTTGTGAGTGTTGATTGAGTGTAACAGATGTTTATGCTTTGGACCACGTTCAGCTGGTTCACCTGTGAAGGAGCAGATAGAGAGCTCAATAGGGGAGCTCAAGAGCTTGCAGGATAATCTCACATTTGCAACTCTTGCAGCTGTTGGGAACCGGGTTTCACAACCCATTAGTCCCCCTGGAACTACAGTCAGAAAGTCAGGACTTGAGCTGTACACCATAACTGTGGGGCTGGAACAGCATGTTTCCACTATAGTTGAATTTGTGAACAAGAATGGGGTCTGTCTGGTGGGTATTCATGGGCAAGCTGGTCTTGGGAAAACAACCCTTCTCAATGAAATTGTTGCCAAGGTTGAGAAGATTGAGAAGCGATTGTTTGCATACATTGAGGTGAGTGAGGATCTCCGCAAGCTGCAGTCATCTCTTTTAGAACAACTTGGAGGTGGTAAGAAGGAAATTACCAGTGTTGCGCAAGGTAGGAGTGCACTTCTTTATCAGCTGCAGAAGCTAAAACAGAACAACAAGGTGGCTCGCATAGCTATTGACAACCTATATGATGTGCGGTTGGTAGGGGAGCTCTTCCCACACAGCTTAGGCAAAGTACTTCCTGCAAACAGCTGTGTTATCATCACATGTCCCTCTCTCGCAATTCTTAGCAGAGTTGATCAGCTTTGTCGGCCTGCAATGCCAAATTACCACTACTTACCCTACAAGCTTCCTTGCCTGGCACCACAGCAAGCGAAAGCCTTGTTCATCTCTCATGCTGCTTCAGAGCCTGTCAATACCCTCTATTCCATCAATGGGATGTTTTCCAAGTATGGGGATCTGGCAAACCACTTCCTGCCATTGTGCGAAGGTCTTCCTATGGCCATCAAGGTTGTAGGTTCCTATTTCTCCAATCCCGCAAACCGCAATGAAGAGAACTGGACTGCCATAGGGAAGCGAATGAAGCAAGTTGCTGAAGAGATGGACACATCTGAAGATCAGATGTTCGCAAAGCTATTGGTAAAATTTTGACACAATTGCATCTTTAGAAGCCCATGGATCTTGCTGCCTGAGTCCTATGGCCGTAACTAGCTGGATTGGGGAACATAAAATTTCTGCTCTGGTTTTTGCTGAAATTTTCACATGTTTTGGCACTTGGTCTTGTAGTTTGATGCATTGAATGGCAGTAATGTTTACCACTAGTTTTTCACATATGTAGGTCATATACGAGAAGCTAGGTCCAGCCCAGAAGGAAGCATTCCTCAATATTGCTGCATTTCTCCGTGGCTGGGACTGGAGGACAGTGGAGCGCATTGTTGGGAAACCACAGCTGGACACTCTAGTGGACCAGGCCCTTGTCAGTGCAAACCTCAAGGATGCTGACAGCACTTCTGGCATTGCACAGTACACTCAATACTCAGAGAGGCCCTGGAAATCAGAGATGGTTATGATGCATGAGTTGCTGTATGCCATTGCTTGCAGGCGTGCTCAAGGCAATCGTGTTTGTTCTGAGGATCAGACCCACTTACCTGAAAGACTGAAAATGGATGGCCCTGGCATGGTTTGTTTCTCTGCATTTTCTGGGTCTCAGCTATTCCAGATGTTTCTATGGTCAGTTTGAGTTATACAGTCATTATTACATTTTGGTTTGAAAATCTGCTTGTCCTACAGGTGCAAGTTAAAATGAAGGGAAGCTTACCATCACAAGCCTGTTGATGTGAATACTATTGATTTCTTCATTAGATATGTCTCTTGCGCTTGTCAATATGGTGGTGGGTCTTCCTGTTAGTTCAGAAAATTTGTGAGAGAAACTCAGGGCACAGGTACTTCACAATTTTTTGCCCAAAATTTTTGGCATAGTATTGTATATTGTATATACTATCGACACCAGTTGTTGGAAGCTAATGAAGTCAGTGGAGTCATGGCAGAGCAAAGGCTGCAGATCTGAGACTGTCACCACTGTTTTTGTATTTTCATTCTCTTTTTCTCTTTATTTGGTGTTGTTCATTACACAGTTGCCATATGCAACCTGGTGGAGCTGTCTTGAAGCTCAGGTCTGTTTCCAGTAGCAACAGAGACGTCTCAATGTTCCTCAGTATTGAATCATGCTTGTACAGGAAATCCAATTCTATTTAGGACCCTGCATGGAGATTGTTCCTTGTCACTCTTGTCGCAAATGTCTTAAGTTGAGAGGATTGTTGCAGTCTTCAATTTTGGATTTGTATGAGCTGAAGCACAAGGTTATCCAACAACCACCTTGAGTTAGGTCTTAAACTAGCTGATATTCAGCAGCCTTTGAGTGGCATCTGAATCAGGGTATCATTGAAGTAATGACCTTTTGACTTGGGTTGTTTGCTTGTGTGTAGGAACTTAGTAACATTCAGGGGCTATCCCTGATAAGCTGCAAAGAAGCTCTGCAAGGTATGATGCTCGAGAAGATGCAGGGAGCACGGGTTCTGATCCTCCATGATACTGGTGTCAAAGGCTACTGCAACAAGCCCTTGAGTCAGCTGCAATTCTTTTACTGGGGGCGCAGCAAGGTTGCCCCAGATGTTCGAATCCCTTTCCAGATGGAAAGGTTGCGCAAGCTGGAAATGGTCATCCTTCGTGCTGCTGAGATTGACCTTACTATTAAGGTATTACCCAGAGTTTGTGCATTTAGTGAATTGTTCAAGTAGGATCACTCAGGGAAAAATGAGCCCTGTTGAAGAATTTCAACTAACAGAAATTGGTAGCCACAATTTTTTATGAATGGATCTGGTTTTGTGTGCAGTTCCCTCCACAGCTCAAGGATCTCACCCTGATAGGATGCAATAATATGGATGAATTGCATGATTGCATATTGCAACTGATAGGTTTGCTGGAGCTGCACCTGAATGGTTGCAACAGGCTTCATGACTTGACACATAAATTTGGCAAATTGAAACAACTGCGATGTTTCCGCTTGGAGAACTGCCTAAGCATCCGTCAGCTACACAAGTCAATTTGACAGCTTCCAAGCCTTCGTGAGATGGATCTCTCAGGCTGCACAAACATCACTGCTCTTCCTGCAGAGATTGGCAACATTGTGACTTTGCAGAAGCTGAATCTCACACTATGCAAATGCCTGCTACATCTGCCAGCAGAAATTGGATCACTCCAAAACCTGACCCATCTCTATCTTGGACAATCTGGTATCAGAATGCTGCCTGAGGAGATTGGGAAGCTTTGTGCATTGGAAGAGCTTTCTTTCTCTGGTTGTGAGCGGCTGGAGAAACTGCCAAAGCAAATTGGGATGCTATCGGGTCTACTCCGGCTGAATTTGAGCTCATGCACAGATCTGAAAGAGCTGCCACCAGAGATTGGCAATTTGGGATCACTGCAGAAGCTTTCACTTAATTCATGCACCTCCTTATCGAGGCTCCCCAATGAGATTTTTGAGCTGCTTGAATTGCAGTCCCTGGATCTTGACTACATGAAGCTGCTGGCACACTTGCCAGCAGAGATTGGAAACTTTCACAAACTCCACCGGTTATCCCTCAATTGCTGCACCAGGCTCAATCGGCTGCCCCCTGAAATTGGCAGCTTGCCTGTTTTACAAGTGCTTAACCTTGTTGGCTGCACAGGCCTGAAGCAGGAACTGCCAGCTGAAATCCAGAAACTGGCCAAGGACAATAATGTGTATGTACATAGGGAGGATGACTCCATCACTGTGGAAGGTCCTAAGAACCCAAGCTTCAAGCTCTACAGCATGACATACTGAGCTGGATGCATCAGACCTTTGATGAAGCCTACACCAGGAATCAGTTATAAACAAGTGGATGTGCTCGGAAGATTCTGAATTTGGATGGCCTGCAATGATTCAATCTTCAACAATGGATCTGCAATTGTGGAGAATTGCAGATCCAATTTTGCAGTCTATTTATATGTTCTTGACAGTGGCTTGTTTCAATAGATGGGGTCAAGTGAGTACAACAACAAAAGGTGAGTGTATTTGGTCACTGGCCTTCAAACTTAGTGCCAGCATTTGGTTCTCATAGTTTCCCTGCAGAATGCAGATTCTTAAGAAAAAAACAAACAAATACTCTAGTGTGGATATCATCTTGAAATAGGAATTATTTTCCAGGTTGCAGCAAGGTTAGTCAAGTTTTATAAATGTTGGGTTTCAATGCACTGCAATATCCTTGCTTTGTGCACTTTGTTCTTCATGTGTTCCAGCATACATGAAGAATCCTTACAAAAATGTGTTCACATTTTGTACAAAGTTGCTACTGTAAGTTAGATCTTCTTTTTACTTTGCTGCATTTTGATATATTTAGATTTGAAAATCAGCATCCACATTCTGCAGTTTTTGGTCTTACACATTGAGATTAAATACACTACAGATTGATGTACAAAATAGCAAACTCCAACTAGCAATTGCAACAAAGCACTTTCAGGTTGATATTGGATTCTCAGTTTGTGCATGCTTGATGTGAGTATCTTTGAGTCTGAGCAGTGGAGGTGATGTTCAAGATGAACTGGATTTTCAAGTACTGGAAATCAACTCATAACCAGAGTAACTGTGAATCAATGCTAGTAGTGACATTGGTTTCTGGAATAGGCCTTAAGTAGAGCTCTCTCCACCTTACAGAATACTTCTTGTACTAACAGGCTTGCAGTGGTCTGGGGTGGAATGAAAACGGTCACACCAGGCTGAAGGTAGCAATATCTCTCAACTCAGTTCTGATTTGCACTGGATCTCACCTTTGAGACAAATTGTGAACAAATTGTGAGCAAGTGTCTAAGGGTTACTCAGTCATAGGGTACCTTGGAGGTTTAGGGTACTTTTCCATTGCTTTTTGTTTGTTTCAGTGAGGCAGCTAAAGAATGCTCTTCCCCTATCAATGGGACCTGAGCATCATAAGGAGTATTCCAACATCCTGGGGATGGTGACACAAGAGGTGAATCTTAAGGCCAGAGTGAAGGCCACTTGTGAGACCATTACAACTTCCCAGGATGCTGGAATCTTACAAAGGTTGGTTGGTTCATCTGTAACTGATTTCTAAACCCTTCAGCGGAATCTCCTAGTGTACTTGAAGAGTACCTTATCTGCATGAACACCCATCTTGTAGGGATATTAGAGTTATCCGGAAAGTCATCCTGTCTTCACCCTGTCTTTGGGCCTCCTATCACCCCCCTATCCTCTCTTTCCGTGGTATCTGCAAAGTAATGAAATTTTATTAAATCTCAGCATGAAACTCAGTATCGAATGCATAAGATTCGAGACTTGTTATAGTAGTTGTACAGGTAAGAGCAGTGAAAGGAAAAAGGAAAGACAGGATGAAATTTAGTTTGACACCAAAGTTGATGGTTTACTGAGGCTTAGGATCCCTTGGATGAAAGACCCCTCCCTCTCCTGATCTATGTGTGCTCAGGTTCAGGATGATGGTTGCCTTGTGCTTTATGATGGATAAAAGCCCATGGCAGGGAACATTGCCAAAATGCATAGCTAGGCTTGACCAACACCTTGTCCGAGGCCCCACCCTAAGGCTATATACTCTACACAAAACAGGTTTCCAATGGATGATGGGTGAACAAACTGGTGGGGGTGCTTTACACCAAAAACCAAAAGTGGATGGGGGGCGAACCAGCACCCACCAGCACACACCATGGGGTTCACATGGGGCTCATGCACAAAAGAGCATCATTGGGCGTTGATTCACTTTGGGCCCATCTTTGGTGAGAGATCACAGGCTCCTGTTCTAAGGTGGGTAGAACATTTGCATATCTAATCCTTTTGCAGACATCCTCATCAGTAGTTCCGGTATTGCAGCTAATATTGGCTTTTTTATGTTGTCCTCATTGGACACACCAATTTGTTGGCTCTGCCTAAAAGAAAAGAGACTTTGCATCTGTGTAGGATTTTTGGCAATAAAATTTCGACCCGAACTTGGAACCAATGTGTGAATGACAGCTGGAAAGCTTAAGCTTTTTACTCTCTATGCTGCATTCTTTTATCAGATCCATCTTGCATTTTAGATGACTTTAAGCCCAATTTTTTTATCTCTGGAAAATTTCACAAAATTTTGAACTCAATATAATATATATGTATATATATAATTCTGTTGCAAATTTTCTTTTCTTTTTTTTAGATGGCCAAATGATTGAGGGGAAAAAAAACATTGTTTGGGATGCTTGCTCATGAGGCTACAAATGAAAATTGAGGAAAAAAAAAAGGAGGGAGGGGGGGGTGGAAGTGAGGGAGAAGAAGAAAACACTGACCATGTTACAAACACAATTCTATCCTGTGATTTTTTGGGACAAAATTTGACCCCTTTTTTAAAAAACAAAATAATCGGCAAAATTTTGGATGAATCTGTTTTCTCTAGTGTAAATTTGGCAAAGATTTGGAAAATCTCACAAAATTTTCGATTTCACAGAATTGGAAAAAGAAAAGAAGAGAAACCATGATTTCCATAATCTCACATGATTTTGTTTGAATTTGGGATAAATAAAATATAAAAGAATGGGAGCCAGAGAGCCAATTACGCAACCAGCTAGGTACACTTATTTCTTAGAATCGTTATCCACTCCCCACATCCTGTGGCCTAAATTGACCTAACCTGAGGGGCTTACCCATCTCCCACACAAAAAGTTTTTAATAAAATACTCCGATCACTGGGAGCCAATGAAGTACTATCCTCTAGACCCAACTCCCTTACCCCCCCTTCTATTGTTTTTCTGTGGTTCCAAAGAACTCGTGGCATAGATTCGCCAAAACCCATTATTCCAATGGTCACTATGGTTTCAGAGAAAAAAGCAGCCAATAGAAAATTTCGCCCCAAAA
>Ga0209208_10010935_pt1 | contig 11687 bp, 11 predicted proteins | sample S1TSphfallax_3_FD_187694 | JGI IMG/M metagenome (GOLD analysis project Ga0209208, IMG submission 187694) | Host-associated microbial communities from peat moss isolated from Minnesota, USA - S1T2_Fd - Sphagnum fallax MG (SPAdes) (version 2) | ecosystem: Host-associated > Plants > Peat moss >...
GTTGGCCCCCCCCCCCACTTCTTCTCTTCGCCTTGAGAATTTCGTCTGCCAGGTCGAACGATCTGTCCGTCTTTTCGCCTTGAAAATTCCATCTGCCAAGCCGAACGATCTGTCCAGCCTGGTTCCGTCGGTCCATTAAAATACGAAACTGTCCGACTGTCCGGGCCGATTCCGCCAATCAATTAAAACATGAAACCGTCGTTGGACGCACAGACGCACACACATGTTGTAATTATATATTCATTGGTCACTTTTGAGGCTATGTGTTCGATAGGTGAAACTAGACCATTTTTTTTAATGTCACCTTTTTATTTAATTAAATATAAAAAACTAAAGCTTTATGCATAGGCATGAAGAACTGACTTCAAAACCTAATTCCAATTTTTATTAAATTAATTTAAAAACTTAGTTGAAACTTGAAACCAAAACTAAAAGTTCTCTTCAAAAGCTAATACCCAAGAAGAATGATTGTAATGTTGATTTTGAGGGCCTTTTAAAACTACAATCAAACCTACTGTTAGGTTTTATAACCTTAAGTAGGCTAATGTTTAGATAACATCATGTGAAAAAAAAGACCTATGTTAAGAATATATATTCATTCACACTTTAACTTAACATAGACTTCCCCCTTTTTATAGACTACTACCTAACATTATATTTTCATTTTTCTATTTTTTTTTCTAAGCAATGTCAAATTAACATCCACTTAATACCCACTTAACATTATGTGCCACCTAAGATTTGATGTTAACTAACATTCTTGGTATGAATGCAACAAAAAAAAATTACTCTTTTAACATCAACTTAACATCAACTTTGCATTAGATGTGATTAGCCTAACATCTATTTGCAAATTTTGATTTTTGTAATGCATATATTTTAGGGATTTTTTTTTGGACGATTTAGAGCCAAAAGGTGCGTTTTAAATGGCGTAGCAAAATGGCATGAAGGAAAAAAAAAAAATAGCCCAAAACATCTTTGTATGTTAACTTGTGTATCAAAAAACAAATGATGATAAGTTTCCATTATACAAAATCAAGAAATTTATGATGAATGTGCCACCATTTTTTTGAGCTTTCATGTTGTAGCTTATAAGAAGTGAACATGCTTGAACATTGAATAACTGCCAAGCATATTAAGTAGTGAACATGTTGCAAGTTTAGATGAAAAACATAGATTATATTAGCCAAGGTTTTGAATGGTTAGATTAGATGACCTACAAAATCCTATTTTAGTTTGATACAAAAAATCCTATGGTGGTGTCATCAAGGTAAACCCTAAAGGCTTAAAGAGTTGTTGGTGATGGTGCCTAAATACACACATGGCCTCTTTCAATACCATAAATATGAAGATTGTTACAATTCAACAATGCAATGTTGTCATTACAAACTCAGGAGGGGGATTCAAAAAAACAATGGAAATTTTTGTAACTCCTTGGCAATGACAAAAGGATTTGAGAGCTTCAATATTAGTGTGTATAAAAACATCAAAACCCAATCACAAAAACCCATAGTAGATGTGTATTTTTCTTCCTTCTATCAATCTATGTTTTTTATTTTCTAATTTTGTGTTACAAATGTAGCAATTGCATGTTTTTCTTCTCTTTTGTTTTTTTGTTTTTATGATTTTACATCGTAGGTGTTTGAAGTAGGCAAGTTAGTGTCCAAACATTTAAGGTATAATTTGCTCATCGTTTTTGCAAAAGGGCCTCATTGTTTATGGTGTCCAAAAAGTCAATGGAACCCTCTTCTTGGCACATATGTCACATTAAAAATTGGCAAAAACATATTAGAGGACAAAATTATGGCCCCCCAAAATAGAGGGGGGGGGTAGTTTTTACAAAAAAAAATTTGATCAAACATCTCATAGCCTATTGTAACAAAAAACAAGGGCACAAGAAATTTCCCTTCATGTCAAGATATCCACAGCCATGAACATGATCCATATAACTTGCATAATCAACGAAATCATCAAATTTGATGATTACAACAAATTCACAAGTTCAACCTATCACTACTGTAATCAAAGTACAGATTTTATTCTAAGAGCCTATGGGGGTTAGATCATTCTGATTTTCTCTAATGAACTTCCACTTACATCGTTTGGCAAAATAGAAGGACCCATCCTCACAAATTTGAATTTCCCAACAAAATACAAAAACCTTAATATACCCAATAGCCAAAAAGACTTTGAAAATTGAAAAAAATGATGGAAGAGAAGATATGACAGTGATTCACGCCATAAATAAGCTTTGCCTAGATATTTGTCATGTGCATCCCATTACCCCTACTAGACTCACAAATGAAACACCACTAGCAATAGATACACAATGTGCATTCGGAGGTCCTAAAATAATCAAGCACTTTCTTCCCTCATACCCACTTAATCCCACTAAACTTTAATTGCCAAACTTAATCACTTTCAAGATCCCTAGTGATCGTCATCATCATCCCCCTGATCACAAACTTTTACTTCTATTGTAAAAAGAAAATGTATCTTTGAAAAACAAATAATGCCACGGCAGATCTATTATCCCCCTAGAACTAATGTAGCCCACACCTTCAAGCATTTTTCCTTCAAGCATGTCCAAGAATTCTTCCAAAGCAAAAACTTAGAAAACCAAAAAACCCCCAACAAAACCAACAAAAAACAACAACTACAAAAAATTTAGTTCCTTGTAACAAAAACTTTATGACCCTTTTAGCTTCAACCTCCATTCAAATTTCATTGACATCCAGCAAGGAAGATTTGACCAACCACTCCACCACACATAACTCACCCATAAGGAGAGCCACACCAAATTAAATGTTGCCGTTCATAAAGATTTCGGCAAGTTCATAATCTACAAAAAAAAAAAAAAACAATACAAAAACACAAACTCACAAGACTCACCATCAATTATCAAAATTTTGTCGTCTTCAACTTCTGGCAATTAATGGCACTATACATTATCCATTAAGGTTTCATCTTGTAATTTTTCATCACATTATTTTTGAACTCCTCAAAAAATCTTTACATATTACTATGTTGCCTTTAAAGTTATAAGATGATTTGTAGAGCTTAAGATTGTGATTTCAGAGCTGTTTAAATCGCTCAATGAAAAAGTTACGCACTAATGAAGTAAGAGGGGTCAAAATGGAAAAAACACATCTTGCAATTTAGAAAAACTTTTTTTTTTTTTTTGGTTATTCTTTTGGCTTTGCATTTCAAAGATGATTTGTAAAGCTTGAGAAGGTGGTCCTCTAACATTTTAAATCATTCAAAATGGAGAAGAATTGAAATGGATTTGCTGAAGCGTTCAATGATAGGATAATGTTCGATGATAGGCATATATATACCTTAATTATCTTTGATTTCACAAAAATTGATTTTAATTTGCCTTGGTTGTTTTTGATCTAAAAAGGCCAAAAATCAATTTTCTAAAAAGGCCAAAGTTAGTCACAATTTTTTTTTATGTCACCATTGAAAGTTCTTGAAATTTCCATTTCAAACATTTATTTCCTAGTCAACATAATGGCATTGCAAATGCAACTTTTTCCAATTTTGCCTTTCTTGAGCCAATGCCTATTTTTAACTTTGCAACTTTAGTCCACACACATTTCCTAAATTGAAAAAATCTTAAAGGGCTTAAGTCTCAAAAAAAATTTAATTCTTGAACAACCAAGTTTCCTTAGGTAATATTAGTTTTTTTCAAATATTGTTTAGTCTTGCAAGTTAGATGCAAGGTTTTGTTTAGTTATTGAAAGGAAGGAAAAATCGTTGTCACCAAAGTTGGACACTTTGCAAAAACATATTAGTAAAAGAAACAACTTTGTTTTTTGAAATTACTAGTAAGGATTAATATTATAACAAGGATTTTTCTAATTTGGAAATAATGAGAGGATATATATGTTGGTAAACACGATGAATTTATCTTGAATTTGATAAAATATGGTGTTCATCTTAGGTTTTTTTAAACAATTGTTCAATTTTTCACAATTTTTCACTTTCTATATCATTGTGACCTTATGTTTGAATTTGAAATAATCATGCAATTGTTTTGTATTTTGAAGGTTAAAAAAATCGTAAAAAACATTGGACAAATAATAGTGAATGGGGAATGAATAAAGTAATGCATGATATCATCCTTAATAACATTAGAAATGTTGTGCATGAAGTTATTGAGTTTTCTTTTCAATGAGTGTAAATGAGGTCACTACAATGGACACAATGGATTAATGATTATGTGTATGTCGTGAAAGATTGACATCAATTTCCAATTGTACTAACTTTAAAATGTGTGGAAGTGGGTGCAAATGTAGATAATATTGATGTAATCTTCTCAAAACACATGGTTAGATATAGAAAACTTTCAAATGAAGAACTTGACTCAAGGTGGATGTGCCTTGGTTATGATAAAGATTTTGTGTTGAAAGGATATTGCATTAAGGTAACTTCAAAACTAAAATCTAAGTTTCTTCCTTTATGATCGATGTGCACTACATGGCACATTGAACTAATTTGACAATTATTGTGTTGTAGATTGAACCCATGCTACAAAATTTCTAGACATGTTTTTGTTCACTACCTTAAAAAGTTTTTAGAGTTTATTGAACTCGATAAAACTTCAAAAAACAAAAGCTTTCATCTTCTAAGGAATGTGAAGACCCGTTGGATTGCATGTTAGATCCATTGAAATGGTTCATGACTAAGTATAAGAACTTACTTGTGAAAATGCATTCTAATTGTGACAAGCACAAGCACAAGATTTGTGACAACTTGAAATTATTATGTGACCTTGAGATGATCTTGGGTCCATCATGCTTCATGCCCATGTTGGAGGTGGTTCATATCTTTATAAAATATGCTCGACATCAAGGTTTTTTTGTGGATGCGATAATTATGTTGAGGCTAAGTTCTTCCATTTCTATATTGTTTCATTTTCCAATTTTGATGATCCTTCATTTGATGATTCACAAATGTTGTCTCAATTTCTAATAAAACTTTGTTTTTATGGTGGTGTTCAAATCCTATTGAACTTCAAAATTGCCTTGCTTTTAAGATTGTAGGATAGATGTTTATTATTCATACATGCAACCTAGCAAATGGCTCATGGATCAAGGTTCATGAGAATTCTTTTAGAAGAATTATTGTTGAAGTGAAGAATGCATGTATTGAATCAACCCAAGCCTCGATTTCAAAGTTGCAAAAGTAATTTCTTGACTATAAAATCATGATGATGGTCCTTGGCCTTGTGTTGCCCTAGTACTTGATGAATTATGTTGTAGTAGAAGGTTCATTCTAGATGTACTTGAGCATTATCAAGTTTGTCTTTTGTGTGACTTGCAAGACATCAAAAAGGATCATGGTCTTGTGTCTTTTGTAAAATTTTCTTTTTTCAAGTTCATCATGTCTCAAAATGCAGAGGGGGTAATTGTTGAACATTCAAATTTGAATTCAATGTCTACATTATGGAAGAGGATTCAATCTTTTGTCATTTTAAGTCAAAAACTCAACAAGTATGTGAAATTGACAAAGATTGCAATGGTTCAGGTGTTATTGAGATTGAAACCTTAAATATCTCTCACTTCTGATGAGCAATTTAGCTGCATGCTGCAAACCTTCTTCCCATCATAAACTGTGAAGAGTGTGATAACATGTGCAAGATTCAACTATTGATTCGTGATAATGTATTGCCCATATAAGGCTGAAAAATGAAGTACACGACAGATCTTCAAAGGATGCCCAAGAACTTGGAAACAGAAAATCCTACAATGTTGTTTAAAATTTGAAAATTTGAAAGCCATTCAGCACCACTACTCCAATAGTCTGCCAGAACAAACCTCAGAGATGAACTTGCAACCAAAAAAAAAAAGAAATTGAAATTGCATGGCAACAATTGGGGAAAATGAGAGAAACTCCAACACAATACTCATCAAAAATAAAAACCCAATTTTTATCACGTTGACAAAACAACAAAACGTAGATGATGTTCAAAAGCAACACACCCCACTCTTCTATTTTCTCATCTCTGCAGATGCAATGCAGGTTTTGCAGCAGAAGAAGCTCCATTCATTTTGATGGGCATGCCAATTCGAAGCTGGTCAAAAGAAACAACAAAAGAAAACCCTTCCCTTCTCATAGAGTGCCCGCAGCAAAGCTCCCAGTTACAAATTATTGAAAGAAAGAAATGGGTAGCTTAGACAAAACGGCATAGAAACAGATATCCGCTGGATACCATTTATTACCCGAATTCGGGTGCCGATTGATATCCTTGCGGTGCTGTGCGCGTCCGTTGCACTCCCTCAAATGGATTTTCGCAGCGTTCTGTGTTCTTCGCAGGGATCACGTTTCTGCTGCTGCGTTGCTGCACAAGGAGCGTTTGCGCCGACCGACGACACGCGCACTTTCACGTCTTTCATCTCTTCTCTGCGCTGGTTGATTGATTATTGCTACTATTGCAGCGAATCTGGTTTCTGTACTTTTGTGATTGCTCGTGGAGCAGCAGCACTATCTCGATTGCTTAACCCTGAGAGGATCACAGGAGGAGTTGAGAGTGAGTTGCGTGACAGACTTGTTGACGGAGAAGGGAAGATTTGAAACCCCGAATTTCAAGCTTTGGTTTAGTGTGAAGCTTTGTGCGTTGAGGTGCAAGATCTGCAACGATGTTCAGACAGCACCCGTACGTCTTCTCTATACTTCTTCTTGTTACCACTATCTATATGTTCCGTCTTGTCGGGGGCAGCGTTAACTAGCGCTTCACCCTCGGGGCTTGGATGTTGTTATCGGCGTTTCGGTTTCTTTTATTATCGTTGCAATCCGTTTTGCGGTTGTTGACGGGTTTCTTTAGTTTTTTTGGGAGGTTTCTTCTTTGGAGGGAGGAGATCCATGGGATTTGCCGTTTGTTTATGAGATTTGTTGCTGAGTGGTTGGCTGTGTTAGGGGTTTTACTTATGTACTTTCTTCTTCGGGTAGTTTGAGCTCCGTGTGCTTGATTGTTGGACCTGAATGCTTTGTTAGGGTTTTCTGCGATCTATACTGTCGGCCGTACCTTTGTGTGGATGATCCTTTCATTTGCCGGGGGAATTTCCTTCTGTCCGTATCTTGATTGATTCGAGTTAGTCATCAGGAGAAACATCTAGCGCAGTGTTGCGAAGCTCACACCCTCTAGCGATGTTTTTCAAGCAGTTAAGGTTATGTGAATTGGATGTCTATTTCTCTGTTTCTTAGGGTAGAGCAGTTTTGGGAGAAAGCAGTTGCTTTCTGAGGTTTTCTTTGTGCAATTGATGCAATTGAGACAGATTGTCTGATGATACAAAGATTGCTGACATAGATTTGAGATTTTTAGAAGGCAAGTTTGTGCAGTGAAATCTTGAAAGTTGACTAACTTCTCTGCTCTCACAGATGGTTCCACTGGTTGATAGTACGGTGGTAAAAGCTGATGTGGTGCAATGCAATTCCTAGTCCTTAGAAATTGGAGGGAGGGAAGAATCTGGTAGATATGGTGATCTGTTCATCATATTTTCCCGTCCCTATTTTCAGTTTTGTAACATATCAATGTGGGATTTATGTGTGCAGGGGAGGGCAGCAGCAACACCAGGCCCAGCCTCCACCTCCTAATATCCCAACACAGAGTTGGTACCCTCCATCAGTATTAGGTTCTTCCACCAGTGGTCCATCACGCATCCCTCCTCCAATTTTTTCTAGCTCGTCAAATTCTCCTCATACGCCCACATCAACTGGATTTCAACCACAGACATCTTTGCAGGGTAGTTCAACTATACTTTCAAGTCTTAAGGGCAAAAGGTGATTTCCCATCCTTTGTGTTCCAGGATTGTGTGGTCTTGAGATCCTTCATGTTTTTGTGCAGTATACATTGTATGTTTGTAGCAATCTATATTCTGAGTTCCTGGGACCCAGAACTGTCCAGCACTACTTTTTATTCATAACCTACATATTATAATCTAATTTCCTAGCTATTTCCCTATCAAGAGTTTTGAACCTTGTGGGGGCAGGGGGTTGTCAGTTATACACGTACATCATTCCAAAGTCCAAACCTAATTTGCAAAAGAGGTATAAGAAAAAATCATTGTGAGGAATGAGGTGTAATTTGTGCAACATAAATGCATACAGAGCAAGTAGTAATTTTGGACCCTACCAATTGTTTGTTGAACTGCATTTTGCAATGAAATTGGGTTCATTGGTGGCAGCATCCATCTATGTTTTCAAGACTACAATGGTCCTATGTAGTAAGTTTTTGAGCTTTGTTTGCTGTCTTGACCCTCCATCTGACATCTGTGTTTTGATGTAGTGTTGAGGAGCTCAGGAAACTGATGCATGATACAGAGGCATACAAGAAATTCCTTGAGTCTCTTGATGAAGTCAGACGTCTTGACAAGGTACTTCCACAGTGTAGTCATGCATGAATCTGAGAGGTTTAGACAAGCTTTTAAAACTGCTTGGTGTCAGCATCTGATTTGATTGTAGCAATCAGTATTTGTCTAGCCTGCAAAAAAATTCAACAACACCTACAATGTCTGTTACATGATCACTTTTGCCTTTGAGATGTATGTCTTGTATCTATCTGGGTCTGGGGTTCCATGACCTTATGTCTCTGTACTCTCTACTTTCCTGACGCTTATGTTCTTCTGGTCTGCAGCTGAGAAATGAGTTGAGCAATGGCAATGTTGATGAATCAAGTATGTTGCTTGACTCACTACCTTTTAGGTTTGCACTACAACTGAAAAATGATGCAATCTTAAGGTTTTCCCTTGGATGTCGAAAAAGGCTTAAGGAGAGCTCTGGAATGCTGAGTTCACAAGGTTTTGGCAAAGTATCATCTTTAGCTGTCTATCTCTTGCTCATCAAGGGGACACATGTAGACAGCACAACCTGGGTGTGGGGCAAAGAAGTGTGCCAATTCTTAGAAGTGAAATGCATGGTAACCACAATATTTGTTGTATTTCAGTTGATGATTTGCTTGGTCTCATGCAGGGAAGAATCTAGAGAAGGAGTCAGAGATTGCTGAACTTAGAAACCAGGTGATTTGAAAAGGCTGTGCTCTTTTGTGTGAAGTAAAAGTTGATTGAATTCTTTAAGTGCTGTTTCTATATGTTCTTAGAGATATACATCCATGATTATGTATTGATGTTATGCATGTAATAAGCAGGAGATCAACTCCAAAGTTTTGTTTGCTATTTCTGATCTTACATTTTAGGGTTCAGTTGATGTCTGCTAATGGCAAGTTTCTGAATCTCATATGCATTCATGACATTTTTCTTAACTTTTGAAGGTTATATCGGGGTTTGTGGGTATAGTGCATGATAATACGGAACACAGAACTTGCAGCTGCTCAAGAGAAGTTTGAAGAAATTGAAAAGCAGTATAAGGAAGTACATGCCTGCTGCTCCCCACAGTCTCTCTTGGACAAACTTCAAAGTATGATCTCTGGCCTCTTTCATCTTATTCCTGCATCTACATTCAGTGGTAGCATAAGGACTAATCCTTGAATTTAAGATTTTCAAATAGAGGAAGAGAGGGGAGGGTTCATGGGAAGTTCCCTGACAATCAGGTATTTGTTTGGGGTTTTTCAGGTGCTGCAAATGATGCTGATGATGAATCAGAAAACCTGCATCGGAAATTGCTGTCTGGAGAAATAGATTTGGGTGAGTTCATTCAGAAATATCGTAAACAGCGTATTCTCTTCCACAGGCGAACACTTATACGCATGGCAGCTCTGACATCATTGACCACGCCAGGCTAGTCTTTGTTTACATGGTCTGCTGGTGCATTCTGTACCTGCATGCTTAGTTGTACATTTCATGTGTTGATCGACCCGTAGAGTAAAACCCTGGATATCTTTTGCATGACAAGTCCAAGTGTCCTTGTCCTGGAAAAGAATACAGTTACTATAGGGAGGTCAGTAGAGATTGGCAGGTTTCTGGGCACCCACTGTTTTCATATTTGTGGTCATTTCCTACTAGTTTTGCAGGGGAGGAAAATTTTTGTCTTCTTCCATTTTTCACTGTATTCATCACTAATTGCCATGGATAGATCATTGCAGTCAGATTTGGCTATGGTTTTTTAAGGTTGCATATGCAAGCTGTTTGCTACTCAATTGTTTTCTCTCACCAACTGCAGAGAGACCCACACTACTGTGGAGAGCTGGAACAGAATGGGATTACTTATTGATGGCCAAATTGTGTTGATGTTGTGTCCAAATCTCTATTTAGTGGAATCCAATTTTACCTTTGCCAGGATCAACTACTACAGCAGCTCAAATCTTTGTGTAGACTGCAAGGTTACATCTAGCAGAAGCATAGTCCTTACATAACTACTTGTACCTTCAAGCTTATTTTGTGAAATTGTGTTGTTGCAATGGGAAGATATGTAACATCCCCAAGGCCAGCATGTCATAATGAACTTTTCGGGCTTTGATGTCAAAGAAATTTTGCAATCTCATTTGACGAAATTGATGAAATGTATGGTATGTTCCACTGGGACAAATGTGCAATTGCTGGATCCTCCTAGAATTTGGTGATGTCTACATGCCAAAGGGAAATCCAATGAAGTAATAACTTATAAATGTGTGTGACCCATAATGTTTGTCTCTTACTATTCATTTCATGTCCTCCATTGATTGTCCAGAACATCCAAAATAGGATGGTCCACCAATTTTTGAGAATGGCCTATTGAATGCTTTGATAACTACTAGAAATACTAATATTTTCCAAAATACTTGCTGATTATATTAGTAATTTTTTAATGATTATGCCAAAATCTTAGGAAAATTTTATTAAATATGCCACAACAAATCATCAAACTAGGCTACTATGATAATTTGGAATATTCTAACAATGGTGATTCATTGGAACTAGTTTAGGTAAGATAACTTTCAGTTCCATAAGTCGTCCTTTGAATAGTTCCAAAGTGGAATTGTTAAACCCATTCTTAATTAAAGAGGAATGGAAAGCTATCCTTCTGGATTTGTGTATTTTATGAGTTTTTCTTCTTTTTTTTTTCCTTTTTTGATAACACCATAGTCACAAGCCAATTTTCAATACTTTTCACACCAATTTGCATCCCATTTTTTTCCAATTGAATTTAGTCAAATTCAATCAAGTTTACTTCAAGAAAATTCAAATCAAGTTGCATGGAACGTAATTCAGTATTCTCATTTGAATGGAACTTAATTGCCACAAAATCAAAATCAAAATTCATTAGTTGATCGTCACTAGTAGCACAATGGTGTGGAGTTTGTTTTGTTTTGTCTATTTGTTTGTGACCACACTTTAACCTTCCTAAACCACGGGCCCCTTGTTATGTTTTTAGTATTGTCAGAAAGCGTTGAGCCATGCAATGTGCACAATGGTCATTTCACAATTCTCTAACCAACTTAGCAAATATTATTGAATTAAAGTGATTTTAATCATTAAAATTTAATTTCAAATCATTTTTAAAAATTCACCAATCAATGTCTTTTCAAATGCATTTGTGCTTTAGGAATCTCTCATTGGCCATCCCATTAGTCATCGTCACATTCAACATTTTCAACCAATAAATGTTGTTTCATAACACATGAGAAATGCATTTACGTATTCATCTTGTGGGGGAAATGCATGTGGAATCTTCCATTGGCCATTTTATCAATCCTTTCTTTATTTTCTCTTTCACATCCCAAACTTTAACACCCAAGGGCCAATGTCATT
>Ga0209208_10010937_pt1 | contig 11686 bp, 9 predicted proteins | sample S1TSphfallax_3_FD_187694 | JGI IMG/M metagenome (GOLD analysis project Ga0209208, IMG submission 187694) | Host-associated microbial communities from peat moss isolated from Minnesota, USA - S1T2_Fd - Sphagnum fallax MG (SPAdes) (version 2) | ecosystem: Host-associated > Plants > Peat moss >...
TTATGGCCCAAAAAAAGGCTAGAGGTCAAATTGGTAATTTGCCAAAAATGCTCCAACTATGCATTAACCAACTTGTTGTTTAGTTTGTGCAGGTCTGTGTGAGTAATTGATTTGCTTATCATTCTTCCTAGTCCTTATCATGGAGCACTAACATGCCCTTCCACCTACAAAGTGTTGCGAGCCAAGGAGCGTACCCCAACTATTCATTCTTCCGTTGTGTTCACCTTGGACTCACATTTGAGTCTATTAAAAAGCTTCGAAATGTGTCATAATTAGTAATAAATTTGTGGCATTGGGCACCACCGCATAAACATTGCTCCAATTATAATTGCAAACTTCATGTACGCCCTTCCCAACTGCTTTAATGTTGTTGAATCCACCCAACAATTCTTTTAGTTCTCATTGGTAGTGATAGCAACATGTATTCCATGTCATGAGCTTCTAGACCCACCATGGCTTCAAAGATATAAATTTCATCAAAGCCACAAGTGTTTTTGAATACTCACTTTTGAATGCAATAAAGAGGTCCAACTACACATATGTCAAATGGGTCAAATGAATAGTGGTTAGGTTGTTAGGTTGCACCATCAACCTAAAAAGAAAATGTTCATCACACCCTAAAGTTAATTTCTTGGTAAAGGGAAAACCCTACGCATGAATCTAATCGCATCCCTAATCACATGACTCCAAAGCAAACTTAATACCTTCAGCCCATTAACAATTGAAATCAAAACACCCTCAGCATTTTTAGTCTTTTGCAAAGGAGAATAAAAGACCTTCACCACTTTTAGTCCTTTGAGAAGGAGTTTAATCCACCTTTACCAGTTTGAGAGCTTTGATAAAGGAGCTTAAAGTTTTTTTATCACTTGTAACCCCCTAATCCCTAACTTCTAAGCATTCTGAGGACTTGTAGTCCTTTGAAAAGGAGTTCAAAGCACACATTGGACTTCGAATCCTTTACCAAAGGAGATCAAAGCACATTCACTCCTTTTTGTCCCCTAACTCTTGGTTTTTAAACACTTTGAGCACCTTCAGTTGTTTGATAAAGGACTTCAATGCTCCTTCAACCTTTGTAGTTCCTTAATCCCCAACCTCTAAGCATGCTCAAGATCTGCACTCCTTTAATAAATGATTATAAGCACATGAACACCACTTTTGGCTTAACCCCTAAATTATAGGCAATCCCAAGACTTGCACTTATTTAAGTACTTGGAGTTCAAAGCAACTCCAACACATACACCCATGATTCCTATAAAATCAAACCAATAGTAGGTGTTAAGACCCATAAGATTGTAAGTGGGCACCAAACGATGAGAGCTCTAAATCAAAAGGACAAAAATGACCAACTTTAACAAATGGAAATCACAATAAAATTGGAGATTACACCAAGTGTTTAACCATGCCCAATGATTTGTTAACAACATTGAATCATGCATTAAAACAACAAACATAACAAATGATGATAAGTAATTCATGATCAAATTAAAAATGGCTAGACCTAACATGACTAGATGCAAGATCATTTTGTAATCATCTTGAGACACCCACCACCTATTATTAATTCTAAGAACTTCCAATGTTGACTTGCTCAAAATGATCGAACATTAATCATTTCATCTGAAAGCGTTCACATTGCATTATGTCTTCTTACAAGGAGGTGCATCTTAGATCGGTCCAAACAAGAATGAATTGTGTTTGCATAGGGCCAATCATCTAGGGACCCAATCCAAATTCCTACTATAGTTGCCAAATACACCTGAAGCTTTGGTCTTTCTGCTAAAATACCACATTTGGAAGGTGAAGAAGTGTTTGGATCAACCAAACACAAGTTAGACCTTCCACCTAGGATCATATGTAGATTCACATAGCCATGATCATGTGAACTTTTCTCATCTGAAAGTGGTTAATGCAATGGCTCCAATTAGCTAGTTGTCAATTGTTAATGTGGGGGAGGTTAATGACCCTAATCCTATTATCGCCCACAATAGTGCAGAGGTCCTTGAGTACCTCTTTGGGGACAACATATAGTGAATTGAAGATTGTCCCCCGAAATCAAGTAGTCATTGCTCGGTGTTACAAAAAGATATTAAACATTATTGCAAAGCCATAATCATTTCAAAACAAACACATCATGGTATTCATGTTCTATGTTATGTTGGTTACTAATTTATAGCCCAAGGTGTATCAATTGAATTACATAAGTTTTGGTTTTGTAATGATGACCTTATGTGTTGTGTGTGAAGGACAAGCAAGAAATATGAAGTTGATAGACCAATTTTACCTTCCTTATGGCATGTGCAAAAGATGATAATTCTCACTCAAATTGAGATGGTGGCATTGGAGGAAGCTAGTTCCTTGCTTTTAGAGAAGCCAAAATGTCCCCTCATTAATCTGGTTAGGGACGACATATTTACACCCGTGAACCAACCTCCCGGATGTGCCCCTTGGAATCTTTTTGGCAATGGTACTTTTGCCCTTGTCTATAAACCATTGGATCCAGATGCTTGGCCAAAGTCAAGGAATGGGAAGAAGGTTCGTCGTCCTGACATTTTCAAATGATCCATTATGCAAGAAAAAAAAAAAAAGGTGGTACAAACTTTTGAAGCCACATTATTAATCCCCTCAAACATTCCTCTTTCAGTATATGGACATATTTACTACCTCCTTTCAGGACCACTAAAAAACCGTTAGCAATATGAGGTAACGATTAGTGATTATTCGGCTTGTAGTTGCGTGGATTTTTCTTCCATGATGGTTTCATCTTTTAGTAATTAGGGGTTGTGGGTGCCATCTAAACATTTCTATTACATTTTGCAATATGCCATGTAGTTTGGGATTAGAGAACCATTCAATCATTATCCATCATGGAGCTGGAATGAGGTTCATAGATTATTAAATCATGCTAAAGTCCTAGAGGTAAATTAGGTTGTAGTGTGATTAAATAGTTGTTAAATAGGACTATTATGGGTTCTATTCTTTTGAAATAAATATTATGCTACAAAAATCAAAATATTTTTCAACATGATGTGTGTAGTGCATTATTCATTAATTTCTCAATCATTTTCCCATTCCATCATTATGTGGACTTCCTACCTTTGACCTATTGTGTGACTTGACTTAATTTACACAAGTTATAGTCACCTTTTTACATTGTAATGTAGCTCCTTCGAGTTTCACCTTTGACACCTTTTTTGGTGAATGAAATTGGACATGAAAATTATGTGAATCCAGTAATTTCCATTCGTCTAAAATATTTTGGAATTACTTTTATCCATACATTCAACTAGTTGGAAGTTTTAATCAAACAATTCGTCTACTTCCAAATATCATCCAAAAGTTGATTCATGATCCATGTTCATCCAAATATTTCATCCTTTTGTAACTTTCATCCATGTAGATGCAATTTTCATTCGGCATAATTATGTTGGGATTAGTTCCATCCATACATTTCAACCTATCAAAATTTTGATCCAAAAATTTGATGTTCAATTTTCATCCAAACTTTTCATCCATTTTCTAACTTTCATCCATGTACATGTGGAGAAATATTTTCCACATCATTCCTACGTGGCATAGGATATTTTAAAAAATTATGTCCTCGTCATCAAAATATTCCAAAAATATCCATTCTTGCTCATAGGCTCATGCTCATGCTCACATGCTCGTTTCGTAGCATCGTTGTAAAATTGAACAAATATGTTTTATGAATTTAATGATATTTCAAATATAAGTTTTACTTTTGTAAATGCACCCATCATTTTTTTATTAATCTAGGACAATACCAATCAACATTCAAATTTGTGTATAACACATGGTGGATGAAAGCATGGTAAAACATATAATTCAATTACCTTGGTAGTCTACTCATCAAGCTAACAAGTATGACTAAAACCCATCATAAAATATTATACATTTAATATTTTTACTTAAATGATGAAAAAAAAGTTTTTACACTATTATGAATCGATTTAAAAAAATTACATTGTAAAAATAGGTTTTAAGTAGATTTTAGAAATGTAAGTAGCTTTTGAAGCCTACTTTTTGCAGTGTCACATTTGTTTCATACTATGTGTCAAGTATATTCTACCAAAGAAAAAATATTATTTATTTATTTTGCTTCCTTTGAATATAGAATGATCTTTATGCTATGTCTTCACACAAATCTATTCCATTAAATTTTATAATGAAAAAGTACTTCTAAACATTGTTTTGGCTAATCAAATTCAAAAGTATTTGTTCCCTACTTTTATTATTCCAAAGTTTCTCAAATTTTGTATTTAATTTAATATAAACCCAATGGTTTCAAAATGAAATTTAAGTAAAAATTGAATCTACTTTCTTATGTTTCCGTGGAAAATTGTCTCTTATTAAACTTGATATTTTTTCATCAAAATTTTTGGTATAAAATACCCTACTTTCACCTAGATTGAAAAGTAAGTGTGTAGAACTTTGTTAAAATTATGATTCCTACAAGTAATGAGTCAAATGTTCAAACTTCTTGACATTAGTTTTTCAATGTTTGACATCCTTTTAAATGGGTGATACTATTATGGACGTTTCCCACCATTTGAGGATGAGCTCTTAGGTCTTCAACATTTATGACATCACATTGACATTTCCTAGGGAGCCCACCCCCAAAAATTCTCACATGTTTGGTTAACATGAACTTGTCTATTTATAGCTTTCTAAATAGAGTAAGGAAAGGCCCTTATTGTCTTAGCAATATGCATTTGATTTGTGTTAGCATTTACATGTATAATAAACAACAACACATTTTTTAAGGTCAAGTTTTGAGAGTGTCGAATAGTGGTTATTTGAGCATAAACTATTTTCATTGCATCTAGTATTGCATTATTGTCTTCAATTTCCCTTCCAAATCTTGCACAATGCAATAGGTAGTTTACCACACCTTGGTGTTTGATGAATTTCTTAATAATTTCATGTTTTTCCTCTCCATTGAAAAAATGCAATCTATTATCCATTTGTTGCACAAAGATGTCTACTACACTTGAACACCTCCTCCACCTTCAAAGTTTTGAATTGGGTTGCAAACCAGCATTGAGTTCAGAATCAAGATTTGGCATTGAAGGATCGTCTCCAAAATAGTTTGAATTAAGTAATTATTTTTGTAGTCTCAACCTTTTGCATCTTTGTTGTTGTTCATTTTGTTTGGTTTATAGTCTATAAAGGAACCAAGTACATCCACAATATAAAAAATTATTGAACACATTGGGACATTTTTCAAATTATTTGTTAGCACAAGTTTATAACCATAATAACTTAGGTATGCGACTAAAGAACTTGTGCTAGTTGAACTATGTGTAAATTGTTTTGTCATAAACATAAAGATGTAAATATGAAATGGTAGGTAATGTAATAATCACACATGAATTCATTTGGCTCTTTTTATATTTATTCTTATTAGGTTTTGGATGATTAAGTTATGCACAATAAAAATGTGAATAATCTTTCCTTTTCCAAGTTTTGTACATTTACTTGGCCTTTTTAGCTACTAAAGCCTCCTGTTTTCGAGCTTTGTGTTTTTGATCAATCTTTATCCTCTTTGCTCTTAGCACATACTTGTTCCTTTTACTTCCCATCTAGATAAAAACAATTATGAACCATTAACCAAATGATGCAATGCATCATAGAGTAGCAACATAGGCACTCAAAAATAACAATGTTATCATGTGAAACCATTGTATGTAACTTAATCTAGGCCAATTAGCTCCCACATTAATGAAACAAATAATTAATTTTGTTCAAGACACAATTGCATGAAATGAATTTTTTTTTAATTTGACATAATACTGATAGTTGTGAAACTATTGAGTTTGTATCTTGTTATAAATATATGAAGGTCTCTAGGTACACCTCCTTGCACAAAACATCAATTTCAATAGCTAAAGGTTTATGTTATGATAAAATTGAACTTAGGATAAGGTACTCATGGATAATATGTATCCATGATTTTAACTTTTTATTGTTGTATCCCCAAGATTATCAAAGCCAACAATAGGGAAGGATTAGAACAATCCATATGAGGTTGCATTGAAGTGAGTGTATCTAGTACATTGTGGATGATAAAAAACAACTTCAACAATATTAGCTAAAAAAAAACACATTTGTGGGCAAATAATGAATTTCCATTTTTGAAATTGCACGTTATGTTCATGTTATGTTAATTCTTGCAATTTCTCGAAAATATGATACTAGTCCAAGGTTGAATTAATAAACATTACAATTTAAAGCTCCCATTCACCTTATATTTTGTGTCCAAAATATGTTTGTCAACAAACTTGCCTTGGTTCATGATATAAGTAAATAAATAGTCTACACCTCCTTCATGATAACCTTCTCACACAAGCTACAAATATTGAAGCAACATCACAAATGTTCATTCGCCATGCTACTTGGATGGGATTCTCTAAGCACAACTTGCACCACTGGCATACGCAAGTTGTTTCCAAATTTCCACTCCCCACAAAAATGCTGACCTTACAACAAAAGGTTTCCTTATACGCTAAGTGATTTCACCGAGTTTTGAGTGAATTCATTGGTTGTAGTGAACAAGAACTACTGGGGAAACAATGAATTCATTGGTCTAGTGAACGGAAATTAGTGAATTACACCCACATTTTGTAATAGTGTGATCATTATTCCCTTCAATGCATCATTCACAGTCCTTTTAACACTCTTGTTGCCTCCATTTGCACCAAAGAAACAATTTTCTTCCCCTATTGCTTTTTCCAAGGGCAAATCCTTTGAACTTATGATCATTTTCCCTCCTATAACTAAGATGCACATGTAGTCAAAATTCCCGCAAGGGTACCCACACCCATATGTAAGGAATTAAGACCTAAAATCACAAGACTTTAAATACCCTTGCAAATTAGGTTTATAATGCCAAACACTACTACAAAATGTGGGTGCAATTCACTAGACTAGTGAATTCACTACTTTCCAACTAGTCCCCATTTACTAAGACTAGTGAATTCACTCAAAATCTAATGAAATCACTTAGTGTATATGGACACCTTTTGTTGTGGTGAAAAAAAACTAGCCCAAATATTTCCAAGAAAAAAAAAACATTTACGAGGATGAAAAAGGTCATTGTAGAAATTTGCAAAAGCATGTGAAGAAAAATAAATTAAGAAACACATGAAAACATGCTTGAGAAAAAGTTCTAGAACTTAACAATACATTTATCTTCAAAATCAATTTAAATGCATGGTATCACAAAAAGAACAAACCTGCAAAACATCAAGAAATGAGCTACGAAGTTTTTTAAATGCAACTACAAAAGCATATGGAAGACCTAATACTCAAATATAACTAATGACCTGAGTTCATTTAATGCTTTTGAATTGTATAGGATGCAAAAATACCAAAACAACTTCAATATTTAGCCCTTGTTTGAGAAATGGGAGACAAAGTCAAATTTGATGATGCATTGCAAGTGTTGTTGTGTTTGACCAGTTTTGAAGACCATGGTTTTAAGCCACCTTTTGCTTTCAATGTGGGCATCAAATATTAAGTTCTTTTTAAAAAACTAACTCCAAAGTGCACAATTTGCAATCCTATGTTCTTGGAATAATCCTTTCACATGACCATGTTTGATTTATCACAAGTATGATGTTAAACCCCATTCAAGAATACACGCACAAAACGTTTTGCATTTGAAATAGAAAGATGTCATACAAAAACAAGAGTGTGTGCCACAACCTAGGATTTTAAGAGGAAGACAACATACCTCATTGAAGCTTGCAATGTGTAGTTAGACGCAACTAGCCTCCATGGTAGTTCGCAGACATTAGGTCTACAAATTGTACACCTCACATTTTAAGCTCACACTTGAAGAACAATTGACACTTTCTTTCAAGAATAAACAAGTGTGTTTGGACTTAAGCAACAAGTTAGTTTGCTTGAAAGGCATGTGTTCATCATGAAACATGGGAACAAGTTAGGGTCTATGCAAAACAAGAAGACAAAAAGGCAATTCTATGTTCGCAACTAGCTCATTTCAAAGTGGGAAAAGTTATTAGCAAGGGAAACCTTACTCATGGCTAGGTCATTTCATAATAAGATAGCTTTGCAACTTAGATTTTGTAGTTGTCATGTGCCCTATTGTAGGTACTAGGTAATGGCTCCCCACAAGTAAAAACAAAGTTGCACCTTTGGATGGAAAATTAATGTGCCATCCTACTCTACATCAACATAGTTCTAGAGCAAAATTTTCCATCTCATTAGGAGTTTTTTAAAAAAGGTGAAAAATATTTTTGAAATAATAGTAAATATTGATGTTTGAAAACACTTTTCTCCAAAATTACCACACTAATCATAAAACTTGGACTTGTATACCTTGCATCACCTATACATAAAGTGTAGCAAATGCCCACACCCAAACTTTGATAAAATTTTGACATATTTGCATCAAATTTTTTAATTTTTTTCATCTGCACATGCTTACATTAAGTAACTTGCAAGTAGACCATCAACTATTTTTTTTGACATTCAATTATATATATATCTAAAGAAAAATTAGTATTCTGCATGTAGCGGGTGCCTCTTCAAAAGAATAAAAATATCATTTACTTTTGTTTGTGTTTTTCAAATTAACTAAAATTTGTAATATCAAACTATACTTTTTGTGTCTAATTGATTATGCTTTCACCCTAGGGCCAATACAAAATGGAAATCATGTACTAAAAAACTCAACTATGTTTATCATTTCAATTTGCACTTAAAGAAAGAAAATAACCTAAGGCCTTTTCCAATATTGTCTTTAGGATCATCCTATCAAACACTTGGCCCCCATACATAATTACTAGAACTTGGATATTAATCAAAATAGATATTAATCCCCATCTTGGTGCAACGTATTTGTTGTTGGCCATTTTGGTGCAAAGTCAAACACTATGCACCAAAATAGATATTAATCCCCATCTTGTGAAGCTTTGCCCTTCATTCGCAATGCCTTTGCATCAAGCACCCAAATAGACTAGTGAAAGAAACCATTGAGGTCAACAATATCAACATTTGCACATTAGTGAAAACATCAACACCAAACCTTAACTTGATAACATGTTAACATCCCACTAAAATTTGAAATGTACAACATGTGCACATGATTGTTAAGCCCTATAGAACCCTAGCCACACATTGCATGATGTCAACACCTATGACTCCATGGATTTGCAAAAAAGATTATCCTTTCCAAAAAACAACACTACGAAACCATGTAGCCTAGGCTACTACTTTTGTGAAAAAAACATTTTTAATTGTTTCAAATCAAGAGAGGAGGGACTTTGCCATGTTCAAATGTTTTTAAAAGTCCACAAAACCTTCATATGGTATTAAAATGGTGAAAAATAATTCATTTAAAATTGTAAATCAAGGTTTCAAATTTTAGGGAGTCTTTCATGTGATTTCATTAACAAGATATGATTATAGTGAGTCCATTTTCACCTTCTATAAGGTTGTGACCCTAAAATTTATTTGTGATTAAGTCCTTCATTTGATATATAAAAATTTGTTTCAAATAATTTCACTTGTGTATCACATTAAATTATATAAAAATCATATAATTGAGTCCCTTTTCATACAATTAAATTTTTTTTTGACACAAGAGACATTTTCATCTAGAAGGTGCAAAAAAAAAAACATTATGACCTCAAAAAATGGACACTCTAGTTTACAAACACCCATGTGCTAAAAAATTGGGCAAGGAATCCCATTCTCATATCTTTAAATTGGGTGGTTGTAAGATCAAGGATTGATAACCTAATTGAGGTGATTATGGAGGCATTTTTGATAGGTGGTGGCTTGCCATGAAACTAAATTGCCCAAAAAATTATCTATTTTGGGATAGATGGTGTTAATGTTTTCCAAGGCACAAGAATTGGTGTTACAAAACAAATCCATAACAACTATGAGCCTAATTCTTTAAAGGGATCCATTATATGGCCCATTGCACCAATTTGACAATGCAAACCTTATTAAGTTTGCCTTTGGTCCTCTGCCTTGAGAAATTATTCCAAAACTTGCACAACTATTTTGTACATTCACTTAAAAGGGAAACATATTTTAGAAACAAAGGGGAATGAGATTCTTTAGAATGTAAAAACAAGGTGGATCTCAATGTTGAACCCTATTAAAAGGTTGATGGTAAAATATAGAACGTTCTTGGTGAAGATGACATTAAATAATCCTACAAATCAATAAGTGAATATGAATTCTGAACATCTATGTGACCTTTAGATTTTGTTGGGACTTGTTTATATTTTGCCTTGATAAAATTTATGCATGTTCTCATTAAGTTTGCACGAATGAGGGATGTGTTCGTGTGTGACCTTGTGGTTACTATTAAGGTCTACCAAGGTGATTTATATAATATGTATTATGAACAATTTTCCAACTTTATTGCAAGCCCCTTTTGGGCCTTCAAGTCATTGTTTGAGTGCAAGTATGAAAATATCCAAATCAAATGGATACTTGATTTTAATTTTGGAACTTAACATTTGGCCTTTGAGAATAGCCAACATATATGGGTAGTGCATTGAGATTTGAAGGCCATGATTATTGCTTTTGCCACTAAAGATGTATTTGTTGTTATTGAATCATCGATGGAGAACCAATGCAAAGATAAATCATTGGAACTCTCCCTTTCTACATTTTTTTTTGGTTTTTAATATAATATCATGGTTTTGTGGGTGTTTTGGTAAGGGTTATATAAATTTTGATTCAAGAATTGGAAATAAGGTTTCCAATCCATGGTGTCATGGATGCTTTTGGAATTGTATATCCCCAATATTGGCTGCACTTATAAGGTGAAATGTTTTTCCCAAAACATTTTTAAATGGTTAAATAACGTAATGTTATGGTGATTTACCTAGTTGGTGGATGAGGTGGAGACCTTTGTGTTTGAGGTTTTGAATGCTAGTGACTGTGATAGCCAACAAGGCATATTCAAGTTGACAATGAAATCAAATTCAACAATGTGCATGGCTCCACCTTTTGACATCAATCCTTGGATCATGATAATGTGATGTTTGGTGACAACATTTGTAGTTTCCTTGAGTATGTGAAATTGGTTGAATTCATCATGGTGTAAATAGTAGGCAATGTGGAAGATGAGAGGTGTTTTTCTATGTTGATTTTGATGAAGTCAAAACTTCACAATAGTGATGGGAAAACTTCACTACCCATTTGCTACTTGTTGTGTGCATGTTTGCACAACGGTTCTACATTTTGCAAAATTTCCCATATGTGGAATGCATTGAACAATGGAGAGGAGCATGCTAGCAATATTGCAATGTTGGCTAGGCAATATGCTTTTTGCAATTGTTGGGCATATTTTTGCAAAGGTAAAATGTGTTTGGTTTATGCATTTACCTTTGTTGAATTCAATGTATGTTTTACAAGCTAAACAACTTTCTTTGCATAATACTAGCATGTTTTGTCCAATCTCCACAATCCAATGCTTACAATGTTTTTCTTTACATGTCTTCTCGCATATGTAAATTTATGCTAATTTGTGTTGATTTTGTAGGTCACCAATGCTAGAATGGTCATTTTACCCTAGAAGTGCTCATGTTTGCTAGTGCATGTTCTTATGTTTTTGTGCTTTTTGTTTAAGTGTGCTTATAGTTTGCATTGTGTGTGTAGAATACATTTTTGAATGCTT
>Ga0209208_10010938_pt1 | contig 11685 bp, 8 predicted proteins | sample S1TSphfallax_3_FD_187694 | JGI IMG/M metagenome (GOLD analysis project Ga0209208, IMG submission 187694) | Host-associated microbial communities from peat moss isolated from Minnesota, USA - S1T2_Fd - Sphagnum fallax MG (SPAdes) (version 2) | ecosystem: Host-associated > Plants > Peat moss >...
CGGCGCGGCTGCGGCTGCCGCGCAAGGTCGTGGTGGGCTTCTGGCAGGACAGCGGCACGGTCGCGGAGCTGGCCGCCTGGATGCGCGCGGCCTCCGGCTGGCACGAGTCGCGGAACCTGAAGGTCGCGCGCTTCGGCGACAACATGCGCGAGGTCGCGGTGACCGAGGGCAACAAGGTCTCGGCCGAGGCGCAGCTGGGCTACAGCGTCAATGGATATGGGGTCGGCGACCTGGTGGAGCGCATGGACCAGGTGAGCGATGCGGAGGTCGACCGTCTGGTGGCGGAGTATCGCGAGGCGTACTCGATCGCCAAGGAGCATGACCGGCCGGAGTCGCTGCGCGTGGCCGCGAAGATCGAGCTGGGGCTGCGGGCGTTTCTGGTGGAAGGCGGCTTCGGCGCCTTCACCGATACGTTCCAGGACCTGCATGGGCTGGGACAGCTGCCGGGGATCGCGGTGCAGCGGCTGATGGCCGATGGGTATGGCTTCGGCGGCGAAGGCGACTGGAAGACCGCCGCGCTGGTGCGCACCATGAAGGTGATGGCGCAGGGGCTGCCCGGCGGCACCTCCTTTATGGAGGATTACACCTACGACTTCAGCGGCACGCCCCGGGTGCTGGGCTCGCACATGCTGGAGGTGTGCCCGAGCATCGCTGCCGGCAAGCCTTCGCTGGAGGTGCATCCGCTGGGCATTGGGGGCAAGGCCGACCCGGTGCGGCTGGTGTTTACCACGCCCAGCGGGCCGGCGATTGTGGCCTCGCTGGTGGATATGGGCGACCGGTTCCGGCTGATCGTCAATGAGGTCGACGTGATCCAGCCCGACCAGCCCCTGCCGCGGCTGCCGGTGGCGCGGGCCGTCTGGGTGCCGAAGCCGGACCTGAAGGTCGCGGCGGCCGCGTGGATCTACGCCGGCGGAGCGCACCACACCGGCTTCAGCCAGGCGCTTACGATGGAGACGATGGAAGACTTCGCCGAGATCGCCGGGGTGGAGTTGGTTGCGATCGACGCCGAGACGCGGCTGCGGGAGTTGCGGCGGCAGCTTCGCGAGCCGGTACGCTGAAGGAGAGACCGATGCTGTTGCAGAGCCTGCGGGAAGAGGTGTTGGAGGCCAACCTGGAGTTGGTGCGGCGCGGGCTGGTGCTGTACACCTTCGGCAATGCGTCGGGGGTGGACCGCGGCCGCGGCCTGGTGGTCATCAAGCCCTCCGGCGTGGACTATGCCGACCTGAGGCCGGAGCACATGGTGGTCACCGACCTCATGGGCAAGACCGTCGAAGGCACGCTGAAGCCCTCCTCGGACCTGGATACACATACGCTGCTGTACCGCGAGTTCGCGGAGATTGGCGCGGTGGTGCATACGCACTCGGAGTTTGCGACCAGCTTCGCGCAGGCGGGCATGGAGATTCCCGCGCTCGGCACCACGCACGCGGACTACTTCTATGGCCCCGTGCCGGTGACGAAGCCGCTCTCGGATGCGGCGATCCAGGGGCGCTATGTGCATGAGACGGGGCTGGCGATCGTGGAGCGGTTCCGCGGCGCGGAGATCGATCCGATCGCGGTGCCGGCGTGCCTGGTGAACGGCCACGCACCGTTCGTCTGGGGCAAGGACGCCCATGACGCGGCGCACAACGCCGTGGTGCTGGAGGCAGTGGCGCGGATGGCGTTTCGGACGCTGCTGCTGCGGACCGAAGCCGCCGGGGTTTCGCAATCGCTGCTGGACCGGCACTATCTGCGCAAGCACGGCGCCCATGCCACCTACGGGCAGGATTCGCCGGTGGGCAAGCCTTCCTGACGGCGCGGCATCGGATGGCACCAAGCAGCGACAAGCTTGAAGGAGACAGGATGAAGAGCAGGCAGGCAGGGTTGGGCGTGGCGCTTTTGCTGGTGGCGTCGCTGGCGCAGGCGAGCGTGACCAAAGCAGACTGGGGCAAGACCGCGGAGGGCACGCCGGTGCAGCTCTATACGTTGAGCGACGCCGAGATGACCGTGAAGATCACGACGTTCGGCGCGCGCGTGGTGAGCATCGAGGCACCGGACCGCAACGGGCACCAGGCCGACGTGGTGCTGGGTTACGACAGCGTCGCGCAGTATGAGGCGGACAGGAGCACCTACTTCGGCGCAATCGTGGGCCGCTACGGCAACCGCATCGCCAAAGGAACGTTTTCGATCGACGGCACGGCGTATCACATCCCGCTGAACAACAACGGCAATGCGCTGCACGGGGGGCCCGGTGGCTACAGCACCAAGGTGTGGACGGCGACGGAGACGGCCAACGGCGTAGAGATGACGCTGGTGAGCCCGGACGGCGACATGGGCTTTCCCGGCACGCTGACGGTGCATGTGCTGTACACGCTGACGGGCCGGTCTCTGAGCATCCGCTACAGCGCGACGACCACCAAGCCAACGGTGGTGAACCTGACCAACCACAGCTACTTCAACCTGGCCGGCGACGGCAAGGGAACGATCCTCGATGAGGTGCTGATGCTGCCGGCCGACCGGTACACGCCCACCGATGCGCTGCTGATCCCCACCGGCAAGCTCGCGCCGGTGGAGGGCACGCCGTTCGACTTCCGCAAGCCTACGGCCATCGGCGCGCGGATCGGCGCGGATAACGTGCAGCTGAAGCAGGCCGGCGGCTACGACCACAACTTCGTACTGAACGGCAAGGCAGGGATGCACCTGGCGGCGCAGCTCTATGACCCCACCAGCGGACGCACGCTGACCGTGACCACCACCGAGCCCGGGGTGCAGTTCTACTCCGGCAACTTTCTCGACGGCACGCAGCACGGCAAGTATGGCGTGAGCTATGCAAAGAACGCGGGGCTGTGCCTGGAGACGCAGCACTTCCCCGATTCGCCGAACGAGCCGGCGTATCCCTCGACGGTGCTTCGGCCGGGCCGCACGCTGCACTCGGAGACTGTGTTTACGTTCGGGACCCGGCAGTAAGGAAGGAGCCACCATGCACATCAACCGTAGAGAGTTCGCCGTATTGTCTACAGCCGCCGCTGCCGCCGCTGCCCTGCGCCTGCCCGCGCAGACGCCGCAGCCCTTTGCGCCGGAGCTCGATTCGCTGGCCACGTACAAGGCACCCACGTGGTTTCGCGATGCGAAGCTGGGCATCTGGAACTGCTGGGGGCCGGAGTCGGTGCCGGAGCAGGGCGACTGGTACGCGCGCAATATTTATGTGCAGGACTCGCCGCAGAATAAATTTCATGTCGCGACCTACGGGCATCCGTCGAAGTTCGGCTACAAGGACATGGTGCCGCTGTGGCGGGCGGAGAACTGGCAGCCCGACCGGCTGATGCAGCTGTACAAGAAGACCGGGGCGAAGTACTTCTTCGCCATCGCCCAGCACCACGACAACATCGACTGCTGGAACTCGAAGTTCCACCCGTGGAACTCGGTGAAGATGGGCCCGCGGCGCGACGTGATCGGCGAGTGGGCGGCGGTGGCGCGCAAGCATGGCCTGCGCTACGGCGTCAGCGAACATCTGGGCGCGAGCTGGAACTGGTACGGCGTCAGCCACCGCGCGGACACCACCGGACCGCTGGCCGGCGTTCCCTACGACGGCGCCAACCCTGAATGGGCATCGCTGTACCACAGCGGCAACAAGGATTCGGACTGGCACTCCTGGTACCGCAACGCTCCGGAGGACTTTCAGCTCGAGTGGTTCCACCGCATCTCCGACCTGCTGGACACGCACAAGCCCGACCTGCTCTACAGCGACGGCAGCCTGCCCTTCGGGGCGTATGGCCGCAGGATGCTGGCGAACTACTACAACAGCAGCGCGGCGCGCAACGGCGGCAAGGTGGACGCGGTCTACTTCTGCAAGGACAACCCCGACGGCGGGCAGTACCGCAATGGCATCTGCGCGCGGGACATTGAGCGCGGCATCGCCGACGGCATCCTGCCCGAGCCGTGGCAGACCGACACCTGCATCGGCGACTGGTACTACAAGCGCGACATCGTCTACAAGACGCCGACGACCGTGGTACAGATGCTGCTGGACATCGTGAGCAAGAACGGCAACCTGCTGCTGAGCGTTCCGTTGCGCGGCGATGGCACACTGGACTCTCGCGAGGAGCTTATCCTGGCCGCGCTGGGGGAGTGGATGCAGCGCAACGGCGAGGCGGTCTACGGCACCCGGCCGTGGCGGGTCTATGGCGAAGGCGGCAGTGGGCCGGCGGTGGGCAACTTCAACGAAGACAAGCTGGCGTACACCTCGGCCGACATCCGCTTCACCACCAAGGGGGCCGACCTGTATGCCTTCGCGCTAGCGTGGCCGAGCTCCGGCAAGCTGCTCATCAAGTCGCTCGCCGGCACGCACATCCAGTCCGTGCATCTGCTGGATGGCGGCGAGAAGCTGGTTTGGAAGCAGCTTCCCGAGGGGCTGAGCATCCAGCTGCCCGCACAGCAGCGCGGCGAGCACGCCTTCGGGGTACGCATTCGCGGGGTAGTGTAGAGCGACCTAAAAATCGGTCCCTCTGGGGCTAAAGCCCCTGTTTTTGCAGGTCTTTTATGGCGGGGCTGAAGCCCCGCCCCTTCAAAGCAGGACGGAATCCGTGACCAGCCGATTTATACGGTGGGTTGCAGGACGGACGCGGCCGGCGCTATGCCGGCGGCGGCGACGCTGCGGTAGGTGGGTGTGAAGCCGAGTCCGCGGGCGACGTCGAGGATGCGGTCGAACTGCAGGCTGATGGTGGCGCCGGCCTTCTGCGTCACCTCATCTTCGATGGGCAGGTCGAAATCGTCGGCGCCGTAGAGCAGGCCTTCGAGCGCGCGCTCATTCTGCGTGAGCACGGAGGTGCGGATGCGCGGGATGTTGTCGAGGTAGATGCGGCTCAGCGCGAGGTGGCGCAGGTACTCCTCGGTGGTGATCTCGATGCTGCCGAGCTGCGCGCCCAGCGGCGTGAACCAGGGCTTGAAGGTCCAGCAGAGGAAGCTGGCCAGGCCTGCGGTGCGGTCCTGAAACTGGCGGGTGCGCTCCAGGTGCTCGATGCGCTCCTCGATGGTCTCGTCGAAGCCGATGACCATGGTGGCGGTGGAGCGCAGGCCGGCGGCGATGAGTGCTTCCTGCGCGGCGAAATATTCGGCGACGGTGTACTTGAACTTGCTGTGGCGGCGGCGGAAGTCTTCGGTGAGGATCTCCGAGCCGCCGCCGGTGATCCAGCGCACGCCGGCGTCGAGGAAGCGCTGCGCGGCCTGGGCGTAGCTGAGCCTGGCGTGGTCGGCGAGGTAGAGGAACTCGGCGATGGTGAGGGCGTAGAACTCGAGCGAGTCGCCGTAGCGGTCGCGGATGGCGCGGAAGAGGTCGCAGTAGTAGTCCAGCGGCAGGTGCGGGTTGAAGCCGCCGTTGAAGGCCGCCAGGTCGCCGCCGAGCGTGAGCAGCTCATCGAGCTTGGCGAAGACCTCCGGCTGCGAGAGCACGTAGCCGCCGGGCTGGCCGGGCAGCTTGTAGAAGGCACAGTAGTCGCACTGGGCGACGCAGACGTTGGTGTAGTTGACGATACGCATCACCATGTACGTGCAGGCGCGGGGCGCGTGGAAGCGCGCGCGGACGATGCCGGCGAGCGAACGCAGATCTTCCGCAGAGGCGTTGCGCCAGAGCCACAGCGCGTCGGCAGGCGTGATGCGCTCACGGGCCTCGACCTTGCGGCGGATGAGGCTTGCCTTGGAACTCGGATTGGACGCGCCGGGCACGAGGTTAAGTGTATCGCTTCCCTGCCCTGTGCCCGGTGCGGCGCTGTGCCGTCTCAGTGGCCTTGTTGGTGCGGCGAAAGCTCCGCGGGCCACTTCCAGCCGGTGATCTCCGGCCGGTCGATGCCGTTCTCGTCGGCGTAGTTGATGCTGTCGATGATCTGGTCCTTGAGCCACTCCTTGGTGTGCGCGGCGGCGGCCTGCAGGGTGGGCACACGGTCGATCACGTCGATGGCCAGGTTGAAGCGGTCCACCTGATTGAGGATGGCGAGCTGTAGCGGCGTGTTGATGTTGCCCTTCTCCTTGTAGCCGCGTACGTGGAAGTTGGCGTGATTGGTGCGGCGATAGGTGAGCTTGTGGATGAGCGCGGGGTAGGCGTGGAAGTTGAAGATCACCGGCTTGTCGCAGGTGAAGAGGCCGTCGAACTCGCGGGCGGAGAGGCCGTGGGGGTGTTCGGTCTCGGGCATCAGGCGGAAGAGGTCGACGACGTTGATGAAGCGGATGCGGATGCCGGCGCAGTGCTGGCGCAGCAGGGCGACCGCGGCCAGCGCCTCGGAGGTGGGGATATCGCCGGCGCAGGCCATCACGACGTCGGGCTCGTGGCCCTGGTCGTTGGAGGCGAAGTCCCAGATGCCGATACCCTTGGTGCAGTGCTCGACGGCGCGGGCCATGGGCAGGTACTGCAGGTGCGGCGCCTTGTCGGCGACGATGACGTTGATGTAGTCGGTGGAGCGCAGGCAGTGGTCGGCGACCGAGAGCAGGCAGTTGGCGTCCGGCGGCAGGTAGATGCGGGTGATCTCCGGGCTCTTGTTGGTGACGATGTCCAGGAAGCCGGGGTCCTGGTGGGTGAAGCCGTTGTGGTCCTGCCGCCAGACGAGCGAGCTGATGAGCAGGTTGATGGAGGAGATGGGTGCGCGCCAGCGGAGCTCAAGCTTGGACTTCTCCAGCCACTTGGCATGCTGGTTGAACATCGAGTCGATGATGTGGACGAAGGCCTCATAGCTGGAGAAGAGGCCGTGGCGGCCGGTGAGCACGTAGCCCTCAAACCAGCCCTCGAGGGTGTGCTCGGAGAGCATCTCCATCACGCGGCCGTTGGGCGCGAGCCAGGAGCCGTCGACGTCCTCGGGCAGCGTGGCCTCCATCCAGGCCTTGCCGTGGCTGCCGGGGTAGATGCCGTCGAGCTTGTTGGAGGCGGTCTCATCGGGGCCGAAGACGCGGAAGCGGTCCATGTTGCGCCGCATCGCCTCGCAGAGGAAGCGCGCGAGGGTCTGGGTGGAGGAGAGCTCGGTCTGTGTAGGTTGCTCGACCGGCACGGCGAAGTCGCGGAAGTCGGGCAGGTCGAGCGGCTTGCGCAGCAGACCGCCGTTGGCGTGGGGGTTGGCGGTGATGCGGCGGTGGCCGGTGGGCGGCAGCGCCTGTAGCTCAGGGATGAGCGCGCCGGCCTCGTCGAAGAGCTCCTCCGGCCGGTAGCTGCGCAGCCATTGCTCCAGCTGCGCGAGCTGCTCGGGCTTGGTCTTCGGCTCGAGGATGGGAATCTGATGGGCGCGCCAGAAGCCCTCCACCTTGTGGCCGTCGACCGTCTTGGGCCCGGTCCAGCCCTTGGGGCTGCGCAGAATGACCATGGGCCAACGCGGGCGCGCGGGCGTGGCCTGGCCGGCGTGCGCCGCGTAGCGCGCCTCCTGCTGGATCTCGCGGATGCGCAGGACGCAGTGCTCGAGCGTGGCGGCCATCTGCTGGTGCATCACGGCGGGGTCGTCGCCGGCGACGATGTGCGGCTCCCAGCCGTAGCCGCGGAAGAGCTGCTCCAGCTCCTCCTCGGGCAGGCGGGCGAGCAGGGTGGGGTTGGCGATCTTGTAGCCATTGAGGTGCAGAACGGGCAGAACTGCCCCGTCGGTGGCCGGATTGAGGAACTTGTTGGAGTGCCAGGAGGTGGCGAGCGGGCCGGTCTCCGCCTCGCCGTCGCCGACCACCACGGTGACGATGAGGTCCGGGTTGTCGAAGGCCGCGCCGAAGCCGTGCGAGAGCGAGTAGCCTAGCTCGCCGCCCTCATGGATGGAGCCTGGGGTCTCCGGCGTGCAGTGGCTGCCGATGCCGCCGGGGAAGGAGAACTGCTTGAAGAAGCGCTGCAGCCCGGCGAGGTCGCGGCTGATCTGCGGATAGACCTCGGAGTAGACGCCCTCGAGGTAGCAGTTGGAGAGCGTGGCCGGGGCGCCGTGGCCGGGGCCGGAGATGTAGATCAGGTCGAGCTCGTACTTCTTGATGAGCCGGTTGAGATGGACCCAGGTGAAGGTCTGGCCGGGGTCCGAGCCCCAGTGGCCGAGCAGCCGGTTCTTGATGTGTGCCGCCTGCAAGGGCTCGCGGAGCAGCGGGTTGGCGACCAGGTACAGCATGGCGGCGCAGCAGTAGTTGCAGGCCCGCCAGTAGGCATCGGTAAGGCGGAGTTCTTCGGCGGAGAGCGGGGCGGCGGCGAGTGGGGCGTTTGCCTGGGTGGGCAGAGACAGGGTCGAAGTCATTGAGGGGTCTCGAGATGGGGCTACGGCGGCTAAGCAGCGGGGTTGGCCATTTGGAGGACGTGCATGGCGATCATGCGGTCTTCTCTGGCCGGGACGACGAACACTGCCAGGTTGGATGCAGCCGCGTGGACCGCGCGCAGTGCGGTGCCGCTTGCTCCGTTCTGGGGCAGCTCGTTCTGGACGCGGTCGAGCAGCACGCCGAAGGCGGCGAGGTTGGCGAGCACGGCGGCGCGGGTGCGCGGATCATGCTCGCCGATGCCGCCGGTGAAGGCGACGGCGTCGAGGCCGCCGAGCAGCCAGGCGTAGCCGCCGATGACCTTGGTGATGGAGCGGGTGAAGACCTTGAGCGCCAGCAGGGCCTCGGCGCTGCCGGAGTCGGACGCGCGGCGGACAGCCTGCATGTCGTTCTCGCAGCCGCTGAGGGCGACCAGGCCGCAGTCGTAGTTCAGCAGGGATTCGAGCGCAGCCGTGGCGGCTTCGCGGCCCCCTGTCTGGCGACGCAGCAGATAGAGGACCAGGCCGGGGTCGAGGTCGCCGGGCCGCGTACCCATGACCACGCCGCCGGTGGGGGTGAGCCCCATGGTGGTGTCGACCGAGCGGCCGTCGAGCACCGCCGTGACGCTGCAGCCGCTACCCAGGTGCGCAATCGCCAGGCGGCGCGGCAGCCGGCCGGCGTCGCGCAGCTGGCGCACCACGGACTCGCAGCTAAGGCCGTGGAAGCCGTAGCGGTGCACGCCCTGCTCGCGATACGCCGCGGGGATCGGATACGTAGAGGCCTCGGGCGGCAGGGTCTGGTGGAAGACGGTGTCGAAGCAGGCGAAGTGCGCAAGCGTGGGGTAACGCTGCATGGCGGCGCGGACGATCGTGAGCGCGGAAGGGTCGTGCAGCGGGGCAAACGGCACCGCCGCATCCAGCGCGGCCAGTACCTCCGGCGTAATGCGCTGGTGGCGCGTGAGGTGCGGGCCGGGGTGGACGATACGGTAGCCGATGGCCTGAAACGAGGCGGCGTCCGCTCGATGCAGCGCGTCGAAGAGCGCGTGGATCGCCTGTTCCGCGTCGGCGGCCTCGACCGGCTGCGGACCGGGCTGCTGCGCCGGTTGCTGCGTGGGGCCGGGGTGATCGAGCTGCAGCGTGGCGTGCGCCGTGCCCAGGTGGGCGAGCTCGGCCTCCAGCAGCGTGCGCGGCGGCGCGCTCACGCTGGGGCCGGCGGCAAAGAGCGTCGCTTTGATGGAGGACGAACCGCTGTTGAGGACGAGGATGTTCATGTGCGAACGGGTGACGCGATTCGACTCTATACCCCCAGCCGCCCATCGGACGTGACGTTGGGCACAGCAGGTCTGGCGACGACAGGGCCGCCCGGCGGCGGCAGGATGACGCCGAGCAGCCTGGGGATGAGCGCGTCGAGCGCGGCGCGGTCGAGGTCCGCGGGGCTGAACATGGCATTGAGGGCGAAGCCGTTCAGGATCGCCTCAATGCTCAGGGATTTGCGGCGCATCGCGGGCAGATCGTGCTCTGCATCCGGAATCAGGCCGGCAAACTCCTCCATGTTGATGGAGGTGGCCGCCTGGATGTGTCTCTCCGCCAGGCCGGGCAGCAGGTCGGGGTGGCGTACGGCGAAGAGCTTGAACTCGATCTCCAGCAGCAGGCCCTCGCGGTCGGCGACCTGGCCGATGATGTAGGCGACCACGGCGGCGTGGCGGGCCTCTTCGCCGGTGATGGAGTCGAGGCAGGCGCGCAGCTCGCGGGCGCGGCGGCGTATGGCCGTGGCCCGCAGCGCGAGAAACAGTTCCGTCTTGCTCTCGAAGTTGGCGTAGAAGGCCCCGCGGCTGCGGCCGGCCTCGGCGGCGATGTCTTCGATGCGCGCCGCGTCGAAGCCGTCGCGGGCGAACACCTTCTCCGCAGCCGTCAGCAGCGCGACGCGGGTGCGCTCGGAGCGCAGCGCCTGGCGGGAAAGTGCGTTGGCGACGCTGGGCTCTTCTTCCGAAAGGGGAGGCTCGATGGGCAATCCTTCAGGCATTCGCTTCCGCCGTGGAGAAGTTTTTGCATCAAACGGATCACGCCGAGCATATATACATGCGTGTATGTTTTCAACTTTGCCGTTCGGTCGACCGCATGGTTGCGCCGGGCATTGCGATTTTGGGTCGAGTTTGGGGGATAGCCCCATGGAGAACGCAGGTGACAAGAAGTACGGCAAGCAGGGATTGGGACGGCTATGACCGCACGACGCGCGCAGCGGGGCTGGATGCACGGGCGCGCTGCGCCGCCGTGGCGGCCGCGGGGCTCATCGCGGCAGCGTTACTGCTGAACGGCTGCAAGAGCGGTCCGCCGCCGGGCGCAGCCGGCGGCGCGGCGATGGGGCCGCTGCCGGTGCAGGTGGCGACAGCGACATCCGAAGACGTGCCGGTGATTGGGCAGTGGGTGGCGACGACCGACGGCTTCGTGAACGCGCAGATCCAGCCGCAGGTCTCCGGCTACGTGGTGCGGCAGGACTACCGCGAGGGCGGCGATGTGCACAAGGGGCAGGTGCTGTTTGAGATCGACCCCCGGCCGCTGCAAGCGGTGCTGGAGCAGGCCCAGGGGCAGTTGGCGCAGGCGCGGGGCAACGTGCTGCAGGCCCAGGCGCAGGCGCAGCTGGCTGCGTTGAATGTGCAGCGCGACACCCCGCTGGCGGCGGAGCACGCGATCGCGCAGAGCCAGCTGGACACCGAGGTGAAGACGCAGCAGGCCGACGAGGCGACGGTGGCCAGCCAGCAGGCGGCGGTGCAGGCGGCCGAGGCCGCGGTGCGGCAGGCAGAGCTGAACGTCGGATTCACCAAGGTGCGGTCGCTGATCGATGGCGTCGCCGGCCAGGCGGCGGTGCAGGTGGGCAATCTGGTGAACACGAGCTCCGTGCTCACCTCGGTCTCCCAGGTGAACCCGATCAAGGCGTACTTCTACATCAGCGAGCAGGAGTACCTTTCGCTCGCCGCGCAAGCCAAATCCAGCGGCGCCGCAGACCTGCTGAACAGTGGCAGCGCGATTCCGCTGAAGCTGACGCTGAGCAACGACAAGGTGTACCCCGCGAGCGGGCGGATCATCTTCGTCGACCGCTCGGTGAGCGCGCAGACGGGCAGCATCCGGATGGCGGCGGCGTTTGCCAACCCCGGAAACCTGCTGCGGCCAGGACAGTTCGGGCGCATCTCCGCGCAGACCGACGTGTTGCGGAACGCGGTGGTCGCGCCGCAACGCGCGGTGACGGAGCTGCAGGGAGTCAACCAGGTGTATGTGGTGGACGCCGGCAATGTGGCCCATGTGCGCACCGTGAAGCTGGGCGCGCAGGTGGGGCCGAACATCGTGCTGTTGAGCGGTGTGGCCGCGGGCGAGCGTGTGATTACAGAAGGCAACGACAAGGTGAAGGACGGCATGAAGGTGAGTGCGCAGCCGGACACCGCGGTCGCCGGCCCCGCGGCGGGGCAGAACGCGCAGGGAAACTGAGCCA
>Ga0209208_10010939_pt1 | contig 11685 bp, 9 predicted proteins | sample S1TSphfallax_3_FD_187694 | JGI IMG/M metagenome (GOLD analysis project Ga0209208, IMG submission 187694) | Host-associated microbial communities from peat moss isolated from Minnesota, USA - S1T2_Fd - Sphagnum fallax MG (SPAdes) (version 2) | ecosystem: Host-associated > Plants > Peat moss >...
AGGAAGGGTATGCAAAGACGGTTACTATTAGACACACATAAGGATGCATTTTAGCTGACATCATAGCACCAAAAATGTTCAAATTGTGTCTTAAGTAATGGCAAATCTTGTTAAGGATTGGTGGGAGAAGGAAACCACCATCTCCCCATAGATGAAAGATGTTGTTAGAAGGCGTATTGCAACAAAATTGTATGAAACACACCCTTCACATTATTTGCAAATGTCAAAGGTCAGTGTAATAATCTTCAAACTTTTTGACCTACTAAAAACTTACCCTAAACTGTTTTGTGGATTCTTTTAACCTTATTGATGTCCATTTTGCAATTGGGTTCCTTCTTAAAACCACCTAATTCAAATGTGTTGTTATAGTTAATAAATAATGTTTACTATAACTCTTGTTCCATGTTGAAGATGCTTACAACAAAATATTAACAATGGTTTTCATTTTTAATTGAACCTATGTTTATGTTATTGGAGTTGTTTATTGAATGTGCATAAGTTGAATCAAGATGTTTATTAAAATGCTTACTATTGATTTGGGTGCTTGTTGTTTATTCAAGTTGGTTATGACTATTGAGTTGCTTGTTGAGGGTGCTTATGATACTATCAATGTTCATTGAGGATGCTCATATGATGTTGTTAGTGCTTATACTACTAATAATGTTTATTTAGGTTCCTTTTGTGATTTGAAAGTGCTTATACTACTAATAATGCTTACTCATGTTGCTTTTATGCTAAGGGTGCTTACTGAAATGCTTATGCCATTGGCAATGTTTACTCAAATTGTTTAATATGTGTTGAGGGTGCTTATATTGTATTGATAGTGTTTACTCAAGTGCTTATGTCTTGAATGTGCTTATGAAGGGTGCTTATACTACGAATAATGCTTACTCAAGTGCTTATGTTTTGAATGTGCTTATGAAGGGTGTTTATACTACTAATAGTGCTTATTCAAATGCTTATGTGTGAAAGGTGTTTACTGGGTTTGCTTATAATACTACTAACAATGCTTACCTAGGGTGCTTGATTGTGCTAGGGTGCTAATAGTGCTTACTTAAGTAATTAAATGTGCTAAAAGTGTTTATGGAAAGTGCTTATGTTATTCACTTGATGTTTACTTAGGATCTTATTATGTGTTGAAGGTGCTTGCAAAAGATGCTTATGCTACTAACACTATTTATTGAAGGTGCTTATGCATTAATGGAATTTACGAAGGGTGCTTAAATGTTATTGTTTTAATGCTTACTTAACCTACTTATGTTGTTGATATGGACTTTAATTGCCCAGTACATTGGTTATACATGGTATTTGTGAATATGTCTTTAATGTGATATGCACGAGGTTTATGTCTATTGCAAATGCCTATTGTTATTGACTTGATGCCTACTTAGGGTGATTATGTGTTGAGGGTGCTTACAGAGGAAGGTTATGAACACTACTAACAATGCTCATTAAAGGTGCTTATGCATTAGTGGTGATTACAACCCAATGCATATGTTACTAACATTGTTTATTGAAAGTGTTATGCATTAATGGTGTTTACAAAGGTGTCTATGCTATTGGTTCAGTGCTTACAAGTGGCTTATTTATGTTGTTGATGGACCTTACTTTAAGGTGGTAATATGTTATTTGTGATTGTCTTTGCATGGTGCTTATGTCTATTAATTATGGTTATTAAATGTTATTATTTATGTTATTGAAGGTGATTATGCTATGGATAGTGCTCACTCAAATGTTTATGTGCTAAGGGTGTTTACAAAAGGTGTTTATGCTATTGATAGGCTTATTCAGGGTGCTTATGTTTAAAAGAATATTTTATTAGGTTGTTTTCACTATGAAAATTATTGGTTGTAGATGTTTACGACTTTTTGTTATTAAAGGTGGACATAATTCAATGAGTCTATATAAGTGCATTATAATCAATGTGATGATAAGTTAATGTTTTTTAGTGTTATGGTAATGTCTTGTCATTATGTAATGAAGTTGGAATTTTTCACAATTTTTAAAGTTACTCACCTGACATGCACCTATCATGTTTAGCATTTTCCACTCATTGAAGCCTTGGTGGGTGCAACAAGTAAAGAGTTGGAACACATGTTGTCGATGCCATCAAGAAATGAAGGAGTTGTTACAAGGGTTCAACAACATGCAAGCAAATGGGAAAGGGATACATCAAAACTAGAAGTGTTCCTATGATGACATATGTGTAATGAATGTAGGTGGCATCAATGATGACATTTGTCATGCACATATTTATACATATAAGGGCCTCATAGCTTTGTGGAGTTTTATTCTATGTGATAAAAAGGTAGATGTGGGGTGGCATTAAAGAGTTATCGCAAACCATGCCTAAAAGAGTTGTGATATCATGTGCTGATTTCTTTGAAAATTATACCATGAGGATCCAAAATGAGATCCAAAACATGCACTAGCATAATTTTCAAGTATCCATTCTTGTTCACATTTCCTACATGAATAATCCTTCATACAATTTTAAAGGAAATGAGCCGTAAATGATTAAAGAGGTTCATTATTATGTGTCAGATGACACAATGCACGACACATTTTTGGTGCAACATGCTTTCATGTTGCACTAGTGTCATTTGAGGGAGCAAGGTTATTCCCCAAAAATTCATTTTGTTTGGAATGATGGATGCAACGAATAGTTCAAGTCTGCAAGAGCTTGGTACTTTGTTGTTTAGTACCCATCTTTGACAAATTTTAATGACTTGCCAAATGGTTGTGAAATGGTTTGGAATTTTTTTTTGCAACACGCCACAACAAAGGGAATAGATGGGGCTAGTGCACTATTGAAAAGAGAAGTGCGAAAATAGCAAATCAAACCTTAGGGGGGCAGAAGTTGCAAAATGCAAAAGAAATTGTCAAGTTCTTGAAATTTGAAACCAATAAGTACCATGTTGCCCATGCAAATGTGCGGGTGCATATCAATAATTTTTTTGGAATGTTCAAGTTGATGAGGTGGACAGATCCAAGCCATTCAACTATGAAACTATTCGTAGTAGTCATAGCATGCACTAAATATGTTTTATTTCCCACAAAAACCCTACCTTGCTCCAATGCCATGAAATTTCATGTTTTTGTGTTGTGTTTATGGATAGATTCCAAGTGAAAGATGCAAGAATGACCTTCATATTTGTCCATGGTCATTGAAAAGGCTCAAACCTTGCAATAGTTTAGAGGCTAAGAACATGATGTTTGATCTGGATGAGGAAATAAAGAGTGGTACTCATGGTGAGTGGATAGCTAATGCAGTTTGTATTGGGGATAATGTGGTTATTATTGTTGAAAGCGAAACAAATGAATAGTTTTGGCTATTGTTAATGGACAAGATAGTACAAATTGTACATGAATCCTTTGAAGATGAGTAGGGCAATTCTTATGTTGAAGGGGATGTAGTTTTAAAAGGATATTGGTATGAGAGGCCATAGGCAAGTAATCATTCCTATACTCTTCACGATGATAAACCTCTAACCTACATATTTTCTCACCTAGTTATAATATCTAAGTTTACATTGCCACCCACTATTCATTTTGTCAAGGGTATTTAACTTATGAACTAAGACCTAAAATGTTGAACATCATTATTGATGCAATGGAGGCAACAAGGCTCCTAAAATGAGTGTTTTTTTGTTATCCATTTTAATAGAATTTTGAATATCCCTATTTCATTTGTTTTATTTTGAGGTTTGGTATATGTACATGGTATTCCATAGCACATATTCATTTACTATACATAATATGTAGCTTTGATTTGTTGTTCAAGTGTGAAAATGATGTGTTGAGGTGTTGTTTATCTATAGGTTGCTCAGGTAAAATGTTGCTTTAAGATTATATGTGAATGTGGCACTACTCAAATATCAAAACAAGGCAATTTTTTCATCCTGAATTTTTTGCATATCATTTAAGGTGCTTACTTTTTGTTCTTAAAATGTTACTAAAGATGCCATTTTCCTAATGGCCAAATTAGAGTGTCTATACATCTACGAGGTTATTCAATTTTGAGATCTTGCTTGGTTATAGAGTTGCTAGAATGAACATATTTCATTTGGATTTGGAGACACTTAATTTGAGTTGATTTTAGTTTGCATCCTTTTCAAACATATATGTGCCCAACTTTACAATGACCCATATGGGTGGTAGTGCATTGAATCTTTTGAGATTTAGACAAATTTACTATGAAAAAACTTGCATTCATAATTGGTATGAATGTGATGTCATCTCCAACTAATTGAGTTTAATGTTTAGTTGTACATGTGTTTTAATTGCTTTGAAACCCCTATGAGGAAGACTAACATTATTGTTGGAACTTGGTGAAACAATTAAATTAAAAAAAAAACCTTCGCATCCTAAATAAGCACTAACAATAACACCCAAATTAGTAAGCACTATCAGTAACAAAAGCATTTGAAGGTTGAGTAAGAATTATTGGTAGCATCTGTATCCAAACTTAACATTATCAACACATAATTAACATCTTGAATAAACATTATTAAATGGCATAAGCACAACTTGAGTTTGTTAGCCCTACTAGTATTTAACAAAAGCACATGAGGGAGAAAATTATTAGTAGCATATATATTGTATCCTCATTAAAAACTCTTAGCACATAAGCATCACAAGTAAACATTGTTAAACTGAGCATAAACACCCTTTAGTTAATAAGTGGGTTGTTAGTAGCAAAAGCACTTGAATGAACATTATGGATAACATGTGTTCATTGAACACCCTTGACGCACATAAACATATTAACTTATAAGCATTATCAATAGCATATGTACATGTATCTTCACGACACACCTTCAAAACATATGATTATCTTTAGTAAGATGTATCAATAGCAAAAGCACCTTCAAAAAACATTATCAATGGCAAAAGCACCCTCCTTCAGCACCTTCAAGATATAAGCACATGAATAAGCATTATCAATTCTACATAATGAAATTAATAATGCTTAATATGTGCTTATGTAATCATCTAGTGATCATTTAAATTCATATAAAAGTTGTTCAAAAGTTGATTATTGTTCATTTTAGTTGTACAATTCCATCCATAGAACTTTTTCATGATCAAATGGGATGCAAGCACAAGTGTTGGAAGGTGATTTTCACTGTATGTGTACTTTTGTGTAATATGCAAAAATATGTAGAATTTCATTATGCAGGCACAAGTGCTAAAGGTGAGTTTGACTTTCTATGTAATTATGTGTAAATGCAAAATATGCAAAATAATATATTATGTCCTTATGCATGCACAAGTGTTGGGAGGTGATCTTTTAACTTCCTACGTAATTATGTGTAATATGCAGAAATATGCAAAATCTCACTATGCAAACACGTGTTGGAAAGCGATTTTAACTTTTTGTGTAATTTTGTGTAATATGCATAAATATGTAGAATTCCATTATGCAACCATAAGTGTTGGAAGGTGATTATAACTTTTTGTGTAATTTTGTGTAATATGCATAAATATGTAGAATTTCATCATGCAACCACAAGTGTTGGAAGGTGATTTTAACTTTTTGTGTAATTTTGTGTAATATGTAAAAATATGAAAAATTTCATTATGCTAACACAAGTGTTAAAAGGTGATTTTAACTTTCAGTGTAATTTTATGTAACATATAAAAATATGTAGAATTTCATTATGTAGGCACAAGTTTTAAAAGGTGATTTTAATTTTCTGTGTAATATTGTAATGAACACAAGCATGAAGTTCATACAACATTATTAACATAAACAACCTTAAATAACATAAGCACACATGTGCATCTCAAGTTAACTCAACAAAATAAACATTTGATTTACAAGCGCCCTCAACAACATTCATACATCAAGCACCTAAAGTAAAACAAGGACCCAAGACCTTCAATATCATAATCACCCCATATTTAAACACTTTTACAAAGCATGTGTAATAAGTTCCTTTAATAACAATACCCAAATTTGCCCTCAATATCATAAACCCCTTGAACATGCATGCACAAATCCTTCTTGAGCACAAGCACCAATAGCAAGAGAATGCTTTAACAAGTAAGTTTTAGTATGCATACAACACCCTAAATAACGTTGTCAATTGTGCAAGTGAATTACTTGAACACCATTAATGGACATAAACACCTTGAGTATGTAGCAAAGACAATTACATAGTATTTAAACACCCACATAATCAAAATATTTGTTGGATGTTAGTAATTTTACCACCCTTGTATATCAACATATTTGTAATATTACATGCATCTTCATTAACTAGTCCATAAGCGCCATGAATGACAACGACAATATTCAAGATCTAGGCATTGGTTAAGTAAGTCATAACTAGCACCCATAATAAGCACCTAACGCAACATAAGCACCTTAAGTAAAAACTTGAACAATGATAGAAAAATTGTATATATCCTAAATATCATGAACTCCTTGAATAAGTACCTTCATCAACATAAGCACCCATAGCAACAATAGCACATTTAACAAATATTTTCAATACACACAAACACTAGTAAATAGTGGCTACTTTGCAATTGGTCCCTATGACTAATTTTTAGTTGCAAGCGACATTTGCAACTAAAATCTTAATAGTCACATTGGCCAAGTTGCATTGACACTAGTCATAAATGACAACAAATTTTGGATGAAAGAAAAAGTCCACAAAATATGCTTTCATCCTTTGACTTGTCATATATGTATTGTTATTTGCAACTAGGATGTGACTTTTTTTGTGAACAATGGGAACAAATTATGTGTTGTCACTTGTACCAACTCTTAATAATAAAAAATATTTTATTATTATTTTGAAATAATTTAAGATGTTTAATTTTTATGTTTGGATGGTTTAAATTATGACACATGTGCAATAGAAATTTGCCATGTGGCATATTAATTAAATTTGCCCAAATTCAATTTACATCAATATTTAAGTATGTAGGTTGAACTAGGTACTTACCTACCTATATACCTACCTACCCATCTAAGCTAAACACCTATCTAAATAGGACCTATTTACCTACCTAGGCCAAATACCTACTTAAGTAGGTAGGTAGATAGAAAAGTAAGTAAGTAAGTTAGAGAAGTAGGGAATTAGGTGTAAGTACATGAATATTTTTATTTTATTTTGGGTTAAGTCATTTTCATTGGCTAAAAATGTTTAGTTGCAAAGGACTTGCAACTACAAACTTTATCCCATATGTTTTGGCTTTCATTGTCATCTTGAAAAGTATACAATTAAATAAGTAAGTGACAACTAACTAGCTAACTAATTAGCTAACTAATTAACTAATAAAATTGATAATTATTTAATGAATAAAATATAGAAAAATAAATTAATAAGCTTGTTAATTCATTAACTAACAAGTAAATTAAAAGCTAACTAATTCATTTTATAAACTATCCAACTAATTAATTATTTAAAGTAATAATCATTAATATATTATGATTAATGAATTAACTATAATATTAAATAATATTAAATATTACTTAATTTATTAGCTAGATAAATAGTAATTATATATAATTTTAATTATATATGAACTATAATGATCTATCAACCAATTTCATTAATTAATAATTGGCTAATATTGAAATAATTAGCTAATTATTAATTAATGATTAATGATTATAAAAATTGAGTACTAGTTTTTGTCGTGCCACCAAGCACAACCATAAAGATGAGAAAAAAAAAAAGTTCTGTAGTTGGACCATCTGCTCTATTTGTTTTTGGTATTTTCGCCCCTCCAAACAATAAAATACGAGATAAAAAACAAAGCAAAATTATTATTTTTTCGATATGAGTGCTTTTTTTGAACCTTTAAACTCTATTTCTCCTGAGCCCTCCGCAAATGCTCTAGGCCCCTCTAGTATGTAATAATATAATTAAAACCTAGCCTAGGCTAACTATTTTATTATAATTATTCCCACTATTATTTTAATTTTTATAATTGATAATAAATATAAATGTAAATATTTAATAGTACAATAACATTAAATCAATTATTATTGTAGCTAGTTGGTAACCAACATTTACTCTTTTATTTTTATTATTTATATTTTTACTTCACTCATTATACTTATTTATGAATTATTACAACAAATATTTCTATCAAGAATATTTGTCCTTCGAAAATAATTTCTGCATTTCTATATTAATTTATGAGATTTCCATTCTAACTACTACAGTAATTATTATAAAATAATAAAACTGAAAATAAAATTATATATCATTAATTTACTATAATAGTTGAATAATTAATAATTAATTAATATTAATTATAAATTTGAAATATTAAAATATAAAACTATATATTAAAATTTTGGGTAATTATTATAATATAGTAATACTTCATAATTGATTACTTATAATAAGAATTTAAAAAAATGTAATTTGTAACTAGCCTAGGTTAGCTATTTTTAATTATATATTATTATATATTATTATGTCACTTGTTAGATCTATTATGAATTATTATAATCATTTTAATTTTTTTAATAAATAAAATAAATTTGTGATAAATACATTAGTCATTTGAAAATAATATAATAAAATATTAGACTTTTAGTAATTATTTCAGTAGTTTTTATAATTATTTTTCCTATCATTCTAATACCATCATCATCATCATTATGTAATATTATTATTTAAAAAATATTGAAAGATAATATTGAAATTTATTTTTCTATTGCATGTAATTAATATAAACATATAATATAATATAATATAATATAAATGTGATTTGTAATAATTTTAAGAAGTATAATAAGATGGTTTGGATAAACTTGTAATATGGGCATAATATATTGAATAAATATTTTTCATAAAATTTTAATATACTCAAAATATATACTAATTATTGTAACCATAATATTAAGGCCATTTATGTAAATAATATTACTTGAATACACATGTAATATGGTTGTTCATATACATTCAAAATATACATTTATAAATCTTAATACACCTAACTATATTCCTTAGAATTCACAAAATACACCTTCATATATTCATAAGGTTACAACTAAATTGGTCACATTTGCAACTAATGGGATATAAATTGTTCTTCTTGAATGAAAACCAAATTAAATGTTGTTCACATGGAAAGATGAATAACAAAATAGTTGCAAGTTAGTTGCAAATGTAGTTGTAAATATGACTAACACAAGAAATAGTTGTAAAAATGTCCAAATGTAGTTGCAAATAATTAATAGTTGCATGTAGTTGCAAATAGAGGGGTTACATTTTCATTAATTTCTATTAATGAAAAGCCCCATGAGTGACAAAGTCATAATCACACAACATTGAACACTTTCAATAACACAATATGTAGGTTACAACAATAATAACTTAAATAAACATCACCCCTACATAACAACAAATGTAAAATAGGCATCTTCAGTAGGTCCATAAATGCCATGAATCACAAAAACAATATTCAAGATTTGGGCAAATTGGCTCAATGTCACAATTAACCCCTAGAATAAACACCTTTAAACAATAAAAGCACCCCGAGTGAACACTTGAAAAATAACAAAAGGACCTTATATCCAAATGTTACACCCACATTTGACAAAATTGGATATGCATATATAAAATTCAATTACAATCAAATCAAGTTTCTATAAACACCAAATTCGTAAGTTGGTGCAATTTGCCAAACAAGATATGCACATTGGGCACATTCTATAACTCAAAATACACTTATCCACCTATAACTTAAACCTTATTACACCTTGTTATGTGTATTGATAATAAGCCTATTGTCCTCCTTTGTACTTTGAGCCTTGGTAGATATTGTCTTTCCAACACCCCAACTTTCTTTTAATTCTTTTTGTTTGGGACACCAAGGTTCCTTTTGGTCCTTTTCCTTCCCCTTGGTGTTTTGGCTTGCATATATAGTTCTAGATGATGTAGCAGTTGGTATCATCTTAATCATTACAAAAGAATTTTTTTTTTTTTCTTAATTGGTAAATCATGAAAAAACATGACATTTTCGCTTCTCAAAGTTGTACTAAGTTTGTTGTCTAGAATGTTGCTCTTCCACACATACATTGTCCTTTGTAATGGGGTCACCAGCCTTTTTAATGTTTGTAATGTTCGCTTCTTCAATGTTAATAGGCCTTTTTAGCATATGAAGGTATTGACAGACTGTGAAATGCACATGGTCACAACATACATAATGTGTATTAGAATGTAACTTAAGGAAAAACATTGATGTTGCTTTTGTCAACAAAATCATTTCGTAAAATGCACCAACAAGCTCCACTAGCATAATGTAAAGATCAACATGAATTCAATTGAATTTTACATCCTTTATACACCTTAAGGTTTTTTCAAATTCAACTTAGTTCCATGAGACAGTCAAATGGTTGACTTGAGGCAAGGTTTTTTTCAAATGAGGAACTATCACCAGCAAGTCGTTGGAGAGTGGCTCCTTTTGACTCATTTTGAAGGCTATTATGGCAAGACAAGTAACTTGGGACTACACCATCATCAATTGTATGAAGTTGAAGTGGCACAATTACATATGTACTTATACAAATATTGATAATTTGGGTTTTCATCAGAGAATCCACCTCACAAAATCTAAAAGAGGAAGGGGTTGTCTTCTGAGGTTCCCCATTGCATGATTGTAGGCCCAAGGGGTTACTACTTATTCTTGCAAGGCTCCTCTTGTGGCTCATTCGATAGATAAAATTATTGGAGTTTATAAGTTCAGTTTGCTTAAATCTGGCATACCCCTTGCAAGCTATGGAACAATGATGTAAATTAGAAAATTAAAATGAAACAAAATAAGGAAAAATAAATAATTTACTAGCTTAAGTTAATCCTTGCTTGTAATGTGTAATTAATGGAATTATGGAGGAGTCTAATCATAAAGATTGAATCAAAATGAAGCCATTTATATAAAAGCCAACCATAATTATACAGCCAATGTTCAATATTGTGGACATATATGATGCATTCCCAAGCTCCTTGATAGACTCAAATGTGAGTCTAAGGTGAAAACAATGGAAGGATAATGAATTGGGGCATGCTCCTTGGCTCATAATAGTTCGAAGGTAAAGGGGCGTACTGAAGCTTCGAGATGGGGACTAGGACGAATGACAAGCAGGTCAATTATTCACACGAATGTGCACAAACCAAACAACAAGTTGTTTAGTGCATAGTTGGAGCACTTTTGGTGCACGAACGAGTCATGGGCAAACACAAATTCATAAAACTCACCATGACCTGGATTTGGGGAAGCCACCACCTTCCCCCTTATATTATTCTTTATGCCTAGCCACGAGGCCAAATCCCCAAATGTCGTTTTGTCCCAAGATTCCCAAGTTGGGAGTCTCAAAATACTTGGGATTTCTCAACATCATCATAATTTTACCACTATTAATCAAATTAGTAAATTTATTCATATGTTAAATCTAATTTATAATTATAGATAGTGGAAACCTTTGGGTAATAACAGATTTAAACTGTTGATTCTTTCAGTGTATACGAGGCACTCTACCAACTGAGCTAATTACCCTAATGTGCCAAATCATTGACTATCAAAAAACATGTCATGAGTGGTTTGAGGGTGTTTATTTGTTTATGATTGTTTAATGTTTCATTTTATTACACATTACTTAGATTCATCTTTCATCTTTGAGTTGTTAATGCTACCAAAATGCTTCTTTTGGCC
>Ga0209208_10010940_pt1 | contig 11685 bp, 7 predicted proteins | sample S1TSphfallax_3_FD_187694 | JGI IMG/M metagenome (GOLD analysis project Ga0209208, IMG submission 187694) | Host-associated microbial communities from peat moss isolated from Minnesota, USA - S1T2_Fd - Sphagnum fallax MG (SPAdes) (version 2) | ecosystem: Host-associated > Plants > Peat moss >...
CAATATTTTAAAAATTCAATGGAGATATCCAAACAAGTTCAAGGTCATTCCTCTTGGAACTCATTGATAAAAAAATATGACATCCCTAACATCATCACCATCATCATGGCCAACATCACCATGCCAACAACATCATGAGTGGATGAAATTCATCCATCATCATTTTTTCATCCATAACTTATAATTAACATGTAATTAACTTATAATTTATTTATAGTTTAAGAAGATTTTGAAAAAGTTTCTTCAAATATTGGCCACATGGAAATTTTCATGGAAATTATTTTTAGCTAGGTCCCCAAAAGGGTATAAATAGAGGTAAGACATTGCATTACTTTCAATTTGTTCAACATTATTATGAGGTATAATCTTTCAACACAATCTTCTTCACTTCATTTCATATTTTCACATGTCATCAAAGTTAAATTTTGTTTGAACTTTTGACTTATATACTTTGTGTTTTTCTTCAGATTTTCATGTTCTATGTTTAAAATTATATTTAAACCTATTTTTTCAATGTTTTGTATTGATTTTTGTGTACCTTGGAGATATCTTTGCTTTCATAGTTTTTGTCCCCACCCATGACACCATGTATTTCTTTTTTTGGCTCTTATATTTATTTCAAAAAATTACCATTGATACCTTGAAAATTGGGATGAGTTTGGGTTTAAGGTTTAAGGTTGACTTGACCACTTGTTTCCTCCATGTTTTTAACTTGTTCACCTTTTGTTGAAGTAATATGCATATTCTTGGCATTATTTAAGTACAACTTGCAAATTTTCTATTGGTTGGAATTTTTTTGTCATTTATTTTGCTTAGTGGATGAAATTGTTATTTTCATCACCTTTGATATCTCAAGGTGCGAAGGGATTAGAGATTTGCAATGAGAATGGAAGGTTTCAAATTTTTGCGGGTTGTTTGGTGTTTTTGAATTGGGTGATATTTGTGCCTTTCCATGTCCTTTGCAAAAAGGATTGGTGGTTGATGGAACTACAAAATTACAAGGATATGACCTATTGATGTTTAAATCCAAAATTAGGTAAAATTTGATGTGCAAGTTCAATCACAAGCAAACCAAAAAACCAAAAAACCAAACTTGTGCACTTGTGCATGCATGCACACACAATGATTTTTTTTACTTTGGTTCCCAAAACATCACCAATTTGTTTTAACACCCATGATAAAGGTGACCATTTGCACATCCCAACACTGAATAGTCCAAAAAATACAGAACAATGGGTCTCATGGATCCAAGATTTGAATGGATAAGTAATGAGGGGTTGGCTCTAGAAAAGATAAAAATATTTTGCAAATTTTGGGCTAACATTTAAAGGTTTTATTATTTTAAATTGAAATGTGAATCCAATTATGGGAATTGAATTCATAATTTTATTGAACATTACATGCAAACAAGGATTTTTTAAAAAAAAATTATTACAAATTCAAATTTTTTTGTTTGAAATGGTTTCAATGGTATTGTGTTCATGTTGCATTACAATTAAAATACCTCTTGCATAAGTCACGTATCGTATTGATGAAATTTCAAATACTTGCTCCTTGTAAAAGGAAAAAAAATTGAAATTGAACTCTTGAAACAACATTTGTTTTATAAAATTCAGCTAGAAAACGTCTAGATGTTGGATTTTTCTCAATTATTGTAACATGGTGTCTAACTACTTTGAACAAGTAATTGATATCAATTCATTGTTGTTAAAAGCTTGTGCATGTAACAGGGACCTACTCCCTAATTTTATGCAACCTCACAAAATATTGATGCATAAATGTGATATGTTTGATGTTTAATGTTAAACTATTTTAATTGTGATTTTTTTGAAATGTATGAAAATGACATGTTATGACATAATTGAGTTGAAAAGATCACAAAGGTCCTTATAAAAAACAATGGTTCTTATAATTAACAATCTTTTCACTTCTAATGTGCCTTTAAGAAAATTGACTAGAGATGGATTGTTGCATTTTATCACACCCAATCACATTACCAATTATGATGTAAGGAAAATTCAAGGATTGCAAAGTATAAGCAAAATCATTCATAAGTCAATGGTTTATCATTTAAATTAGTTTAAATTTGAAGATTATTGAACCAAGTTTTTAGGTTCTTCTAATTTAAAATTTGCAACAACCAATGAACTAGCCAAAGAAAGTGGTATATTGATGCAATTGTTGAAATTTAGGATAAACTTGATGAATTTTTCCATGGCATTTATTGGACACCCCAACTTGTTGTCGTTGCGTGACATCTTGGAGTGGTTTCATTGTCCCAAATTTTGTAGACTTCCCATTCACAATTCCATGCTTCAAGTTAGTATTGGAGCACAACATGGTAAACATAATTTCAAGTGAAATGATAATTTATACATTTATACATGTGTGTGTAGAGAATGAAACATCTTGACACAATTTTCATGATTTGTTGGAAGCTACATCCAAACAATGTAATGAACACCATCATACAATACGAGGAGGCTTGTGCTAGTTCTAATTATTGATGTGATGGATTCAATTGCAATGGCATGTTCTTGGTGGGATGTATTAAAATGGTTTAACCTAATCAAACAATGTGGGATATATATGGATAAGGATTAAATATGTAAAGTTGGCATAAAGTGGAGTGGCTTGGTGGTTATATAACAAAGTTGTTGTCATACCCAAATGGTGTTAGATGAAGAATTATGTGATATTAGAGTCTAGATCTATTGGGGACCTCTATTTACATGAATGGGAACCTACATGGTTGTGATGTTATGCAATCACAAAGTTGAAGATTACAATATGGGTCTTATGTCAAAAGACTTATTTACATAAATCATTGTAAATGAGTGAAAAGGTTTAGTAATTTGTTATTGACTACACAAAGAAAAAACAACCAAGAAAGGTGCAAAGAATGTCAATAATTGAGATGACCATCATGTATGTAAAGGGTAAAAAATGGAACTCACAATAGTTCTTGGAAGGTTGTAAACATTTTTTTTTGGTCTACTTCGATGAAGGTTGGCTTGTTGAATGGTGTTAAAATGATCAACCTCACAAACCATCACAGTGGGTGCAGACCATGCAGACATGGTGGAGCTTTGACCTTGAGACATTACAGAATTTCTCCCAATGTTTAATTTCCTTTTATTGATAGTTGCAAGTTTTCCATCCAACCTTTCCAAAGATGCAAGAATATTCATCTCTTCGTCAGAACCTAACATACCACAATAGATATTTTCTTTGTTACAATTTTCTTTACCATTATGCACACCATGATTGACTTTGATGCTACCAAGAGGTTGTGAATCTTCAAGAAGCTTCTTAGTAATAGAATTGTGGACTATGATAAAACTTGTGATCTGTTTATTTTTCAAAACATCTTGCAAATATACATATGGCATGGGGTTGTGAGGTCCAACCATCTCATGTGAAAATGGTTTCTTTTGAACTAGCAAATTGTTAGAGTTTTCTCTTATGTGGTCCACACTATGGATATCTATTGAAGAAGAGGAACACAAAACATGTTTAAATAACTTTTGATGTTCAACAAAAAAATTAGCTTGTTGATTAGCTAATATTTCAATACTTGCAATATTGTATGTAGGATTTAAAGGCATGACATGCATGTTTTTTGAAGGGAATTTCCCTTCCTTCTGGCAATTAGTTCTCCAATTTGCTTTTATAACCTCGATTGGAACCATCATGATTTGGTTAGCTTCTTCCCCTTTTGCATTATGTTTATTGATTTCATCCATTTGGTTTTCAAGTTTTTTCATATCCATCTTCTCATTGACAATGATGAAGCTTGCACAAAAATCACATAAAACATTACTAATGTCTTCCACCAAAAGATTTTTGTTTAACACACCTTTGATACTACAAGTAAGCTCATTACATTTTTTAAGTTGTTGGCATGGAACTCTTGTCACTAAAGTACTAGGTTCCAACTCGTTGTTCTCAAAAGGAACAACTATATTATAGTCCCTACTAATTTGCACTTGCTTTGAAAGCCTCTCTGCCATCTTTTTCCTATCTTCTTTCAATATTATAACTTCATCATATCCGAATGTGTTGGAGTTCACCATAGTAACCTCTTCATGTTGTGTAGAACATTGGGTTATAAAATTTTGAAAATCCAAAGGTGTGAGCTTACAATCTTCAAGACGATAATGAACATTGGTGACCTCTCTAATGAGCTTTTCTGTTTCATCTTTTGTCTCTAAAGATGCAAGAAATAATTCTTCAATTAAATAGTTTGTTGTTTCTTCATTGTTGTGTTTGGTAGCAAAACATGTAGACTCAAAGGTTTTTGAAAAATTGAATGAAATTGGTGATGTAGATGTTATTTCCAAACATGAACATGGAGTCACCTTTGGAACAATATTTTGGCTACAATTAATAGATGCAAATTGAAATTCATTGATATCTCCTTGGGGTTCATGGATTGTAGAGGCCACAATTGGGGAAAATATTGTAAATTCTTCACCAATTTGTGATTTTGGCCTTGATTCTCTTGGAAGTTCCTTGATTGGTTTGTTCAAATTTGTTCCATTCGTCCCTAGAACATCAAAGTTTTTTTGTTCTTCGAATGTATGATGAGTTGTTAGTTTTTCCTTCCCAAGGTTTGACCAAGGATTTGGAAGAGCAAGAGGGGTTGGGCTTGAATTTGCTTGCACCTTAGATCCAAAACATGCCTTCAAACTTTTGGCATTAAAGTCTTGGAACACTTCAGGTTTTGAACAAATAAGTTGTTTATCATTAATTTTGTTGTCAATAAGGTGCTTATCTATTGTCAAGTCTTGAAGCTCCTCCTCGAATGAATCACTTTTGCTCCTTACATGATTTTGAACAAATAAATTTGTTTCATGAATAAAATGACCATGATTATTTGTGACTTGAACTTTTCTAACATCTTTATCACTACTACATATAATGATACAAAGTTACAAATCTAATTAATTTGTGCTAATTGTTATCTAGATCTTTGCAAGCATTATCTAACATGATTTTTGTCACTAGGTGACATTATTGTCATGTTTTGCCTTCCCCAAGCCATGCCCTCATCCAAAATCGTCAAAGAAGTGGCACATGTAATACAAACAACCAATATGTTATTTACAAGAATGCTTACATGGGGTAATGAGAGTCGAATTCTTGAAAATTCACCATAACATCATGAAATGTGTTTTCTTGAATTTGGAATATGTTGTCATTGTGAAAATTTTCCTTGCCATTTAGTCTAGAGATTTTTGCACCAAGTTCTTTTTGTTGCAATTGGAGAACATCCTTTTGGTTTTGAAGGAGAGAATTACTCCAAGAAGGTTTGTTGGAAAGATCTTCTTTACCAATGTCTCCTTTTTTAATGAGAGATGTGTTCCAAGGAAGCTTTTTAGAAACCTCTTCTTTCCCATTGCCTCTAACCTTTTGGGATTTGAGTCCTTTGATGGTCTTGACGTAGGGTTGGTATATTGAATAGATGTAAGCATCCATATGTGCACGCTCTTTCTTCCTTCTATCTAATATTTCTTTTGTTTTTTTCATCATATCTCGTTCCATTTGAATTTTCAATTCTTGATATTTCCTATAACAAGACCCAAATTTAAGAGGAAACAATTTAACTTTGAAACATAATGTGTTTTTTTGCTAAACATAATCATAATTCTTCTAGATTAAAAATTTACAAAATTTTAAGGAAAAATGATTATATCTGCATGTTGTGAAAAACTAACTTGTGTCTCATGGCCGTGATTTTGGCATTGATGAGTTGCCGATGTTCCATACTTATTCTCAAGTCACAAATAACACCACCCTCAATCATGCTCTTGCACCCCATGTTATTTCTCTACAAATTTTGCTTCTTTCAATATTTAACAAACTTTTACAAGTGCAATATCTTGATAAAAATAAAATAGACTTCAAATTCTTCATTGATTGTCATACCATCCACACCTTGATTACAACTAAACTTGCTCACATGTGTTTCATCAAAATACAACATGGAGCCAAAGTTTCATGACTTGATTAAAACATGGTTGATTTGAAGATGGGCCAAATGTTGTGAATAAAAAATGTGGTATCCAACAAAAAAATGATTCGACAATTATTTGTGAAATGGTTTTCAAAACATATAATAATGGAATGATAAACTCGTCCTCAAAATAAATTCATAAAATGCTTTAAAATTTTCAAATTATACATTTTTTCATGAAATAATTGCAATATTTTAGGTCAATAATTTTTTTTCAAATGTAATTCAATGTATAAAATATGACATATATTTTTCCAAATAAAACCCAAAATATACACTTGACCATTTGTCTTTGGGATTTTATGTCAATGAAGGAAGGTATTTGTCCCTTCATGATTTGTTGTTGGTGCACAATACAAGGCTCCAATGGTTTTTAAATGTGAAAATTGCTACATGTTTCATTTAATTCCTTGTGTCATTTTTTCACTTCCCATTAGCATTGCTCCCTACATGTGAGTAGGAGTTTTATATAACATTGTCAACATTAATTTATGACTTCCAACCTCTTTGAAGGTTATAGGTTGGGTTGTGAACTTTGAAAATTCGTGAAATCCTTGGAAAACTTGATGCAATGCCTCAATGTAAACACATGGACTTTTGGTGCATTATTCCACAAAGGGGAAAGAAAGAAAATTTTAAAAGAAAACTTGGACATGAAAGACTTGATAAGTTATGAAAATACCAAAATAATTGAACAAGAAGGAGAAAGAAGAACATAAGTGCAAGGGATTATGTTTCCCTTGTCATCAAACAAATCATTGATCCATCCAATGCCCTAAGCGACCTTGCCAAGAAGTAATTTCTAACATAAACATCTTAAGGACAATAGAAGATGTGGATAGTGGTGGGGCCAATGAGAAAAAAACCCATTAAGGTGTCCATAACCACTCTAGAAAAAATGGTGGTGAAATTTTTCCATAGTTATTTGCATACATGGAGTTGGGAGGTAGTAAGCATTTTGGTGCTAATTGATCCATGTAGTATTGATAACCTAATGTCACAAAAATTTGTGTCTGCTTTGAGACTATAATTGCAAACTATGGAACCTTGCAAGATCATGATGCCTGACAAGCAAATGGAATATAACACTAACCTTTGCTTACAAAACATGATAGTCCCATTTTGAAGATTGGAAACACACACAAATTTTGAGATTTGGCATGGGAATGTTTATGATGTCATTTTGGGCATGCAATGGTTGGACCCAATGGCTACATTGAAGGTGTGAAAATATGACTTCATATGTGGGACTAATTTAGATGAAACAATTTTTGAAGTCACAAGTATGTGACCATTATCCAATGTTCCTTTATTGTTCGCAAAACAATTCAATTAAAAAAAATCTAAAGATGGATGTTAATTTATTCCTTGTTGGTGTCCAATGTACATGTGAATTTATAGATGGTAACGAATTCATGAAAACAGGTTGAATGGGGAAGTGGAAAGTTTATTGTAAATATCATCTTGTTTAAATTGCCACCCAATAGGGAAATGGATGATGCAATTGAGTTCGTCTTTAATGTTGAATTGGTTTCTAAAGCCCCCTATCCTCATTCATTTGCAAAAAAATGACAAATTGGAACAACAATTGAGTCACCTCCTTTAAAAAAGGGTAAATAAGGCCAATGTTATTGATAAAAAAGAAAGACAAAACTCTTCAATTTTGTGTTGATTATAGGAGTTTGAATAAGGTTAAATTATAATTTATTAAAAAATTGGATCTAGTCCATCTAAATCCACTAACCCATAAATATATTTTACCAAGGATAGATGATGTTATGTATATCTCCATGGTGTTAAGGTCTTTTTCCAAGTCAGACTTAAGAGTGGTTACCACTAGATTTGGACAAAGGAACAAAAAATCCATAAAACAACATTCACAACTAATTATGGTTGCTACAAGTTTGTAATGTTGCCATTTGGGCTCCCAAACACCCTGTCCACTTTCATGTGCCTTTTAAGCTCTTTGTTTTAAAAGTACATAAGAAAATTTGTGCTCATGTTCCATTTAGATGACATATTTGTTTTATTCCAAGTATAGGGTAAAACACTTGGATCACTTAAAAACTATATTTGGCATACTCAAAATCAATGAACTATTTTCTAAAATAAACAAATGTGAATTTGTTGGAACCACTGCCTAATGGAAAAAAAAGGATTGAAATTGACCATGAAAGTTTTGAAATACTTTACCACCCATCCTAGCTTAAGCATGAGGCAATGCAAATGGGTGGAAAGGCTACAACAATTTGATTATGGATAGTAGATACACATTACACATATCATAAGGATAAATATTATAATTGATACCTTGTTTGGTCATTATTTGGAAAATGCCATCTCCATGGTGACAAACAATACATGATGGAGGACATAAATAAGTATCATGTCCAAGATATGTGGTTTAAACAACCTTATAAAAACTTGCAAAAAGAACATAGTTGTTATGAAGCATTTGAAAAGTACATGGTGTATGCATTGGATAAAAAAGTAAATTGTACTATGACACGAGGTTATGTATCCCTAACTTTGAGGAATTTGATGTCAAAGCTCTTTATGATTGTCTTGATATCACAATAACAAGCCATCAAGGGTCTCATAAACATATATGACCATGAAGAACTTTTTTTGTCCTAGTATAGAAAAGGATGTATAAGAATATGTGGAAAAATATTTAATGTATTAGATATCCAAACACAAGTAGGTTAAGAAACCATGGCTACTCAAACCATTAGGAGTCTTTAATAATTGGGAATCCATAAATATGGGATTACCTAGAAAACAAAGCAACCATGATAACACTTGTGTGCTTGTGGAAAGAAGGAAAAAGGTATTGACACAAACAAACAATTGCATTGTTCAATTAACTACAATGTTAAAAAGAAAAAATTCTTTGCACGTTTTGTCATTCTTTGATTTTCATCTCAATTTGTAGTTAGGTTTTTTTTGCAACACTACATCTTACAATGCCTTGATCCATTGTTCCATTGTCTCCCCCCCTTAGAAACAACAACAATACAAAATTCATTTTACAACCATGTTCTCATTTCAAGCCTAAATTTTTTCATTGAAAAAGTGAAAGTCAACAAGGATAACTACCCAAATGTGTTGTGCCTTAAACTTCCTTCTTCTTTGCAAAATCCAATTTTTGGAACAAACCTTTTGAAAGGGAAGTTGATGCATTTGAATTGTGATATTAAATATTGTGAACAATATTGTAACAATTATCCTTTTGACAAACATGGTGTTCTTGTTTAACATCCTAAATACCATGTCATAAAGCTGTTAAATTGTGTTGTTGGGTTCTTTGTTGATGAAATTCCATAACTCAAAACACATCATTCACCATTGTTATTCCTTGTTTTTAAAATGTGGATTGCAAAAATTTCCCATTTATTTGTACCAAGATGATGTCAAAATATATTCCAATATGCCAAAATTAATCCAAGACTCACCACATACTCACACAAACTTCACCATGACATGAATTAAATTTTATTTTTCCCTCCAAAAATGCTTTAAAATCATTAGGATTTTCTTAGTAATTTTGTTCAAACTTTTCAAATCCTCATAAATTTTGGAGAATTAATTATTTTTTTGGATATGTGAGCCCAATATATTTTATTTTATTTATATATATAAGGTGTTGTTTGAAGGATCAAACTTCATTTCAAACATTGGAAATTCATAAGGATTCCTTATTCCCAAAGTAGGAGTTCAACTTGGGGGGTTTTGGAGTGCCTCCCTTTGATTCCCATAGACTTTTGATTTGGTTTGGGAGAGTTTCATTATCCTTGTCTTTTGTCATCTCTTGGATTGTCCTTGATTTTTTTTTTGGGTCTTTGTTAAAGGTAGAAAATTGTTTTAATACTATGGGTGAACTAAGAAACGGTATCATCACTAGATGGTAATTATTATTAGATAGTAAAACCATTACAAAAAAATCATAAATTGAAGGTGTTTTTAATGGTAGTACTATTAGTATAGTGAACCACCTTCATGGGGTAGAATAATCAAAAGTTAATTATGGGAAGAAATTTAATAGAAGTAATATTAGTTAGTAAAAATAATATCCTACTCTAGTTTACTTAGAAGGGAAACCTTGTAGCTATTTAGTTGCTAGTGGTGAATATCATACTTACCATCTTCTATTTACTTGGGGGTGAATCAATTTCGGTTAATTAATCCAAATGGATAAGGGATGGATGGATTTCCCTTAGGATGTGTAGAAGGGATTAGGATGAAGAGATATAAAGAGAGAAGGAAATATAGGAGGATAAGGACTCGACCTTTGTGTGGTGAACATCTTTTTTAGGTTCCTTATTTATTTATTGGTAGGAATGAAAGATTTCATTAGACCATTAGATCATGAAAATATTAGATCATTAACATTAGGAGTAGTCTTGTGTGTGAGAGAATAAAAGAAGAGATGGAAGAATATTGTACTTGGTATTATGTAATGGAGAATAGTTGAAGGTTGTGTGGAATCAACATGTGCATTATTTTTTCTTGTTTGTATTGACCTTTAAGAAGGTAAGGAAAGTAGTTCCTTCTTAGTTGATGTAGACTATTAGTTCATTAATTTGGTTCTCCTTCTTTTCTTTTACAATGAAAATATTTTTTATACTTACTTTTGGAATATAAAGTGTATTCTACCATAAGATAGTAGTTACCGACAGAAGGCAACAACCAAGAGGTAGACATGAGATTTGAGGTCTATAGGGAAAGTAACATTGTTGTAGATGGTAGGCAATAGTTACAAAGTGTCTACAAGTGTTGCAAACAGTAGGCAACTACTACTAGAGGTTTGTAGGTAGTTGGAGGTCTTCTTTCAAGTTTGCCAATGACAATACGTACATGACAATGGTTGTTGCATGATTATAATTGTTGTAAGATGGTAGTTGCCTCATGACATTAGGTAGATTAAAGACAAGTTTTACTTTCATGTTTTTATTTTGCAACCTTTTTCCTTGACAATAACTAAATTGTCGAATTCCACAGCTTAACAATCTTTCCAACATATGGTCATGTGCCCAAGGTTGAGGCCATGACATTTTCCCCTTAGAGCTTGAATTCAAAAAATGCAAGAAAAAAGGTTGATCACACATTTTAAACAATCTCACATGATATCCTTAGTTAGAATTATAATGCAAATCATTTATATATATTTTTAAACTTTTGTAATGAATTAAAATGTGACAGGGAACTTTTAAACTACTTAGATAACACATTCAACCTCTTTCCTAATTGTAATTTAATAGGTAGTGAAAGAGGAACTATTCATAGATTTGAAAAGAAACAAAAAAAATCTCACAAGTTTTGCTTTCAATGCATGTTAGAAATCAACCACCAACAACTTGAATTTCAACAACAAATACTTGAAATACAAGTTCTAAGCCATGCACACAACATGTTTACAATTACCTTGATGTGATGAAAATGCAAAAGTGAAATCAACCTTATTGCCAAATTTGAATTCAACCCATGTAATAAATTATCGAATAATTTTCAATTTTGACATTTAGGCACACATCCCCTCAAAAGATAAATTAAGTTCATTTATGTCTTGGAATGAATATAAAAGCTTTCAAATTGAACAAGAAACTAAAAATATGATTGCTATATTATTCAAACCATTATCCTTTGAAGATCACATTTACAATTAT
>Ga0209208_10010941_pt1 | contig 11684 bp, 5 predicted proteins | sample S1TSphfallax_3_FD_187694 | JGI IMG/M metagenome (GOLD analysis project Ga0209208, IMG submission 187694) | Host-associated microbial communities from peat moss isolated from Minnesota, USA - S1T2_Fd - Sphagnum fallax MG (SPAdes) (version 2) | ecosystem: Host-associated > Plants > Peat moss >...
AAAAAAAATTATAGATCAACCAGTGTAATTTGGTAAACATTCGCGGGTAAAGAATGTTATGACAAGGTGCTAAATGAAGAATTTTAAAGAATTTTAATGTGCAAAATGAAGAATGTCATCACTAGGGGCTAAATTACCATTGGTTATTAATGGTTATTAGTGGACCTATTTTATTAATGGATATCGGTGGATATTGGTTGTTATTTTAGGTTAAATTATCATAGGTTATTGGTGGTTGTTTTATTAATGGCTATTGTTGGCCATTTTATTGCATGCCATTGGTGGTTTTTTTTGTTATTCTAGGTTATATTACAACTATTGGTGGTTATTTTATTATAAGTTATTATTGGATATTATAAGTTATATTATCATAGGTTATTGGTAGTTGTTTTATTGTAAGTTATTCTAAATTATTTTTCATAGGCTATTATTGGCTATTATAGGTTATTTTACCTTAGGTCATTATATTATATTTTAAATTATTATACTTATGATATAATAACTTATAATAACATAAAGTAGAATGACATTGAATAATTAAAAATATAACTTGAAATAACATATATTAATTTAAAAGAAAATAATCTAAGGTATAACCTAAAGTTAGTTGAGTAATTTAATTTAAAATAATTTAAAGTAAAGAAAACCTATAATAACTAAATAGAATACATTAATTAAAGTAGAATAACATGTAATAATTTAGCGTATAATAACTTAGGGTATAAGTTATAATAATTAAGGTAGCTTAAAATAATATAAGGTATATCAGAAAGTAGCATAAGGTATTTAAAATAATAACATAAAAATAAACCTATTTAGCACGGTAAATTATAATAGTGAATTATATTAACTAATAATGAAACATGATGTTTATATAATGATATTGTATTGAAATAACTTTAACCATGGTGAAATCACTAAAATGTATTGAATTTATTTCATTTTTAAGGTTCCATAATGATTTAGGTTAATGAACTACATCCAACTTTTGTGCTAGAGATTATATGCAAATTCTTATGGAAAGGATGAAGACATGGGAACCATATTATTTTAAGCACAAATTGCATGAATATGATGAGCTGAAAATGCAATATACAATCTTCAAAACAAAGTAAAAACACTATAAACAACAATTACAAATGTAAACATTTGGTGGAATGTAGTGTACGATATGTTGGTTGTAGATTTGGAAAATATATGGGTCCAACATGCCATAAGGAGCCACACGTGCCCCTTTAAACCACTACTTTTTCGTTGTTTAAAAAATATATATTCTTAAAATCTTTTTAATACATCTTACAAAAAACATACAAAATCTTTGAAGGTTAAAAAATACTATTATGTCAAAGTGTACATTAAAAAAATCCAAAAATATGTCATAAAAAATATTTTCAAACAATGTTTTTAATGTCAAAACTACTTTTAAATAGTGGTTACAAATTCTTAAAAGTGTAAATTACATATTTTTCATTCATTATAATGGTTCCAAAATTTTAAAAAATGTACATAATGTATTCACAATTTTTAAAAAAATCTATTTATAAATTTTTTAAATTTAAAATTCAAAAAATTAAGTAGTGGGTTAATTATGATTGTTAATGGTACATGTTAATATGATTATACCACCATTACCAAAGTGAGCTGCAATTTATTAGCTTAAATCATTATGTGACCTTAAAAGTGCAATAACTTCATTGCATTTTATTAATTTCACCTTGATGAAAGTTATTTCACTATATATATCACATCATGTTTCATTACTAGTTAACATAATTCACTATTACAATTTACTATAGTAAATAATTTTATTTCAATGTTTTTAAAAATATTTTAATTATACTACTTTATGATGTACCCTATATTATTTTAAGTTACTTGAATTATTTTAACTTATATTTTATGTTAGTATAGGTTATTATAAATTATTGTACCCTAAATTATTATATGTTATTTTACCTCAACGTATCTTAATTAGTTTATTATAAGCTTTTAAGTTATTTTAAATTAAATTATTCAACTAACTTTAAGCTATACCTTGGGTTATTTTACTTTAAATTATTCAAGGTCAATATATTTTATGTTATTATAAATTATTTTATCTTGAGTATAATAACTTAAAATAATTTAAAATACCCTATAATATAATAACTACCAATAGTTTATGATATTATAACATAAAATATCAAACAATAATTTATCATACAATAATTACCAATAGTTAGAATATACCATATAATAACCAACAATAACTTATAATACAATAACCATTTATAACCATTAATAAAATAACCATCAATAACCACCAATAAAATAACCACCAATGGTTTATAACGAAATAATCATCAATAGCCATTAATATAATAACTATTAATAAACACCAATATCCATCAATGACCATTAATAAAATAACCATTAATAATCATTAATAAAATGACCACCAATAGTCATATATATAATAACAACCAATAGTCATTAATAGAATGATCACCAATGGTCATATATATATAATAACAACCAATAACCATTAATATAATAGCCACCAATAGCCATTGATGGAATATCCACCAATAACTACCACTAACCATTAATATAATAACCACTAATAAGCACCAATATTCACCAATAGATATCCATTAATAACCATTAATAAAATAACCACTAATAGTCATTAACAGAATAACCACCAATAGTCATTCATAAAATAACAACCAATAACCATTAATAAAATAGCCACCAATATGCATTAATAGAATAGTCACCAATAGCCATTAATAAGCACCACTAGCCATTAATATAATAAGCACCATTGGCTATTAATAAAATAATCAACAATAGCCATTAATAGATTAGACATTAGTAATTGTTAATAAAATAGTCACTAATAGCCACCAATAGAATAACCACTAATAAGTATAATAAAACAAACATTAAAAATATATTAATAACCATAAATAAAATAAGTACCAATAGCCATTAATAACCACCAATAACACTAATAAAAGAACAATTAATAACCATATATTAAAATTACTTAGGATTACCAAAAAAATATAAAGTGAAATAATTTATAATAAACAAAAATAACTTAAGGTAAAATAACATGTAATAACCTAGAATTTTCAATAATAACATAAGGTGAAATAACTTTCAATAACTTTCAATAACTTATAATAATAACAAGTAATTTAAACTGAAATAATTTACAATAACCTAAAATAACATAGAATAGCCAAAAAAACTTACAATAGTTGAAAATAGCTTAAGGTGAAATAACCTAAAATAACCAAAAGTAATTTAAAATAACCAAAAGTACCTTAGGTTGAAATAACAAAAAATAAACAAAAATAATTGAGAATATGCATAAATAGTCGTAAATAATGTAGGGTGAAATAATTTAAATTAATGAAAAATAATCATATAATAATTGAAATTAATTTAACATAGGTGGTATTATTATATCAACAAAAAATCCATTTATTATATAAAAAATCGAAAAAAATGGTTATTGAAATGTTATTGAATAATGATATTCAACTTTTTTTTTGTTCAAATGATTTTAAATTTTCAAAAGAAATAAATTTAATTGTGTAAATTATTGAATTTTTTTAAAAAATAAACTTGAATCGTTTCATTTGAACAAAATTTCAATAAGATATGAAATTTCAAATTTTATGTTTTGTAATGTTTAAAATGAAGTATTTGATATATAAAATGTAATGTAACATATTTGCACAACAAATTTGGTGGCTTGATGGTAAGGGTGTTTGCTTCCATTCTAAAGGTCAAGGGATCAAACCTCACGGGTGGTGTTGTGTGTGTTCAACAATGGTATGTTGACTGAATATTCTTTTGTCAAATTCTTAAATTAGATGCCTAGGTTGATTACATGGCCTACCTACCTACTTAAGTTATGCTTTTAACATAATGTAAGTAATGACACATGTCAAAAAATAATCGGCTTGAAAAATCATGAAATTATCAATAATATTATATATTAAATAATTAAAATTTAATTGATTTTTATGCTAGTTAGTTAATTAATTAGCAAGTGAATGGTTTGGTAAATTTGTATTTCACTTAGTAATAACCTTGTTTCATTAGGTTATAATGAAACAAATCATTATCCGTAGCAACTAGTCCCCGTTCACTAAGGGGTTAAATAATTTCACTAAGTAAAAATGTCCAAATTCATTCAAAATCTAATGAGACCCAGAGTGAACTAAAACGTATTTCCTAATAGTGTATATTATCACAGCAAATGGGGTGGCTTGATGGTAAGGTTATTTGCTTCCATTATAGAAATCAAGGAATCTAACTTCACAAGTGGTGTGCGTGTGGTCAACAATGGCAAGTTAATTGAATTTTTTTTAATCTAGTTCCTTAGAATAAATGTTTAGGTTGATTATGTGACTTATGTACTTATGCTAAGTTTAAAACTCAACCTAAGAAATGACACGTGTCAATAATTAATAGGTTAAAAAATCATGAAATTATCAATAATATTATATTATATAATTTAAATTTAATTATTTTCATGATGCCTAATTAATTAATTAAAAAGTGAATGGCTAGTTCATTATCTGTAGCAATTAATCCTTGTTCATTAGGGGGTGACTAGTTTCACCATGGTAAAAATGTTCAAATTCACTCAAAATTTAATGAAACCTATAATGAACTAAGATGCATTTTGGTGTAATGTATGTTCCCTACATTCCCCTTGGAATCTTTTATCCCTTGGGACAATTTCAATGTTTTCACCAATGGGATTACATGATTCAAATTGAAGGTGTGCCTGGGACAATGCTTTAATGTGGTCATCATTTAGTTTGTGTTAATGAACATAGTGTACATGAGCACCCTGTAACACCAAGAATAATCGAATGTTCGTGGCCAAAATGTTTATATGTTCAGGTTTCCCACAAAGTATATAAATATGTTCAAAGTGATAAAATGCAAAAAGAAAAATGAAACTTATGAAAAATCCTATGAAATCATGTTTAGTGACATCTTTAATTTTCCCATTGTTTGTAAACAATGATCCCATATACACTAGAAGAAATCCAAAAATCTATGACTTTGTCTATCACTGGAAAACCAATCATATAAGACATTAATGACTAAACACAACATAGTTATTACAAACGAGTGGCTTAGGACATGTAGTCATTTATCTTATGACATAGCAAGTGGCACGGAAATCTTCATCCACTAGTCATACTAAACAACCCCTAGTCATAGATGACACATGGGGCCACATGAGATTAACCACGTGACATATCACCACATGTATTGATCCTATGTGGCTCTCTAATTTTATTTAAGGGTCCACACATATGACATCATCAATCCTATGCATCACAAAGTTAAATGACTAAACTATGACTCACAATTCACTATAAGCATTAATACAAAATGTGGGTACAATTCACTAGTCCCCATTCACTAGACCAATGAATTCATTGCTTCTTCATTAGTCCCCATTCACTATAACAAGTGAATTCATTCAAAATCCAATGAAACCATTTGGCATACAAGGACATCTTTTTGTTGTAGTGAAGGTTGTCAACATGGATGACTATAAGTGATCCACGTAGTAACATCTAATGTGGTAATTTTAAAGTTGTTTAATGTTAATAATGTATGAATGGGAATCATCCACGTGGCAAGCAAGGATAGTGACACATGGCAATAGTTTATTCAATTAGGTTTGGATTTATGTAAATAGACATGTGGTAATGTACATATTCAACACATGTAAAAATAATTGGACCCCCAATTTGACATTCATTAGTAGTGACACAATCATAGTTCTATGACTATCATAAGATAGTTATAAATAAATCATTATTTAATTTTAATTTTAATTCCGCAAAGTCATTTGTGTACATTCTTAGTCATATGTGATTCATTGAAAAGTTATTCATAATGCTAAAAGGCTAGTAGGATAAAATATTAATAAATTCATAGTAATTTTATGGTTTTTATTATGCTTATGAATAATTACATATATGAATCATACATGTACTAGTAGTCATATAAAAGTTATGTTTCATGTCATATTTGTAGTCATTTGTACCTCATATAGTAATATTACAAATTAAATTATAAATGAAACTTTAGTTCACATGAACATTTATCCTTCAGCAAAAAAAAAAAGAGTAAAGCTTATAGTCCAACATTTATTTTTAAAAATTGCACAATAGGAGGAAAATTGTGAACCAATTGATTACATTGTAAATTGTACAATATGGTTCATGTTCAAAACTTGGAACCAAAAAAAAGTCATAGTTTATTGTTTGCCCATGAGATGAAAGAATGGAACAATTTATAAACTCACATTCATCCTAATACAAGCATGTCAATTTACAACTTTGACATATTTCCAGTTCCACAATGTGTAAGTGCCTAACGCATCTTTCATTACAACTTAATCATCATCTTCATGTGGATGCATAAGTGGAGCCTTAGGCAAAAAAACATACATGACATCCACTTTGTACCAAAATTCATGAATAGGTGAACAATGGAAGTTTTCCAACCCCCAATGACTGTTGATTTTTCCAAATGCCACCTTTAGCGTGGGGTTCTTTGGATTCACCAGAACCACAACTTGTTTAATATTGAGCTACAACCCACCCAACAATTCATAACATTAACATTAATGGTTGTGATTATTAGGCAATTAACATTCGTTATATAAAAAGTAATGTAGAACCCTAAAAAATGCAAAACATGATGAAAATAAAAACATTGAAACACTAGGAAGGAGATGAAATGCATGCATGTTGTGAGATGGCCTTCTCCTTGTTACTTCTTGTGGGTACAACCACCCTACCTCGTAGCTCCTTGCCAAGCATCACAAGTTGCATCCAATTCCACAACATGGAAACAAATGAATGAAAAGCTAAAATGCGCCTAGATGTGTAGAAAAATAAACAAATGCACACAATACATCAACTTGTCGCCATCTTACCTTAACCACACCTTGTGCACTCAGACCCTCCACATTCATTTTAAAAGGAGATTTTTGCATGAATGACCTTTTCATGGGTGGCCTTCTTGGTTGTAAAATGACCCAATCCTCATTCTTTGCACTTAGAGGTGGTGGTGTTAACTTCCTTGGTGGAGTTTCTGTCACAATTTCTCACATGCTAAGCTCATTGTTTTTTTTAGTTGTGATTGCATTCTATCCACACATTTAGCCCTACTTTTCCCCATGGAAAAAAATGTGATATTTCATTACCACCACATAGGATAAAAAGCTCCTTAGGTTCCACATTAGCCATGGGGCCTAATGTTTCCTTTAGACTATGCTAAGAAATTAGTGTTGATGTTCAAAAACAACAATTGGTTCCATTTCAATAATTTTAGTTGGATGCTTATGCCCCCCTATAAACTCAAAAAACATTGATTTAATGTCAATGAATGCTTGTGTATAAACATGTTGATTATCCAACATGGTAGCAAACTTGGCATCCATATCACTTTGTTTTATTTCAATGTCAATCATTCGAATTGACATTTTTCCATTTGATAATGTTTTGTCAAATCACCCACATGCCACAATATTAAATCCAAACATTATACACCATTGAATTTCACCCTTATACATAGCCAAAATATTTGCATTTACTAATTATAAAAGACATCATCAATGTTGCAACAAATATTCAAGATGCATCCATCATGTACATGGACATATTTAAAAAATAAATAAAAATTGGACATGTCTATGAACAAATATAATCAACAAAGTACATCAAAAGTTGAACTTGTAAAAAAATTCAATTAGGGTTAAAATAATAGGAGTAACAATTAGAACTTTTAGTTTTTAAAACCAAACTTAAGGACTTCAAAGTTTATGATGTACTTCTTGAACATGAAGATCAAACAAGGAGGTCAAAAATCAAATGATTCAAGTGTTAATTGACACTTTCAAGCAATGTGGGATCTTCGACTTATAGATGTTGGGCAAGTTTGCTATGATCTTTGAAGTTCCTTAACAATTTTTGTCAACCTAAGGTTGCATTGCCTTCTCCTCCTATGCAATGACACATGAAAATTAATGGCAATGGGAAAAAGTAAACTTTTTGTAACAAATTAACACTTGATACACAAGCATTGAAAGAATGGGGGGAAGTTAGAAATCAGCCAACTATACCAATCTTGCTTCTTTTCCCCCTTTGCCTGATTGCCCCACATTCATCAAAATTTTCATTTTTCTCCTAGCATTATACATTTTTTTAGCCTTATTCTCGGTCGTAGGTTTCAACTAATCAACCAATAACCTCTCCTAATGAGTAAGTTCAATATTAATTAGGTAATCTTTCTTCACTGTTATATACCTTGCTTTCAATTTGTTCCTCTTTGTTTTCAACGACCTTTGCACAACATTCTTGAATCCAACCACGGAGAATTTATTGTCCACATACTCAAATTCCTTGCCCAAACCCACCTTCAATTTCTCCAAAGATTCATGACTATGCCCTTCCCATTCCATAACACTTATATCTAATATCCAAGGAATTAATGTTTTTATTTCCTCATCCCAAGCATTCCCCCATCTATATCCCCCCCTATTTTTATTTTTATTTTGTGGAGTTTTTGCCCAACAACTACATTATTCTTTGATTCATCATCTTTCTTTTTTCCCCTTATCCTACAAGTTGTTCTAGCCATGTTCTTCACCTCAATTACACTTCCAATAGGCACTTGCTATGCACTAGAAGGGTTGACAAAATAAGCTTTAGTATTGGGTCTAGGCACATGTATCCACGACCTTGGATATGGAGGTGCAACAACAGGTGGCATCATCATTTATTGTGGTTGAATCCAAGTTGGTTGTAGTTGCCATTGCCACTAGGGTGCAATAAAACATATGTGGACCTAAGGAACCCACCCTTTGGTGGAGCTTGAACACTTGGCTTTTTAGGGGTCCTGAGTTGCTGTCTAATTTTGTTCCCATATGTTGTAGAGGAAGTTGCAACTTGTTCAATTGCATGATCAGGACATGACTCCACATCTTCTCGATCCTTTTGATATGTCCTTATTTTCAACACCCCAAAATCATATATACACATGACCATCAAACCTTCCACATAAAAATGTTAAAACAATTTTTTTTATTTCATACCTCAATTATTTCAAGAGGTCTAAATTTTGTTATGATTTATAAGTATAGTTTTAGAAATATAAATAATCCAACTGGAATATTTCATGGTCAATACATGTATTCACATATAAATGTATGTAAATCAAATTATCGTGATTGAGGGGAATAAATAAAATATGCCATTGTTATAAACCAATAACAATGTTACAATATCTAGAAGTTCATTACATGTCTTAGATGAATAGGAAGTATACAACCCCCCTAGTTAGAAGTTTAACACTTATGACCAAGTACCCAACTGCATAGAAAGAGAGAAACTAAATTAACTTTTGTTTCAAAAACTTACAACCATGAAGTTATGTAATTATGACTTTGACAAATCAAGGAAAGAACTCCATATTCCATCAAATCAAATAAAGGTTATAAAAAAATACGAGACCAAAAGTGACAACATCAAGGCCTAAGGCACAATGATGACTCACAACAACACAAATTGGGTTTTTCAACCGGTTAATAAAATAACCATTGTCTTTTTATTATTATAATTATAACTACAAGTTCATGTTAATGACTATGTAGTTGTAAAAGACATTGTGGTGCCACATGGCATTGTTGTTTTGTGACTATAATTGATATCATGACTTGAAGGTTTTTACAAAAATATTAAAATTTCAAAAATGTTTTTTTGATGTATTTGTAATCATCCAAAATTAGGTAATAACAAAATTCCATTCATTTTTGCAACTTTTGGTAAATAATAACAACTTATGGTCGTGCGATATTGATGTGTCATGCCACATGGCAATAAGGTTGACTAATAGTCGTAACACCTCATGACTTGTGACACTAACTTCACATCATGATTCATGTCATTGATTTGATGAATTAATTTCATTTATTAAATAGTTGAAAATATTGTTGTCCTTTGCGATTAATACTAACTCAGTCTTCCATGTGAATCAATGACATAGTGTCGCAACCCCACTTTTGGGAGAATGTGAGGATGACATTCACACTCCTGAAATGGGGACTTAGGACTCCTCTGGGACTCCTGAAACTTCAGAGTTCGATTGCAGGGGTCAAAACACCTTGCCTTGAGGCGTTCTTTATAACATTCGAAAGCTATCGAAGTGTAAATGTCGAAAATGGCCTCGCATGAGCCATTTGGACATCTATAGCATGAGTTATGGCAAAAAGAAAGGCCGAGAGTCAAATTGACAATTTGACTCCCGACCACTAAAAGTCGGGAATCGACTAACCCCAGTGTGTGCAACTAGAGTGCAACACACTATTGGAAAGCTCCCAAGGGGAGCTATAAGTTTGCTTTAGACCTCATCCCAATCGAAGGTCTGAACAAAAAATTATGAACTCGCAAACTTTCGAGAGTCCAAATCGGGACAGTTTCAGGACTCCTCCTTGGGAGTCCCGGGACAAAAAGCCATTCAGATGTAGGTGTTGTGGAGAGACGCATAGAATACTATATGGGGGAAGGTGGTGGCTTCCCTCGAGTCTGGGCCATGGTGAGTCTTGTGAGTCCAGGGTTGCCTGTGGCTTGTCTTAACATTAAAGGTGCTCTAGAATGTGAACTAACTAACTTGTTGGTTGGTTTGATACAGATTCGAGTAAGTAACTAAAGCTTGTCCTTCTTCCTAATCCCATTCTGGAGCTTCAACACACCCCTTTACCCTTTTTAGTGCTGAGAGCTAGGAGCATGCCCCGAGTTCCAAACAATTATATTGTTTGACTGACTTAAATCTAACTTGGGTCCAACAAGGAACTTGGGAGGCGTCACATGGCATGCCATTTAGTAATAAGGTGTCACATTTTTATGGCAATCCATGATTTTTTGTGACATCATAAGTTTTTGTGTGTTTTGAATTTATGACACCAATATTTGTCATGGCATGCCATATTTTTTTGTGTGCCATGAGGTTTTTGAATCCATGAATTCACATGCATGTGTATGTGTACTAAACAATATATTGTTAAATATAATTACGACAATAATATTAATAGTTGTTTTGAAAAAGGTGACACATAACTCCTTGATTTTCTAACTACTTAACACACTATCTTAGGTTAACATATTTATTAAATTAACCTATGTATCACTATTAGGAGATGTGGCCAAGTTCACTGGGTATTTCACTAAGATTTGAATGAACTAGGATAGATTCACTATAGGAAATCATGGTAAAACATGTTAACCCCCCAGTGACCGGGGACCAGTTGCTACGGACGGGTCAATTAAGCCAATGAAACAAGATGGAAACAAGTGATGTCCAAATTCAGGTGGAAATTACACCTATTAGTTAAATCAACTTAAAACACTACTCAATTAAGAGGGTTTTTTCACCTGGTGTGATTAATTAATTTAAATTGTTTTTTCATATTGTGTTTAGTTAATTTAGGAGAGTTATTTCACAAATTATGGTTGGTTGATTCGGGGAGATTTTTCCATCTGTTAACCATTAAATATGGGTAATTAACTCCATAATATTTTCATCTTGTAATTTCCATGTGTCCATCTAAGAACTCAAGATGACAAGTATAGAAACATGCATAGAAACTT
>Ga0209208_10010942_pt1 | contig 11683 bp, 2 predicted proteins | sample S1TSphfallax_3_FD_187694 | JGI IMG/M metagenome (GOLD analysis project Ga0209208, IMG submission 187694) | Host-associated microbial communities from peat moss isolated from Minnesota, USA - S1T2_Fd - Sphagnum fallax MG (SPAdes) (version 2) | ecosystem: Host-associated > Plants > Peat moss >...
GAAAAAATTTAGGTGCCGCAAGCCAAATTGTTGCAAAAAGAAATAATTCTTGAGGAAAATTGCACCTAATTATGGAAGGTTGACATCAAGTTCAACATCAAGTTGGTTGGCTATGCTTCATACCAAGTTTGTTACACATTGAAACTAACAACATGTAGTCAAAAAGTAAGCTTGGTTCAATACATAACATGTTCAACTTCACATTGTAATGAAAGAAAGCTTGGAATCATAATTTTATTTAGTGATAGGAGCTTGCCCTAAACAATAGGGCCAAACCTATACAAAATACACAAGATTAGTGTTTACGTCAAAATCCTACATGTGAATATTTGGTTAAGATCACTCCAATTTTACTTTATCAATTATTCCAACAAGCCACCCATGATGTCCAAAGGAAAATAACAACCCACTTGGAGGGCCTATGCAAACATGTATTCACTTCCCTCAACAACTATCCCAGTGTGACCTAAGAAATTGCCTTAAATTCCTCAAGTATAATGATCTTGATGATGTGAATGTAATCACAAACCAACTCTTTCAAATTCCCCAATGATCTCCGTCATTTCCAAAATGTAACTAGTAACCTATTACATTTTTGATCTCATGGGCTAACATCTCTCGATGCAATGTTTTTTTTTTTGAGAAGATTTGTGATTTTTGAGACCAAAAACTTATTACTACCATCATCACATTTTTAAATAAACAACTTGCAACAAGTTCTTGAATACTTAACTTCATTCTTCTTTGCAATCAATCGGCATTTAAAAATCTTTAAAACCACCTTCTTAATCCTTTCTCCTAATCACATATCATGCCTTTTCAGAATCTACATAACCAATCCCCAACTTTTCATTTTCTTTCTACATCAAGAGCAAAATTCCACAACAAATAAAAATCAACCATACACACCACACATCAAGATTTGATAGTTTAACAAGTGTTGCCACACAATTCAACAACAATGTCAATACCATCAAAAACTTGCAAAACATAAACATAACAAACAAATCTATAGAAGAAAACCTGCAACCTCAAACCTTTTGTTATTCATATCCACATCTTCCAAAATAGAAGTGGCTCATTGAAAGTAAAAGTGTTTTTTATTTTTTCATCCATCATTCATTGATCATCCTTTTAGGTTATAAACATTCCAATAAAATCAACATTCTAACTCTCTATTTCATCGGTGATAGATAACAACTCTTCATTTTTAAGCCAACATTCATACTAATTAAGTTTTGTATTAGATATGATACAACATACCACTTCCAATCCATGGGAACAATCATACTTAATACATAAATTTTATTTACATATAATGCACAAAGGCTATATCAAGTAGGCCTATTGTTATGTGATATCAATCATTTACACACATGAAAACCTTAAATTCTGGTTAGTATCAAAGGACCCTGGTGGTAGTTTAAAATTATATTTAGTTGTGTTAATTGATAACCTTGAACATCTCACTCTAATAACCTAGAGCTAGCGGGGTTCAAAGCATTCTTGAGATAATTTTACTCGTGTTTATGGATGTGGTTGTATGATGGTTCTTTTGTGATTCTACATTTTTTGAAACCTTACCAAACCTACCATGGGTCAATCGACAAAAACAATTTTACCATGCTAACATCTTTTGATTTTTTTTGGTTGCTTCTAAACATTATGATAGTTGAGTTTATTTTCTAGTTACCAAAACAAACCTCAAGTAGAATAATGGTGATTTAGGTTTTTAACAATCCAAATTTGATTATCAAAAACCTAGAAAAACATTGATTTGTCATTAGTTTGAATTTTTTTAATTAGGTTGTGAAAATTTTCCACAAAACAAAATGTTGGTTGTCCAAGATTTAGAGATGGGTTGGACATTTGTTAGACCATGAGCCCAAAAAGCCATGATTTGTTTCCAAAGATTTTGTCATGATTTTTTCTCAATTTTTTTTTAATATGCTTTTTTGAAGGTGGGCACAAAGTTCATTAGCCCATGGGCCAAAAAGGCCATGATTGGTTGGATTTTTAAACATAAAATTTTTAAATTATTTTAAAAGGTGAATGCAAAATTTGTTAGGCATTGTCCAAAAAGTTGTGACTTGTCCAATTTTTTCTTTTTATTTATTTTTAGAATAAAATATGGGTGTGAAGTTCATTGGCCCATGGGAAAAAATGCAGTTTTTTTGTCTTTTGTTTTTACATTTTTTTTTTCTTCTATGATCCATGGTGATTCTATTTGTTGAAATGAAAAATATGAAGAAAGTGAAAAAGGTGAAGAAATGGTAGGAATGTGATGAAAAAAAAAGAAAGGACAAACTTTATACTAATAAGGAAAAGAAGTTACATAAAATATCAACTTACAAATAAAAGTTTACATAAAAAAATAAATTATTTCTTTTGTCTCCATTATGATATGTTGGTACTTCAATAAAGTTTTATTTCATTTGAAGTTACACTTGACAACTTAGGCCCACATATAAGGCTCTCAACATTTCCATGGTCTTGGTTCCCTCACCATAGTGTAGAAGGGAAGTTATGGGGGTAAATTGATAACCAAAAGTATTGTTAAACAAACATATTGATGATAGATGGGTTTCATTACATTTCAAACTCCATTTAATACCCTATGTGAAATAGAATATTTAATTTCACAAAAATTTAAATATTTGTACTAAAAACGGGATAAAGTCATCTTTAGGGTGTTGATTACAATATGACACAACCTTTGCCTAAGTTACAATCATCACAACCACTCTTCAAAAAGAAGCAATTTGCAAAACAAAAATTGCACAAGATCAATTAACAATGATCACATTTGCTAAAATGCAAATATCATATACTATAAGCACAATATTGATTCATTGTCGCAATGACTAGAGAGATGGTGGCACCGGAAAAACATAAAATTGCTCACACAAAACATAAAATCTGACATCCTTAACAATGGAGACAAAAAAATTCTAAATTGCATCATGTGTGACAATGTGCTCTCTCACATGAGCACAACAAAATAAGTGTATCCTCCAGGAAAGACTCATTGATATAGCCCATTCTGTGATGCCCGGGACCTCAAAATAGGTCTTGGGTTCAAACCCAGTGGAGTGCAGTATAACTCTCGCCAGCCCTCTGCCAATGAGCTTGACTTGCGGGTGCCAATAGCTTTGTCAGGTAAGGTCTACCGTTGTGTTTTTTAAAAAAAAAGAGAAAGTAATTAGACCTTGCACTGTCCAAACAAATATTATGTTGTGTTGTGAAAGTAATGAAACTTTCATTGTCCAAATATTTTCCATTTGCTTGAAAGTCCGTAAATGGAACATAGATGGTGGATTTTGTTGTGCCTTGCTGTTGTTGCTCTTGAGGGTCAACAACCAAGGATGTCAAGAGACAAATTATAGTGGTCAATTTAGTCCTACAATTCCCACCTTTTGTAAGATGTTTTGTGAGCTAAATATCAAAAGGGAGAGGATAAATGAATACTTGAAATGGCTGAAGGAAGAGAAACAAGGTACATTTGAAGCCTATGTACTAGTAGTGTTGGCAGGTAGTGTTGGCAGGTTCTCCCATTTTCACTGTTAACTCTAGTTAAACTCATTCTACATTTTTGGCTAATTATGAGAGCCAAATATCAGAATATTGAGATTTTTAATTTGGAGTTATATTTGAATTTTGGAAATTGAAAGCTCTATAAATCACATCAACTTCATATTTCTAGTTTTTGATATCACTTTTCGGCAAAAATTCATCCATAGCCCATAATGTAAGGTTGCCATGACCATACTTTGTGGCTTTTCATGGTGCAATGGGAACCTTGGCTTGATGATTAGCTTCTCAGCAAATGCTTAGTATTGGCCATGAGCCTCTTAGATTTGTGTCTAGAAACATGTGTTTTATTTATCCTCTAGAGTAGGAGAGGTCATCAAAGTGCCTGCAAGGCTCCTTTCTGGTTTGTGTAGGATTAGGTTTGATATAGAGTTATTGTAAAGTCGCCCTGTCTTTGGGCCCTAGTTTGACATTGTAAACCTTATTTCATCCCCAATTTGGGTGTATCTGTGAAGTGAGTGAAATTGAGTGATATTTCATGAAAAGATTTTCGGCCGTCTTCACCCAGAAAACAGCGTTCTCTTGGTTTATGGTACAGAACCCTAAGATCGACCTTTTCGAAATCAAAAGGTGCCAGTTCTAGGTTTCAGTTCAGTTGATTTGACAAAGGGTATGAGCAGCATAGATTTTTAAAAATCCAAAACTGGGAGTGAAACTCTCCAGATGCCAATTTAGATGAGAAAACTAGTTTCATCCCCTAGAGTTTCCCTGTAATTCATCTAGAATTCTCATTTCATCCCCAGTTTCACAAAACTGGAGCCCAGTACCCCAGTTTGGGATATGTTACCCATAACTCCAATTGACGGCCTGCTGAAATCAAGTACCCATTGATTTTGGTAACTAGGCAATTACCAGCCAGAGTGAACCAGCACCCACCAGTGCACCATGAAGGAAGGATGGATGAAAAGCTGTCAGGAAACAGTTTTCTGTTGGGTTCGAGTTCCTGAGTTAACCATGGCAGTTAGCTCAGTTGTTGTTTTGCTACCTACATACTAACAACTCACAAGTCTACTGAAAACACCCTGTATCTATGTAGAAATAGAAACCATCTACTTACCCTGGTAGGTACTTGTTTTCCTACCTATCTACCTATATATATATAGAAGCTACTTCTTAGAGAATGGGTTACCAAGGTGAAACCAGATGTTAACTCAGCTGATTTTCATCCACAACTGAGTCATAATGGGCATCCAGTGGATGGTGTGCCGGTGGGTGCTGGATCACTCTGGCTGAAATGAACGGGTATTTAGTTGATGGTGAGGGAAAGAAAGCAGATTTCATGATGTGAGTAATTCTGCTACCCTAAAACCTAAACCTTAGGGGTCCTTCTAAATGGTAGAATTGCTAAGCACAGCTTCTTGAGAGAAACACTTATCATATGAGCTTCAATTCAGTTCATAAATACAGTTTTGGGGTGACATGGTCGGTGTCTCTGTAAGGATCTTGAACCACACCCGGTCCTCCTCGTCCCTCACTCCGCCTTCCTTGCCTAGGCAATAGTGCACGTGTATCAGCCTTTGTTTTAGAGCCTCTTGGTATTCACTCACATATATGATTGAAGATGGTGTACGAAGTCGCCTCTTTTGAATGTAATGCCCTCGTGAACAAACAAATGATAATCACACCTGTGACCTCACACTAGAGTGGGTGCTGGCCTCAATTGTAGGGATATATTTTCTCACCTGGTTGCAGGGAAAAGTTATAACCTGATTAACAATAATGTATGCGGTATTTCTCATGGCAATGGGGCGGGTGCTTGGACTAGGTAACCTGTGAGCATAGCTGAGGTGCAGGAGCAACAAGGCTATTTTGAGTAAACAGCAGCTTTGAGCTGATTACTGGACATAATCAGCATCCTTTACATCCATAATCTGCTCAGCAAGTGAATGTGAATCACTTTCATCAACACATGAAATGAGATACAGGCAGCTTAGTATAGGCTGATTATGGTTCCCTTTCTCTCTTTAAAAAAAGAGGGTGATCTTGAAACGTAGGTTAGAAAATGTTAAGGAGATGTTTGTGGCAAATGTCATAATTCTGGTCATATAAATCCTGCTTGTAGAAGTGGTTTATATTGTGACTGTAATGGGTTTTGGCCATATTTTTGGGAAGGATAAAATTTCATGAAAGATTTTTTATTTGAATTTGTCACATGAACTAGGGTAGATGATTTGCTTGAAGATGTGCAAATTGGAGGTTCCAAAAACAGCAAATAGTGAGACAAATGTGTCCAATAAACTGCCTGTGGTTCTGCCAGATACATAGTTTGATGCAAACCAAACTGGGATGATGACTATGGTTACAAAGTAATTTTGGAGTTGTAACTTGTGGCTTAACCCAATTGGATGGACATAGGTGCTTACACGCGCCCAAATGCCTGAACCATTGACATGGTCATATTATCTAAAGCTAGAACTGCCATTCAGTCAAGTTTCATTAGGTGTTGGAATTGGATTTGTTATCCAAGAGGTTTTAGGGTATAGCAGGGTACTTGCTTGGTAAATTCAGGTTTCTTGAGAGTTGGTTCTTTCTTCAATCAGTTGAGAAAATTTACAATGAAACCTAAGTTTCCTAGTTTGTGTTTGTTTGCAGCACAACTCAACCGAGTGTGTTCTTGTTGGTCACTTTTCTCTGCTGGGTTAGTACTGTAGTACCTTGCCAGCTTCAACACATGTTTGTTGAATAATTAATTAATTTTGAACATTTTATTTTGACAAAGAAGATTCTTGAAGATTCAATATTTTCCTTCACAAGATTTTGTTATTTGAAGATTTTGTTTTGAAAATTTCAGCAATTCTGAAAATAATATAAATGCTGTCAAACCTGCCAAGGTACTAGGGTAGATCATGATACTAGAAAATGGACTCGATGCTATTCACACAAAATATCGAAAGTGGTGACAGTGGAAACCTATGGATTAATAGGGATCGGCCACCACAGGGACCATACATCACACCAAACATTTTATACCACTTCCATGCATGGTAGTGGTAGTGAGCGCCTGTGTTGTTGGCTCAAGTATATTGAACCTCCTGGGAAGGTCACCCATCCCAATACTATTCCAGTCAAGGTGAGATTAACTTCAGATTGTCATGCAAAAATCAGTTTTTATTTTTTTAATTTATTTTCAGAGACATAAATCACTCTAAATTCAATAACTTTTTGCTATGTCAGTGTGAAAATTACAAAATGACAAATTTGGTGTACATTGCCTTGTCAAGGGCTTCTCAATAGTGCCAAAAGTGGAGTAGCCGGGCTCATGGTTTGGGAGGAATACAGTATGGCCCCCACATCCAAACTAAAGAAAGCAAAAGAAAGAAAGAAACACACACCAATCTTACCAATCTTAATGTATAGATTGCATGTACCATGATTGGCATCCACTCGGGTTGAAATATACCCATCACCTACCTCCTCAGGTAACTACTAAATTATACAAAAGCATTAGATACACAGTTCTGAGCGTCAGCAATTTCCTAAACTTCTAACTTCTATTGTCAAGTTACATACCTTTTCATGTGGTCACACTTCACAACAAGCTACTCTGTGCATGCTAGTGTACTAACTACTAGTCAACCCAAAACATGTCCTTCTGCCTCATAATGTATGTGATACCTTTGCAAAGGTTTTCCCAGTGCATAGTTACTTTGTATTTGTCTCTAAAGCACAAGATAGAAACTGTGCAAACCTTGTCTGAAAAGGTGAAAAGCAAACTCTCCGCTTCATGAGCAAATCATCCATTCTATTTAAGTGTGAATCATTTTTTTTGGCCTCCCATAAGATGACAAAACTGGAATAGTTTTAGTAAAAACTATTGGCGCTCTTGTTGGGTGGGTATAGATGGGCGTTTGGAGGTGACCTTGTGCTAGAACCCTCCCAAACTGTGGGGCCCCTCATTGAGCTTTTGATGCCACCAGAAAAGCCTTTGATGAGGTGATGTTCATGTTTGTCATTTCACAATTTTCAAATCAACAAAGCAGTAGTTATTGAATCTATTGTTATTTTGATTGATGAAAATCAATCCAAATTTTAAAACTGGTTTTTTCACTAAAACTCCAAAATTGAGCCCACTCCAACAGGAATAGTATTAGGATGGCCGGAAAACTTACAAGAGGTTTAATACACTTGGGCTAACAATGGCACAGTGACTCACTAGTTGATTTTAATATAAACCATCTAATTATAAATGAAAAATGAAAAATATGATCAACTGTCTAAGGTTATGCTATGACTTGTAATCAGATATTTTTTAAGGACAAATTTTTGTTGCTTTTGTGATAAAAAAAAACTGGGATTTGTTTTTGAATTTTTTTTTCTAGTATAAATTCAACTAATTTTGCTACTTTTTTTGTGGAAAATTTCACTACCTTTCTGTATTAAAAAATTGGGGCAAAAAATCCTTGCTTGTAATTTAGGTAATTTGTTAATGATTTGCAAAATCATCAATCCAAGTAAATGATCAAAAGTTGTGTTTTTCCCTTGGTAAGGATGGGCTATCATTTTGCTTAAGCATAAGTGAGCACAAGGTAACAAGTAAGATCTTTCAAAATATGTATACAAATATGACACATTCACAATTGAGGAAGACAATTTGTTGTGAAATTGACATTGGAAACATGAGGATGGGAGATTATTGGCATTATTTTTTAAAATAAGAAGATTGAAAAGACCCTTCTACAACTATTGTAACACATTCAAAACATTCTTATAACTATTCTCTCACATGAAGCAATATTTGCAAGGTGAAGAGACTCTTATTTACAATCATTGAGGGAGCAATCATCCCCTCTCTCTCAAATGAGAGAAGCTAGCAAGTCTGAAGAGGTTCATCAGGCTAAAAAAAACATCCTTTGTTTAACCAAACCAAAATGTAATTTTTAAAATGGGTGCAAGCAATAGAAATTTAAATATCTATTTATATTTGGTTGCATGGGGGTTTTTCTGATCTGTCAATTGGTTTGTTAACTAGGCATTGTCATATGGATTTTGATAAATGTTTATTACTGTGCTTGAATTAGGGCTCCAACTGGTAAACCTGGGATGAACACTCAGGGTACACCAATGAAGATGATGCTGATCACAAGTGAGTAGCAAGGTGCTAACTTTCAGATTTCATTTATGAGATGGCCTAGTGGTTCCAACTTTTGGACTTAGTTATGAGTTGTTAGTGGTTTTCAAAGTACTTCATATTGAGATTTTAGAAATTTCTTTCAATCCTAATTGAGGAATCACATTTTGGCTTGAACTTTTATCCATGACTACATAATTTCATCATTGTGGCTACCATATAATATGAGTGTCATGTTTTGACCATTGAAACTTTGGACTCACCCTCGGGTAGCACTTGTCTAATCATGTGTGTCATTTATTTACCGCAGAACATGAATTTTTTGTATGGGTTTTTTTTTTAAATAAATTATGTGGGTTGTTGGAACCTAATTTAGTGTGAATAAGATTTCAGTTTTTTGAGTTTGGTGGTCTATCCTAATGACATGCCTATGGGATCTCTTCCTCTATATTTCAAAGTATATTCACTTGAAATTTGCAAAAATCTAAGTTCAAAATAACACAATTGCAACAATACTTGATGACAACTTGCTGTTCCTTTGTGTGTTCTTGATGAGCATCTTCTGATGTGTGGCTTTATTAATTTTCATAGTATTTTTGGTGTCAATCTAGTTGTGCATGGTGTACAAGTTCAATGTAGCTTTGTCATCATATCATCACTTTGTGTGATTTTGGTTGAAATTCTTACCAAAGATCTCTAAATAAGTAAACATTGAATCCATTAATAATTTTGTAATATCATTTTTAGGCAAGTGGATTGGGCCAAGTGCTAGTACTCTAGATAGAGTAAAACTATGTGTAAAGAGGGGCTGGGATTTTAGGGGTTAGGTTATTCAGTGCAAAGAATAAAGGTCAAATGTAAAAAAGAAAAATATGATTTTGACACATACCAAAAGAAAAAGTGAAAAAGACCCTAATTTGCCAGATTTTGAAGTTTTTTTTGGCCAAATTTCTACAACAAGTTCAAGAAAGTAGCCAAAAATATGCTAAAACTTTCTACTTTGATACTTGGTCTGTAGCCAAATTTGGCTAAATCTTCTTGTGGATGATACCTAGTCAGTTCGGCTACATCACAAAATTGCTAAAAAACCGATGATTCAATAACCTTAATTCACATGCCTGATCTTTACTTGTTTTGCCTCTTTAAAGTACATGTAAACAATTATATGCAAGTCCAGTAAAAATGTTGTATGCCTGACACATATTCCAGCCAAGCAGTGTTAGTGTTTTTTCAATTTTGTGATGTAGCTGAGGTGGCAATCATCCAAGATCCAAATTTAGCCAAATTTGGCTATTAACAACATCTGAAAGGAAAAAAAACCATCATCCATATGTATTTTTGGCTACCTACTTGAACCATGTCTGGCGATTTTTTAACTGTTTTTTTTTTCTTTTTGAAAATTTGAGTCTGGTCAATTTTTTTTCAAAAAAAAAATTTGTGACGAAAATTCTCTAAAATTCCACAACAGTGCGAAATTTCACACCAATAAAAAGGCTGCAGAGCCAAGTTCATTAAATAGAAAAGCTCAGCAGCAAACTTTGGTATTTAGTATTCAGGAACAAGAGAATTATCTGCCCCAACTCTGGTTTGCACTTTTAGGGCAGAGACACACCACTGTATGTATGGAGACAAAACACCTACAGTCCTTCTACTTTCCTTCCAATTGTGTGGGTCCAGCCTCTCTCTCAGCTGGATGATGTGATCCAGACCCGGGGATTTTTTTTTTTAAATTTAATTTTGTAGTTTCCAAAGTGTGGTGAAAATTCTCAAATTCTAAGCACAAATAATCAAATTTGCACAAGAAATATTTTTCCAAAAATTTGATACATTTTGTCACCAAGTGTCAAAAATTCACCACAGAAAAACAAACCCTTGCCCAGAACCCACTGTTCCATCATCAATTGGACACACTTTATGACCCAGTTGCAGTTTCGATGAACCATAACAAGGGAGTTACCAAGATTTCACTTGGTACCCTAGTCCGCAAACCCTCTTACTTGGTAACCTATCATGTAAACCCTCTTACTTGCACCTCACATGACTTAGGTAACCACCTATGTAACTTTGTAAGTATGGTACAAAAGTAAGTAAGGAATATAATTGTAGGGTAGGGCTTTACCAAAATAAGGAACCCTGAGGTGACATTCTACTACGTTATGTCCCAAAATTTGGTGAAGCTCAGTCTGTGGACTTTTAACATGGTGCAAAAAATGTAACATGTCACTCAAAAATGGAAAATCTTGCTTAAAAAAGGGAAATCTCACCCCAAAATGGAAAACCCTAGTCAAAAATGAAATTCCCTCCCAATTTATCGGAGGGAAATTTCATTCTATAAGGCACTCTTGTCAGTTTAATATACAAATTCCTGGCCAAGTGTTTTACATTATCATGTAGGTAGGTAAATAGGTAAGTGACTCCGTGACTACTAGGTAGCTAGATACATTGTAGAGGGTCATTAGTAAAGAGCTAAAAAATAACCACCATGGTCACCAATTATGGGACAGGAATACCAATAATAAAAAGGCTAGTGTTTTCTGTCCACATACCATCCAGCTTATGTTTTGTCTGTCCACACAACATCCATCCTATGTTGTTGCCTGTCCAAATACCATCCATCCTGTTATGCATGGTCATCCATGTGCTGGTGGCTGCTGCTTCAATCTGGCCCAGCTAGCTCTCAACCACCTACCCTGTAACAGAGTGAAAACAAAACACTAAAAAGCTCTAAAGTTGTAATCTTGTTCTCAGGTAACATTCATTGTAGCTTATGAGTTATTGTTTCTGTATCCATCCATCCATTCATCCATCCATCCATCCATGCATCCTCCTTTTGATCTATCCATCCATCCATCCATCCATCTAACTAAAGTCTTTCCCAGCTTCCTCCTGCTCCTATCGAGGCCTTTTCACTAGAGAGAGGGGGGGCCAAAGGATGATAGATAGATAGCTAAGGCTAGGGGAGGAAAAACCAGAAATGCCACTAAAAAGAGAACAATGGGACAACGACAAATAGTTCCCACTTTG
>Ga0209208_10010943_pt1 | contig 11683 bp, 9 predicted proteins | sample S1TSphfallax_3_FD_187694 | JGI IMG/M metagenome (GOLD analysis project Ga0209208, IMG submission 187694) | Host-associated microbial communities from peat moss isolated from Minnesota, USA - S1T2_Fd - Sphagnum fallax MG (SPAdes) (version 2) | ecosystem: Host-associated > Plants > Peat moss >...
TATGAAATGCTGATACTCATCATTTTAATGCACAAGGTTCGAGAGTAATTATAGTAGTTGTACTCTCAGGAGCAGTGAAAATATATGTAGCAGCAGTGGAAGAGCTCAGGAAAAAGGAAAGACAGGATGAAACTCAGTTTAGCCCACCACCAAAATTGATGGTTTTCTGAGTTTCATGCTAATGTTTTCTTTTGCAGGTGTTTTTTTTATAAAAATTTCTCCCTGTCTATGACCAAACTCAGGTTCTGGTGCTGTGTTTTTCTTACTTTATGGATAAACTCTATTGACCCTAAAATTCTTTAGGGTCATCTGATCTTTCAAATGCATGCCTTTAGCATTCTAGAGAACATTTTGGAGGTTTAGCAATTTAACTTAGTCCTCAAAGTTCCTAATAACTAAGGGTTCTAACCTAGGGGCCATTTTATGGGTTAGGGCTTGTAAATAACTTTAAAGAATGGGGTCTTAAGAATGTTTTTGGGTAACATTGAGATCACAACTTGGAGTTTTCTACTTTGGATTGTGTAGGATGAAACAGGGAAATCACCCTCTTCTTGCAAATTTGATCAAACTCCTATATAAGTTATGGGAAAGGCTAATAAAGAGGTGGGGAACTGAACCAAGTCAATCTATTAAACATGAATGACAAGCTCCTTAGGTTAGAAGTCAATATTTATACCCATACAAAGCCCTCATAGTATAGTCTAGTATGGATATGGATGAAATGAATGGAACCCATCCATTCATTCATTCATTCATTCATTGAGAAAATTTGATGCACTACCCAATTGTCCATCAAGGTCCCTATTTGTTGACGTCGTTAATTTTGACTCCATCTGACCTACAACTCTCCTTCCTTGTGGAACACATATCTCAATGTTTGTTTACCAAATTTCAATCATCATCCACAAGACAAAGGCTTAAATTCTAAATAATGGAGACAATGTTCGGACTTATTTGGAGACATGATGATTAGAGAATTGGGAACATCCTTGGATCAAATTTAGTAGGAGTTCTTTTGACAAATTATTGACTTCTTAAACCAAAATTTGGAAGAAATTGCGATGCCATTCAAAATGTGTGTGTCAACAACTTTTGGAATTTACAAAAAATCCATGGAGGAACTATGGGACTTTCCAATCATGTTATTGCTAGCAATATAGATAAATGTCTATGGAGAAATTGGGAGTCTTATGGTGCCCATCCTCTAGCAAGTTTCAACTCCTATGATTGTTCAAATGCAATAACTACCTATTGTTATGGACACGTCTACAAGTTAACTTCATGGTTTTATGGGATGTAAAATGAGAAAAAAGATGAATTAACAAGAAAAATTAAAGAAAATAATAGCACAAAAATATGACCCTACAATGATTCACATCAAATATGTGAAATTGCAATTGGACTCCCTTGTAACTAATTGAATTTCCCACTCTTTCTTAATCTCTAGGAAACCCATGCCAACAATTTTTAATTGCAAAACGTTATACTTAGTTTAACATTACAATTTTCATCATATGGTTTGCATAATGATAACATAAAACCCAATCAACAACACCAAGATCAGCCTTTTTTGTACAAGCGATATATAGTTTAAATGCAAAATGAAAAGTAAACAAATTAAATAATAAGTGATTTTGGAGGTTTTCAATCACCAAAAAGAAGGAGGGTGGGGGAACATATTCACATATGTGGTTGGCATCATGTAGCCAAACATATAAAAAGATTATTAAAGATTTTTTTTAATTTTTAATTTATAGTCTAATTTGACTAAATTTTCCTGAGGATGATTGTCATTTTTAAACATCTTCCAATGAATGATTGCCACTTTAACTACAAATTTTATTTTATTTTTAAAACAATGATCAAGATACACGAACTGAACTTAGTTTCCAAAGTGTGGTTGAGCTTTAACAATAGACAATTTGTCATTTTAATCATTCCTTATTTTCATATTTGGATTGGAACAAATGTGTCACACATGATTTACTTCCAACACCTTTCCACACATGCATGTAACAAACAAAGTAGCTTAGATTTTAATTACTACCCAACAAATGGCATGACTCCAAAGTCATCATTTAATTATATCCCTAGCATGTACGAATTCAAATTGATGCATAGGCAACTATGATACGCATAACAACATGCCATGAAACTATTATGTAATTGGTCAACACACTAAAATTCCCTCTTACTTTAAAAGTCTAACCCAAAGATTATGACTTTTATGCAAAGATAAAATCACAACGTATGCAATTAGCACCTAATAGCCTATTGGATTACATATAACAAAATAATATTCATGTTGTGAATTAATCTATGGACATCAATCAAAATTTCCAATAATATTATAATTGTCATTTTTGGGGGAATTAATCAAATGTGTTAAATCAAATTTCAGAAAATTTTATGAATATATTGGAAGGAGAATTGAGAAGAATTAAAGTTAAGGATATAAACAACTATATTTTAACATAAATGAGTTTTGCCAATTCTTGCATGACATTAAAATTATTGTTGAAATAGTTATGACAATTAATAAAGGTGATTAAGGAACATTATTGAAGATATTATATTGCAATTAAACTATGTGTGTGTGGCGGGGGCGGGGGTTTGAGGGAGTAACACCACGGTGGGGTTGGGATAACTTCTAGAGCCATTTTCATTTTTTGATTGAGGTCAACTTAGGTTTTCATGTTTTAAATGGAATATAAACTTGAGTCACTTGTATTTGGTCCCCAAAAAATGTTTGTCATGAAAAAGTTGTTTCAAAGTTTGTGTAGGTAAGAATGTTCCATTGAATGAAAAGAAAGTTAAATTAGTTCATGTGAAAATTTTAACAATACCTTTTCATATTGTTTAGGACAAAAGACTAGACTACAAAACCAAAGGAAATGATCCCTAAATGAGTTTAAGATTTCCCTTTCATAGTGATTTGAGGAAATAATAATGCATTATTCAATTGTATGTAATTTTATGTTTGAGTAAAAGATTTGCTTTGGTGGTTTACAATTATGGATATAGGAAGCATTGTCATTAAAGAATTTCATTTCACCGTAACAATGCATCCATTGGTGTAACAACTAAGAATAGGACATGTTGATAAAACAAGATAATGGCTTATCCACTTGCTTAGGGTTCTTACATTGTATTTTTTGTTGCAATAGGATATTATACAAAAAATTTCCTTGCATTCCATGAGCACAATATTGAGCCAAGGAAGCACCTTCATTTAACAAAACACAAGAGTATCATGAAGTTGTTAGTTGTTTTATCATTTTACATCCATTCAATTTCTTTTCCATGTCCATGTATTGACTTAAAATTAATATCTTAATTAAATTTTTTTGTTTTAATGCCCATGATTTATAATAACTACCATCCTTTCAAGATCTACACCTTTGTTTAGCATTGATAACATGATGAGTAGTAGTTTCACACTTTTTGGTTCAATTGAACATTTTTGTTTTATAAAACTAATTCAGTTTTGGTTGAACAATTGAAATTAATCCACTTCAATATGACTAAGTTTTTTTAGTAATGGATCCATTAAACCTATGTGGGATCATTGATTCTTCTAGCATCAATGTCTTGTTATTGAACTATTTTGCAAAAAAATCCTAATAAAAAACCTTTTTATGGAAGCTTCAATTTTGTTTCCACTTTTGTTTCATTAATGTATTCTTTTTTAGTTCCACTTTGAATTCAACTTAATTTCCAAATAAATATAATTTGCTTCAACACATTTTTTTGGGTGAATGGTTACTAATGATCGAAAATTTGAAGCCTATTAAAAAATTTCACTACTATAATAACATTGTCTTCTCCTTCTCTCTTCACAATGAGTGGTCTTTTTCCTTTGTTGTTTTCAAATTTATTGCCAATGTTGACTGAAATGCAAAGGATGATTATTCAATTGAACAAATGGATTGAAAGATTCAATCAAATGAGAATATTAAATAAACTATGGAACCAAAAAATGTAGGTTTATTGAATCAATTACACATTCTTAATAAGCTATTAAAGCTTACCAATTGGTGTTGGCAATATTTCCCCCCTACAAATAGAGTACATAAAAAATTCAAACTTTGGGTGCACTTTCTAGCTCTTCACAACCAAGTTGCAAGGTTTTGAATGAAGCATTGTTCTCTTTATAATATACATTGGAGGCTTCAAAGCAAAGATTACATCAAAATTCTTGAAATCCTAAAACCCCTAATTTTGAAATATGGGACTTTTGTGTTCTCAAACTTTGGAGCTTTACAAATCCCAAGAATTGTAAGCAAATGAAACATGCAAGACAATTTTCTTCCTACAAAGTCAATACTTTCCAATGTTGTATCAAGATTTCAATTTGGACACCCATTTGCCTCTCCAAATGATGTTTTGAGTGGTTTGGGAGTTTGTCTAATAATTCCATCTTAACTTTTCAAATCCTTGTGCATTTAAAAACATTTATTTATTTTGAGCATGTAAACCCAATATCTCAAAATTATTTTTGAACCCTTTTGAATGAGAACAAGGTAATTCAATTTGGAGGTACATTTGATTTCACAAATTCTTTGAACGCTCGAGGACTTTTAGAGAGTCATAGTTCTCAAAGTGGGAATCCATTTTGGGAATCCTAGAAATGTGGATCATGACAATTCTAATTAACATAGACAAATTGTAAATTGAATATGGTGTCATGAATTTTGATTTATGAAAACAAAAAATGCAAACAAAATTCTGAAAAACTAATTGTCGAAAGTAAAATGACAACCTTTGCACAGAATATTCCAAACTTAGGTGCACAAAAGGAAGAGGTGGAAACGAAAGATGGACTATTGAAAAATTACTTGCATTTCCATGGGTTTGATGCAAGATTCAAGTAAATTGGAACTTGATTTTGTTTTCACACACCTAATGTGAAAGCCAATTGGAATTTTTTTTGATGATTTGAGAGATTATTTATGCAATTGCTTATGTGGACAATTGGAAATGTTTTAGATTTTGGGAAAAATATGTAAGAATTGAAAGTATTTCTTGTAGGAATGTATGGTATTGTGGTCAAGAGTTATTGTGGACACATTGCAATGAAAGGGTAATTGTTGGTGATAGATAATACTTAGAAAGCTTATGGTTGTAGGAAATGTTTGTCCTTTTTTCATCCAAGGGGACATAGATTTTTCATCCATATTTAAAAGAGGAGAGAAAGTGTGAGTTAAATATAAAACATTGTGAATTTATTATATAATTAACCTTTTACAAATGGTAAAATTTTCAATTTTGGAAGGATGTATGAATGCATATTAATCCTTTCATAGAGACATTGTGAAGATATGAATTCAATAGATACTACCAAATAGGGATAGGTGGACAAGCTAATGTTCGAATAATTAAAAATTTTAAAAACATGTGTTTGTTCATGTTTTGATTTCAACCCATGAATTCCAAATTGACTAAATGGACTTCTTATCAACACCCCCATAACCATTTACAAACTTAGATTTGGGTTAGAAATAAAGAATATATATATTTCCAAAGTTTGTGGAAAGGGTGTAATTTTTTGCTTAATGCCTCTTGTGAACATATGGCCTTGCATGTGTCATTATTTAAACGTATATAGGGCTCAAATGCCACACAAGGGGGGGTGTGGTGTAGATCTCAAATAAGCATCTTTTTTCTCACAAACAAACTTCTATTTCAACAAGCAAATTTTGACTCATTTCATTTCAAGTTTTGTTTCAAACACTTTATTTCTCTTGATATTTCTAGCATTTAACTTCATGCAAACACACACACACACACCGTTACATCGTTGTTTGTGATTTGAACCTCCTCCCTATTTTTGGTGTTTATGGTTTGAAGTTTCTCACCATTGTGATGTTCTACAAGTTCTATTCATAAGTGATGTCTTAATTTAAGAGTTCTCAACGTGGTGCTCTACATATGTATGATGTTGCTCATGGGTGGTATGTAGTTGGTGTTCTATAGTTGTTTGTGAAGTTTGTGTGATCACAAATAGTTTGTTAAAGGCAATGTTCTTGGTCAGTGATGCACACTTGAAGTGTTCTAGTGTTTTCGATCACTTTGTAAGTGTTTATGAAGTTTTGGAAGTAATGTTTTTTGGTTGTCACATGATCATTGTTTATGACTTATTGTCTATTGATCATTCTTTCAACTTTAATGATGTTTATAGATGGTGGGACCTACAAGTGTTTGTGTTTTATGGCCTTTGTGTTTCATTGTGTTTTACAAGTTTTGAAAGTAGTTTTATGACCTTGTTGGTATTCTTCTCTTCAAATATTTGAATCATGGTGCTCCTTTTATTTGATTACCCCCCCACCACCCTTTGTCCTTAAATGTTTTCCCCTCCCCACCCCTTCCTTTAGAGCTTTACAAAACCTATATTGAATTTTCACGTTGTGCAAGGACATTATTTACAACTACGATATTTTGCTTGTTCACCTTCATCCATCTCTTTATGCATTAGATTGTGCCTTATTTTGTGCATTAGGTATGATGCCAAGGTTTTGAATGATGTGGTGTCCTAATGGGAAAACTTTTCAATTCACACTTGAACAAACACATGCCATCTCTTACCATAATGATAACCTAATATCCGTTCAAAAGTGTCCTTGGGTGGTTGGTAGCACAAAGAACCATTTTGAAGAATTTCTTGTAAACTAGCCAAATAATATTCTTAACCCCTTTTCTTCATTTTTAAAAATTATATAATCTTTTTTTCTCATGTTTATGCATTGCATGCCAAAATATATGGTTTAAAGTAATTATTGGGATGAAAAAAATATGGGAATCGTTTTAAAAAACTCTTAATTGCAACAGCCCTTTCCAAAATCACATTATTAAATTTTAAAATTTTATAAGTTATACCTATTCAATTAATTAACTTTTTGAAAACTAAAAAAAAATGCCATCAAAAGTACTTTAAAAAATGATTTCCTAAGAAACTAATCAAAACATGTTTCAAATTTTTGTTTTTAACCAAAAAGTTCAAGGAAAGGAAACACATGTTACAATCACGAGATTTTTTTAATATAATGATTAGGAACATCAAAATACAAAATATTTATGATATCATTAAAGTTTCAAATTTTATACAAGCCGATAAATCTATTCACAAAAATTTTATAATGAAAATCTTGGTTTAAATGTTTCCTAATTTTTTAAAACATTCAATGGGTCTAGTAAAATTAATGTGTGATTCCCTAGTGGTTCCATCCAAGGATGTTTTTGCCTTATTACTAGACCAAGGCCTCATGAGCTTTGTTTTTATTGGTTGTAATGTGGTACTATTTGTTCAATTATGTTTAAAAAATCTTGGAGGTGTGTTTACTTTATTTTCTCCACCTTTTACCTTTCCTACTTTATTGCATATACTATTTCCTTTTCTAGTGCCTTTTGTTGCAAAATACTCAAATATTCATTTGATGTAACCACATGAAATTCAACACTAACTAGAATTAATTAGTGGTTTCCTTTCCATTTGTTCTCCTTGTTGGTAAGCATGGCATCAACAAGAAACTTGCAAATGGCACCATGTACATCATGTTGCAATCTTTCATTTGGTTGGATGTCTTGATGAGGACATGGGCTATCCAAATTCACCACCAACTTTACATCATAGTAGGTATCTATAGCAACAAGGCTACTATGCATTTTTATGTAAAATCTTTGGGTAAACAAAATAGGGTAATGGTCTTCACTAATTATTGTTGCATCATGTGTTTTTGTTATGTGTAATAGTTTTATGTTTGCAAAGGCATCCATGCCTTCATGGGTGTCTTCATCACCAACTTCCTCCTTTTAAACCTCCTCGTCCTCTATTTTTATTTTGTTGTTATCTGTGAACACCTCATTTGGTGCAATCTTCTCATACATGACCTTTGCATTTAATGACCAAATCCTTATAACCCTAAACCATGATTTAATAGTTCTTTTTGGACAAAACATACTCCGATGCCTAGTCCACTCAATGAGTCAAAACATCACCTTGTTTAGTCCGAGGTGGTTGTTTCTCACCATGGCTTCATCCCTCTTTTGCCTAAATGTTGTCTTTAATGGTTCCAAGCAAAAAAATCTAAAGGTTGAAGGGCATGGATGTGTGTCAAGTCTAAAGGCTTGTGTTTGTTCTATTATTTCTAATGTCATGTGTGAGCCATGCCTATTTAGGATTAAAAAGTGAGTTGGTTTGTGAGGTCCTAGATTGAAAACATTACAATGATCCCTTTAAGTAATCACATTCTATGTTTTACTATGTGAATGCTTTCGAGCTTAAACTGTGTCATCAACACAATTTTTTTTTCATAATGGTAAAAGACAACCCAAAAAATAGAATAAAGAAAAAATTAATTGTTTACTATATATCTCATGGTGGATTGAAATATATTGGTATGAAAATCATCCATGTAATTGTGTACTAAAAAATGAAAATATATTCCAAAAACAATCAAAATGATTTTAAACCTTTATGAAATTTGTAATATCTATTTCACATGTGATTTCACATATTTTGAACCATGTGAAAATTTTGTTAATTTCATAACACATTGCACAAATGGGGTTTTTTTAAGGGTATCAATCATAAATATGTGGTAAATTGAAATTTTAACAAACAATTATTTTGAAATGGAAGGTGACAAGCACTATGAGTTGGGTCAATGCACAAAATCCATTTCAAACACTTATTTGGATTATTAATAAAACCAAACAACTAATGTAAAATTTGAAACATATATATATCATGAATATATATACTTGTGGTTTCTTGAATATATATTTTTTCATTTTTTCAAATAATATTATATAGCACTAGTTTTGTGAAAATAATAATCCTAAGGCTCAAAAACCAAAACTTGAACCCAAAATAAATGCACCACGTTTTGGAAGGTATATATATAATACTAGACCTAAAAAGGTCCAAAAGAAGGTCATTATAATCTACTTTCACCCCCACATGCAATTTTACCTTTTGAAAATAAAATAAAAATCCTTGATTAACAATAAAAGGTGTCATCCACGATTTCTTCTACATTGCCATGCTAGTCTTTAACCCATGTAATTTGATGTAATCATCACCCATACATTCACCTCTAAAAATGTAGGTGGCTAAAAATGAAATCCTCTATGTCCATTCACAACATAGTTGATAATGAATCATTCCCATGACTTGGGGATGTTCTTATAAATTGATCTAATCCTTGCTTAACCAAAACACTTGCACTAAATTGTTGATTGATTTCTATGTTGATTTCATCCAAGTTTCAAATCTAATTTGGGGTGTATATCTATTACATGTGTAAAATATTTGTAGGTTTATGTAAAATGAAAAACTAGATGTCATGGTCAACCTTTGTTCTTTACACACTTTAAGATTTTAGTCTAATGTTCATGCTTAATTTTGGATGCCATTACGTGAAGCAATACCATTAGCTACTAGCCCATTTTGAAATGGTGTAGGTCTAGATTATGTGAATTCAATCACCTTCATTTTCAAATTTTATAGGGTAATGTATAGTTTCACTTTTTGCATGGCTAAAACCCATGTTCCTATTGTTTTGTCTTCAACTTCTTTTGACACATCTAGTAGTCCCATTTTCCTACATTTAGTTTTCCCATTTAATTAAGTGGTTTGAAAGAGGCAATAAAATATGTTATGTAACCTATTGGCCCCTCTTAAAGAGGTCTACCTTCTTTCCATCACATCCATGGATTTTCCTTGTTGTTGGTGAGTTCGAACACCATGGCCAAGATGAATAACAATTTTGTGGGGATGTGCATGGTGGTGTTGGTCAGGGTGTTTTCCTTGTTTGGATTTTTGTGGTTCATCTTGCCACTTCGACATTTGTGAGGGACATAGAGATTCATGATTGTTATTCTTATCACAGTCCCAACCTCTAGCAAGTTGGGAATCAATGAATTTGTAGAAGAAATCAAAGTAAAAACCTTTTTAATCCTTCCAAACTAAATTTATATATATGATTGTTATGCAAGTGTGGGGATGAACTTCAAAATGTGATACTTTCCTAATTGTTGAATTTTATAAGACTTTAATTGGATTGATGCTTTTGAAGTTGAACATATTATAAATTGTTGGAACCAATAGTAGTATACGAGCTTGGAATTTTTTTAATGTATAACTTGTTTACTAATGTGATTCTTGTTAGATTAGACTCTTGTTTTACTTCTATTCTTACCATATCAAACTTTTGTTGCACTTTTGTTGTTAGTCCATTGGACTCCTATTTCACTTATACTTTTAATATATCATATTTTTGTTTCCATTCCTATCAAATCTTACTATTTCACTTTTGTTGATATTGGATTAGACTCCTATTTCACTTGTATTCTTATCATATTAAATTCATGTCTCATTTTACATGCTCATATTTCACTTTCAACACACATAAACATTAGCTAAGAAATTTTGAAACTCCTTTTCCACACATGCTAGTAGAGAGTTCATCCTTTGATTCATGAAAGAATAAAAGAGGTGAATGGGATCTGTCCAAGTGATTTAAACTTGGACCTTTTCAAGTAAGTTGTTGTGGTGCACAATTTTGGGGGGAATATAAAGATGTAGCTTTGTCTTGAATGTGCATGTTGTGAATTTTAATATCTTAATTATTCTTAGAAGTTATTGATAAACGAAGTCTTATGGTTTACATTAATTGCATTCATGAGAAGGATGTATTAATTGTGAACTAATTTAAGGTATCTTGTTGTTAATCCCATTACCAAACAAATATGAACTCATTTCTATACACCTTCCTTACTTGTGTGCTTAATTAAAAATTCATTGCCAAACATAAATAAGAACAATTTTTGTTCTATTTATTTTTATCTTTTTACAATCTCCACCCATTACCAAACTAGATTGGAAATGCTTAAGTGCGATCCATTTCTTATTGTGCACAAACAACCACCCATTACTAAACACATTGTTCCAAATGAAAATCTACATTGTTTTGGTTGTGAAGGTATTTTAGCACCCATGATTGAACATATAAAATTCTTTCATGAGTAGGTGGTGTTAAATTTTCAACTAGAAATATTAGAAACCAAGCGATTAATGGATTTAAGCTTGATTGGATACCAATTAGGATTTGTTTTTTTACTAAACATTCAATCATTAATGAGTGTCTAGTGAAAGGCAATCCTACCTTATTTGGTGGAACATCAATTGAACGGTGTAAATTCATGGAGATGTGTTTTCAATTTGTTAATTTGTTGATGGTATGTAGGCAAAAGTGTTTATTGATCATGCATCTTGATCATCATCCTACATGAATATCATGATTATTGGAATTTATGTCTATGTAATGATTCATTCAAGGGGGGAAATACAATGATTTATAGTAATTTTGGACAAAATTTATATAAGAAATTTGTTTTTCTTTTTTTGGTAGCCATATGAACAAGAATTTTTTTTTCATGGAATCAATTCTTAAACATATGTTGGAAATAAGGTGTTCTTTGAGGTTTTTCACGATCAAGAATATGGTTATGTAGAATATAAGGAAAAATTTCATTTTTCAATTAAAAACTTGTTAGATTTAGAAATAGATGAAGCAAATACATTTTTTGGTTAGAATTTTTAGTTGTGACTTGTAGTTTGTGTGGTAAGTATGAAATTTACAAATTTGATGGGTCACATGTGCTTGCATTTCCCATCTCATTT
>Ga0209208_10010944_pt1 | contig 11681 bp, 10 predicted proteins | sample S1TSphfallax_3_FD_187694 | JGI IMG/M metagenome (GOLD analysis project Ga0209208, IMG submission 187694) | Host-associated microbial communities from peat moss isolated from Minnesota, USA - S1T2_Fd - Sphagnum fallax MG (SPAdes) (version 2) | ecosystem: Host-associated > Plants > Peat moss >...
AATTGCAGTGATTTTTGCCTTTTTTTTTTTTTTGTTTTTTGGAAATTTGGTCTGAAAATACTAGTGTTTGCCTTTAATGTTCTCCAGGTGTGTATACTATACATATCCTCCAGTTTCATGTGTATCATATTGTTCTATGGAACAAGCCCCATACCCAAGAACAAGGCGAGCTTGATAGCCTGAGCCATTGTTCCATTAGGTGATAATGGGTTTTTCCAAGGCCTATTGCAAAGCATAACTGATTTCCTCACCACCATTTCACATTTCAATCATGTTCTTAATCATTGATTTGTGTTTCGACATATGATGACATCACAAAAATGATGTCAAGCAAGTGATGTCATTTCTTTTTGTGTTTATGTCAAAAATTGTTTCACTTTAAAACTCAATTTTAAATTATTTATCTCTTCTTTTATAGTTTACCATGCTTTCACCTTTACACACAAAAACATATTTGAGATTAGGTAAAGTTATGAAGTCACTATCTTATACCTTGCATTTAGAAATATACTCTAGGCATGGTATGGTTATTTGTGGTGGTTCCTATTAGGATGTGATTTTAGGCAGGGCATTATATGAACATATAACCTTCAAACAAAATCAGGCTCCTCATAATAGGCCAACAAGATAATTTTATACAGTTACAAGTTAGAACAGTGAACCCCTGATGTAATCAGAGTTTTTTTCCTAATCGCCTTCCAAAGAATGGAAGACCACACAATTTGTCTTTTCTCTTGGGGACTTTTCACACCTTGAAGGTGAGATGGTGGGACCTAGGAAATCACCTTCCTCGGTCCACTGAAGGTCATTTGCTGACTTGCTGATTCCATTTTTGGCAAACGTGGATCTAGGCCTAAAGTGGGTTTTTTTTTAATAAAAAAGGGTAAGTTCAATAAGCATTCCCCAAAACAAACCAGTGCAAAATATGTGTTGAGATTATTTCTTGGGTAATTGATACTTAGGATGGATAGTCATTACCTATTACTCTTTAAGACATCCTTGTATGTAATTTAACCATCCTCATACACTTGCCTATTAGTTTATCTCAACTCCTAATGAATGTATTTATTAGTACTAATAGTATGTTCAGACCTGCTATTAAAGCAATGGTAACAGCATGTCAAGAAAATGTTAAAATACTAGCATCCACACCTAATGTTATGGTTATCATTAAGGATGATATGGCATCTAAAATGGCACTCAATGGCAACACATTGTTAACAAAAAGAGGTAAAATAATAGAGAGTGGTAAATTGTCATTGAAGTAAAAAATGAACTATGCAAGAATATTAAATTGTCTAGCCCAAAATCAACCATGTAAGTCTATGGTAAGTTAAAACCTTCAAAATTTTCTATTGCGTGTGAAATCCAAATGTCATTGCTAGAGCCTCTTAACAAAGCATCATCGTCAAAGCTTCCCAACTTGCAATGTGATTGTAACTACGCCATCGCCAAAGCTTCCTAATTGTAGTGTGACTATATTTACACCATTGCCAAAACTTCAAGCTACAATGGAACTATAATGCAATTGCAAGTACGCCATTGTTGAAGCCTCTTGATTGCAACACAACTGCAAATACACCATCATTAGAACTTCCTAACTACATCACAACTACAAGTACACTATCATCAAGGCTTCGTGACTACAACATTGCATATAGAAATGGATCAAGAAATTACATGCAACTTCATGGCACATGAAAATGCAAAAAATCCAAGTATTTAGAAATTTCAAGTTCATTGGGTCCACTCAATTTAATTAACATCAATTTAGATTCACTAAAACAAAAATTTCATATGCAAAAGGTTTGGAGACTCATGTGCATGAAAAGGATAATGTAGAAGTATGACCAAGAGGTAGAGGCACACTACAAGATAGAGACAATAGAATCCAAATGAAGTCTACAAATGTTGTTGTTCTTGAAGCAAAGTCCGATTCTACCTACAAATTAAACAATGCAAAAAAATCTCACCAACCAAATTGGGAATCAAGAAATGATGCAATTAATTCAAGCAAAATAAGATCTAAATACCTTGCAAGATTGGATGTGGTTAATCCCAAAGATCAATTTGAAAGTGTAAATTGCAAATGGCGGAAGATTGTAGATTCAATGAATGCAAATAGGCATTCATTGCTACCAAAAATTAATGTTGTTTACAAAAACAAGTGGGGTACAATTACGGAGACTTCAAGTGCACTTTTGATTACATGGCATCATAAAAAAAAACATGAAATATTAAGATTTGACCCTATAATAAAATACAAACTTGAATGTGCCTCACCATTACAACAAAATGATGTATGAAATGATCAACTCATTCATGGGGGGTTGCCCCATGCTCCATCTTCCACATGTTCATGATTTCATGGCATTAAATGCCATGTGTTCATAATTCATTTGTTGTAGGCAAATTGTGAACTAAACAAAACATTCTACTTAGTTTGCCGAACTTCATCTTATGTAAGCAAAAAGGTATGTTAGAGTCATCTACACCATTAACAATTATAAAAGAAAATGTACAACAAGACAGCAAACATTCCTGGCACAAGAGAAGATTTGATTTTGATAAGAACATTTCAACATCATAAGAATGAGATTGTTAGGGAAGACACCTAACCTAACAAAGAATTTAATGCATAAATAAAAATCATCAGACCTCTGCGTATTATTGGTTGAAAAGGTTTTGGCAACACATGAAATTTTTTTAAATCGTTTATAGCTTTCAATGGCATGGTGGATGCAACTAAATGTAGGAACAACATGATGGTGTCATCTATCAACAAGATCCATATTACTAGCTTGGAAATTGAAAAGCAACATACACAAACTCAAAAGAAGTTTCAAAAAGAACAAATTGACTTCATATCCAAAGATGGTGAAATCAATAACATCCAAAAAAATATGGTCCAAGCCATGTTATGATTGACTCATGTAATGGACATGATGTATTCAAAGGGCAAACTAACAATTGCTTTTGATTTTATTGCAAAAGACAAAAACACACAAGATGATTGAAATAACCATGATTGTAGAAAAAAAGAACACAAATATTGCAAAAGGCAAGGATATAGAAGTTGATTGAGAACACATCTAATTCTACTCCAATTTCATTTTCACTTACCATGATTGTAAAAGACAAGAACAACAAATATGAAAATTCAATACCTTCAAGTAGATAACTATTCATCAAAGAATCATGCAAATGAGTGAAAGCATGCTGAAGTATACCAAAAAAATAGTTCTCAAATGTAAAAAAAATAAAAATTATGGCAAGTAGATTAGAAAGTAGGTGATGCCTTATGAGATTGTCCTTTTGAACTACATGAGGGCATCAAATGTGATATGTTGAAGTTTTTGAAAGTTTCAAAAGTTGTATCAACCTTTTTTGAAACCTACTTTCAATCTATTTTGCAAAATTTGCCAATTGGTTACATTATGAAAAAATTAATTGAAAGTAGGTCAAAAATTTAATTTGAAAATTTCATTCATGTGTTGCATTTTGAAAGGGTTTGGGGCATCATTTAATGAATTAATCACATGCAATGCATTTTAATATCATGTCAAAAAAAATGTTTTGGATGCCAAATCTAAGTTTATGGAAAATTTATTTTGAAAGGATTCACATTGTCATAATCAAAAAATTCAAAGTCCAAAAATGTGTATCAAGGTGGATAATGGTTCAAATATTAGTAACACATCATTTGAATTGTTTGATTTGGAAAATGTGCAATATCAGCCGGAATAATAAACTTGTAGTAAATTAATTAATTAATGAAAATAATAAAATACATTAAGAATGACCATATATGGTTCATTTAATATGATAAGTAACTCCGAAAATTTATGGCATGAGTAAAATGCCTAAAATGCAAAAAATTCCAATTTATTTTTACTTATTGATAGGGATGACCAATTGACATACTTTATTTTGCTTACACCCAAACATACATTGTGTTTTTTTCACTTCAAGGAAAATAATGTTGTAATTTCAAGGATAGAATGTGTCTCTACAAAGCTTTTGTTCAAATCAAATTTCTTTGTCACCTTAGATATACTTCAAGTTTAACACATTGTTGGTCACTATAAATTTTTCCATCTTCAACTCCTACAACACTTTCTTGAATAATAGAATTTTGAGTAGCAACAATTTCCTCATCACACACAATAAGGATCTATTCCACATCTATCTCACAGCAACATATTGATAGGTTATGCATCAAGCAACAAAACGTGATCAAATCAAGAAAAAAACAAATATGCATTTATGTCTTTCCCTTAAGCTCATAAAATGTCTTCTTCCATATGCGAAAGGCATTTTCAACAACACATTGAGATCTTTTGTGTTTTCTATTATAAAACATTTCAAGGAGGTTGTGATCTCCTTTATGCGATGTCATCAACCATGACAATAGAGGATATTCCTTGTCTCCTAACAAAAAAAGGAACAAAGCCTTCTTGACCTTCGTCGTCTACACTAAAAAATCATGGAAATTGAACAAAATAATAGATTAGAAACCTAAACATTCTAAGGTCATTAACACTTCCTAAAAGACACAAAGATGTTAGTGAATTGTTTTTTTCATTTACAATTGCTTGACAAACAACATTGTACCCTTTCATTTTGTGGTAAAAATAATTTTCACAAAAAGCTCCATTTGGTTTGGGAACAAAAAAATGTGTACCGTCAATGGCCCCCTAGATATTTGGGAGACCACAAAGAGTTTTGAAACCTTGCATTACCATCTCCATCTTATTTCCAAATGGTCAAGTCATAAGATTCTTAAAAACAACATTGAATGTTGTGATGGCCTTTTTCAAAACAAATGAAACAATCAGTCAACCCATAGCAAATAGTTCACTACAAATTAGTAGATTACAACCTTATGCAAGCTTGTAGAAGGCATAAACCACTTGCACCTCCACTGGGATAAAAATCTTATAGTATGTGTCCTATACTTTCGAATCAAAGACCTCAAACAATTAGTGATATCAAACAAAATCTATTTCATCATTCAAAAGTTTTGGACCCAACAAGCATCATCATATTATGTCAAGACGAATATGGAAAACTAGGTCATTAACCTTGGCTTCACCCAATGACCAAGCTTTATGGGCAACAACCCCAAATTGCAAATGATTTCTGACGTAGACAAACTAACATATTGATAATCTCCTCAATGTCAATTGCAACAACATTCACTATAAAACCTAAAAAGGGACGCATTTAATGTGAAAATGCAAACTTTGCATAAACAAAATCAACAAAACAAGAAATCCAGCTATAAGTTCATCATCGATGTCCATCACATTGATAGACTATTGTTGTTTTCACAAAAGTGACAATCAAATACAACGAAAAAAAACACAAGAAAATGATGCAGAAAGTTTGAACAGTGAAAGTTGCTGCAAAAAGTTGAACAAAGATTTGCAAAATTGAGTGCATATAACTAATTGTAGAAACTACAAACATGAAGATGATGATGTGAAGATGAGTGAACAACAACCAACAAACCAAATATGCAAAATGATAATATGAAAACAAGTGAACAACAAATAGAGCAAACAACTAAATGTAGAGCAACTACATACATGAATACAACAATATTAAAATGAGCAAATAACAAAAACAAACATAACAAAATGAACCAAAGATGCAAGATGGCGGAGCTTTAAGTTCTTGTTTCTTGCATCATCACATAGTGTGATGCATGTTTCATGATGATGAAAGTTTGCACTAGAATTTTGTGCAACTTTGTGCTGATGATTCATCGTCACTTTTGCCATAACTATTGAAATGTTCATTTAGGATCTAGTTATATTTGAATGCAAGACTAGGTTAAATGATTGTTAGGTTAATAACCCTAAAAATAGTGCTAGTTTGACACTAGGTGTAAACACATGTTTAATCCTAGAGTGTTAGATTAACGTATTAATGTTAATGTTAAGATCAAAAACAAAAAAAGTAACCTAAACCCTAAAGTAAACTAATGTTAAAAATTGAAATTATTAATTGACTAGCATTAGGTGTGAACATAGAATAAGTATTTCAAATTTCAATGCAAATCCTTTGTTTGGAGAGAAGGATATGGTTCCTCCATTCCCAGTCATATATGGTTGAGGTGTTGTCAAAAACATTAGGGTGGAAAATAGTTGCAACTTCCTATCAATCGTTAGGATAGATCTAACAAATGAACTCACTTCTATTTTCAGAAAATTTCCCCCTTTTTTCCTTAACCTTTTAGTGAAAATTTGTGCCCAATTTTTTATTTAAAAAAAACTCTGATAAGTTGCTTGCTTACATTGGTTATTTAGCTTTTGTTGAAATTTTTCAAAAAGAGTTAGAAAAGGCCCACCTTACATTGTGCAAGATTTCCTCCTCTTTTGGAAGAGGTGTGACCAAACAGAAGGTCACCCTAATAGTGTGAACACAATGGGTTTTAGGGTTTCATTTTCTTTGTTTTATTGTTTTCATTAGTTGTCAACCTTTTGCATGCTTCCAATGGGAATATGTCCATTGCTATTGCAAGGAATGCATGGGTCAACAACTTTGTTTGTTTGTGTGTTATGGAGAATAGGAACTGCGTCGAATGATGGATGGTGGAAGCAACGATTGCATTGAAGGAAGGTTTGCGTAATTGAGGAGGGAAGGTAAGATAAGAGGGAGAATAGAGGAGCAAGGTGGCATGTTCTTCCTTGTATGAAGTTTTCGTCTTATTCACACTACTTGGTTGGTCGTTGACGAACTTTGTTGCACCAATGACTTAGCAAAATAGTAGTGTAGATCGAAGTAAAGATAGATATGAGGGGTTGATGTTGAGGGATGATGAAGAAAGAAGGGGTCCTAGTTGTAGAACTAAGGGGCATATCAAAATCAAGATGCATCCAAGAAAGGGAAACTTTTGTTGTAATACCTTGAATCCATGTTGTAGACAACTACAAGAGTGAGTGCCAAAAACTCCAAAGGGGTGTCCTTAGGTTAGGTAGAATGAGAAAAACAAGGTCAATAGTGGGGGAAGCTTTGAAAAGAAATAAACTTGTAGTACATTCTTGCATACGAATCTATCCTCTTAAGTGGTTCTAAGTGAACTTGGTACCTATTGCTCAAAGTCATGATTTTAAAAAATAGTTGAATCCAAAGGTCTACATGATTTAGGTTTTCAAACAAGAGATTTGACGTTACATTGCATCAGTGCATCCAGTGGGAAAATGGTTAACAACTCATACGGATTGAGTGAACCTTGAAAGTTCTAACCTTAAGAGCTATACCTCAAATAAATCTTGGATACTAAGTGGTATGAATTGGTGTTAGGCAGCCAATAGCACATGGCCACTAAGGAAATATGTAAAGAAGATACACAAAGTTGTAGCAAACTTACAAAGCTATGTGTACGTAGGTTGGTTCTATTAGAATAAGTAGACATCAATAGGATCTCTTTTTGACAATGGTATCATAAGTCAAGTAATGGAATTGGTTGTAGGGTGCCAGAGTGTCTAACTTTGTTCAAATGTTTCCATATGCCATTAGACTCGCTCTTTTAATCTTCCCTTTTCTTTTGGTATCAAAGCTAGGTTTTGTTCAGTGATAGTGTGGGAATTCCCTTACAATTAGGTTATGAAAACGATTAGGACAATATGTCATCATCCTATGAAAATGAAATTGGAATGAATGACATTACACAAGGGATCCATGAACAACAATTAGTTGTCAAGTTTGATTATTCAAGAAGGCAAGACAAACTTCAAGTAGGAGCCCTACTGTGAATGTTGGGATTTGGCATAGTGATTATTGTGGGTGTGAATCCTAATGAAGTTCAAATTAGAGATGTTGTAGTGGAGATAACCCATAATGGTTTCTGCACCCGTGTTCAGGTTTGGATGAGGATAAAGGATGGAACAGGGGGTTGGGAATCGACCTCAAAGTTACGAAAGCAATATCATTATACCTCATACCTTGCATAAAATCTCATCTTCCATTCTTGAAAGACAAAATAGTACACGTAGGATAAGAGACACTTGGATTCCACAACTTTTTGTCTCACGTAACCATTTTGTTAGACTCTACATACCTAGTGTAGAAGATTTTGTTTCAGAATGGAGACCAAGTTATTAGGGTGGAGCACTTGGGGTCAAGATCTTGCATCATGAGTTGGAAAATATGGTGAGTTGCAGAACAAAGGTTGTACTACCAACTAAAGTTTACATATGGGCAAAATTTCTCCACCCTACCATTTAACATCATGCCTTTGAGACTTGTAATGGAGGGAGATTAGTTTGAATTTCTGACCTAATACTAAATTGATGGATTGCAATGATTAAAGATGTGGAAACTCAACATAAGTTTTGCAATTTAGTCTGACATTTGAGAAGTTGATGAAGAGGGATTGTCATGAAAACCTTAAAATTTCACTCACTAAGATTTAGGTATCTTTAGGGTTCTCATCTTGGAAGGACATGGGTGTGAATGCCATAAGGCAAAAGTAGGGTGTGATGTTTTTAACATGATCCATGTTGGTTCCTTGTACCAATTAACATTGTGGTAGAAGACCAATGCAACATCTGATAGGCAAAAATGGATATCCACCTAATCTAATGAGTACCACTTCTTGACTTGGGTTTTTTTTCAATCCAAGATATAAGGCAAGGTGCACAAATGTTAGGTGTAGTGTCAACCACCTAATGCAAGAGAAGTGGAAATAGTGGGTGTACAATAGATTACACTAAGATTAAAATTGGAAATTATAGTATGACTAGCCCATAGGGTATGGATGAATTGTTATGTAGCAAAGACCATGAGGATGTCAATGATTGGGTGGAAAAACTTACTACGGATGTGGAAGTGCGAGATTTGAATGCAGACAAGTTATTCAAAATTACAAAGTTGAATTTAAAAGGGTGGGGCTAAAGAATGGTTTAGGAGGTTGAAATTAACACTAGTTGATTGGGTTGAGTTATGGACTCTAATAATACAAAAATATGGAGACGTTGATGCTAATGACATCAAGATGAAACTTGAAGCCATCAAACAAGAGCCCAAGGAAAGGGTTCAAAAATACTTTGAATGCCTTGACAAGCTCTTTTACAGGGGCAAGATACAGGATGTAAAGCAAAGATTAAGATTTCTAGTGAAGTTGAGGCCAGAAATTTGAAAGTTATGCATAGTAAGAACTTTTACCGACATTGAAGAATTGGTCAGAGTTGCGGCAGAACTAGAAAGACTGTTGGAAAAACTTGGAAAGACACCATATGAACCATTGAAAGAAGAACAAGAAGAGGGAGTTTCAGAGACAATGATGGAAAAACGGATTACGGCTTTGAACAACACACTTATCAATTTCTTCAAGGGGAGTGTGCCCAATCTTGATGCATCATCCTCTTTCAACACGTTTGGGGGATGCCAGATTTGCAAGGGAGGAGACCATCTAGCCACTGCATGTCTGAGATTAAATGAGCCACAACCAAAATGTGCCAAATGTGGCATGTCTGATAGGACATAGCACTATGGGGTAAAATGTTCATTTTGTTCAAGTCTAAATCATTCGGAGGACAGGTGTTAGAAGAAACCCAAGGATGGGAAATTCCATTCTAGAACAACAAACTTTTTGGAAGTATTGTTCAATGGTGAGGAGGCAACTATGCAACAACTTAACAAGTTGTGTGGAAATGAAAATCTTTTCTCTTACACTCAAGTACCTAGGAGGAAGATGCATGTTGAAGTGGCACCAAGTGGAGCTATAACGTCTCTTAAAGCTACAAGAGAAGGGACAAGAGTGAATTGAAAAACATCAATCATGTCTAAAATTATTTCCCACTTCATTAAAAGAAATATTTCCCTTTCACCCATGAAGACAATCCTTATGATACTAGGGGAACTAGAACACCTTGAAAGTCTAGTAAGATTAACTAGACGAAAAAGGGATGCAAAGTCAATAAATAATTAGGCGTCTATGGTCTCAATAGCTCTAACACTCAAGCAAATCTACATCAACAAAATGCATAAAAGCAAGACCCTCCACTTGCTTGTGGAAATAAAACAATTATGTGGTGGAAAGACTGGTAGACACTGGAGCATCTATCTGTCATGGTTGTTGCAGTGGTTAGAGAATTGGGAATAATACATGTAATTGTCGAATCTGAGATTTAGAAAACCGCATTTAGAGTTGTACCACAAGCTATGGGAAGAATTGATTAAGTGCCTATTAAAGTTGGAGGTGTGCAATGCCCCATGACCTTCATGGTAGTAGATATAAACAATTATGATATACTACTTGGATTGGACTTTTTGATAAGAATTAATGTGACTATGGATGTGGAACATGGTTTAATATAGTGAGGCATGGTCCAAGAGCTAATGTAGAATATTACCATCAACTATGGTAAGTATGTTGAAGAAAATGAACTCAAAGACTTTGATGCTAGACGTTGTTATTGCTTTGAAAAACACACATCTCGGTGGTGATTCAGACATGATTATTACGAATCCAACTTTGTATGATCCCATCATGTCCAAATAGGTGAATGTGCTTGTCTCAGATTTAGACAATGATACGGATGATAATGAACATTTTGATGAAAGGCGTCAACTGGCTGAGCCAAATGGTGATGAGTATTAGTTTGGGAATATTGAACTTAAAGATTTGGTGCTATCAGAAGGACCACAACAAGTTTTGTAATTGATATTACAAGGGCAAGTTGATGATTTTATGGAAGAATAAATCATAGATGTAGATGATTATGTTGATTGGCTTAAGTGGGTTTCTAATGCAAAGAAAAGAAAACATGGCATCTTTGAATCTACAAGTTGTGTAGAAGTTCTCGTACTACTATAAGTTCATAAGGCAAAGAACGGTGGCTTTCACAACAATTGCAGTGAGCAGTTGAAATTGTCTAACAATCATGAAGTGGGCACAAGGTGGAAAGAGATCTACCAAAAGATTTGAGTCAATCATAACCTGGATGAGGAGAAGAGACAACAATTCTAGAAGGTCTTGGAATGTTACCAATATGTGTTTGCTTGGAACAAAAGGGAATTGGGTTGTCACACTATTGGGGAACATTTTGTGGACACACAAAGGTTCCCACCTTGTAAGGTGTCTCTTGGTCAACTATCCTACTAGGAAGAGGCAAAGGTGAAGAGACATATTGATGTTTTATAGATTTGGGCAAAATGAAGCCTAGCAATTTAGAGTATGCATGTTGTGTGACCCTACCAATAAAAAGGGATGGCAGTAGGCACTTCTACGGAGATTATCAACCACTCAATATGTAGACCTGCTAGGATTCGTTTCCAATGCCTTTTGTTGACGATGTGATTTCCCAACTATGAAAATCAACCTAGTTTACTGCATTGGATTTACAGTCTAGTTTCTAGTAGATTCAGATGGCTCTTGAAGATATGAAAAAAAACAACATTAATTACCAAGACTAAGTTGTATGACTAAATAGTCATGCCATTTGGTCTTTAAAATGTAACCACCACCTTCACCAGGACAATGTCAACAATTTTAAAAAAGTTGGGAGACAAATTCCTAAAGATATTTGTTGACGATCTCAATAGACATTACGAAAATTGGGAGGAACATTTTCAACACTTGGATGCTATATTTTTCAAACTCAGGGAAGTAAACTTGAAATTGAACCCGAGCAAGTGTTGTTTTGCTACAAAAAAATCACGTTTTTAGG
>Ga0209208_10010945_pt1 | contig 11681 bp, 8 predicted proteins | sample S1TSphfallax_3_FD_187694 | JGI IMG/M metagenome (GOLD analysis project Ga0209208, IMG submission 187694) | Host-associated microbial communities from peat moss isolated from Minnesota, USA - S1T2_Fd - Sphagnum fallax MG (SPAdes) (version 2) | ecosystem: Host-associated > Plants > Peat moss >...
TTTTATATAAAAAAACAAAAAAACCAATCCAGTGGTTATTAAAAAAAAAGCAATAACTGGCCAACCCTGGTTACAAAGGGCTTGCCAGGATTACTGATTCCCTAAAGGGTTGGTCCATTGGTCTCAGATTTATGAACTACCAACTTCAAGTTGGCGATGCGCTGGATTTGTCATGGTTTAGGGTATAACTAGAGTCAAATATGAAACCACAACCTTAAGGTCATCAAAAGCCATTTTGAGTTCTAGTGGGGACTTTCAAACCAAGGGTGATTTATTTTTGATGTTGTCATTTACTTGGAATTCTTGGCTTGAAAAGAACAAAAGGCTAGTCATAAAAGAAGATGTTTGATGGATGATTGTACTTGTTGATTGATGGACACTTATATAATTTGCCAAAAATCATATTTATGGAAATGATATCTTTTAGCCTCAATGTAGAGACCATCAGGCTCAATTGCCGGTTACAATTGGGCCACGACCCATTGCAAAAATCTGCGACCCAAAGGCTGGTTGATTGATTTGGTCGAGAGTGCATGGCAGTGTCCAAACTCTGGCCGACCACCCACCCAAACAAACAAACAACACGGCTTCTAACTTATGTGACAAAGCCTTGTGTCAAACCTCACCAGCTCAGTGATCAGGCAGGATTCAGGAACATATTGCTGTGAGAGTGTGAATGACAACACAGAATGGGCTCCATGTTGCTGGGCAACTAAGCTGCTGCAGGTTTTTCCAATAAGTAAAATGGTGGTACTTTCTATATAACCAAGACTCCTTTGTTTGGCACTTAAGTTAACATGGTACTATCCCTCTCCACCTGCCCACCAGACTACAACAAAAGATGATTCTGTACGTTAAATGATTTCGCTAGATTTTGAATGAATTCACTGATCTTAATAATCAAGGACTAGTTTTTAAAATAGTGAATTCACTGGACTAATGAACTGCACCCACATTTTCTTATATACAAGAGCTTCACCTTCGTTGTTGTGCAAATAAAGAAAAAAACCCAATACCCAATTATGCAGAATCTGCATTTTAGCACCATACAGGAAGCAAGTAGTAGGCATCACATAATTGAGGTTCACATTTATATATAATTGGCTAACACCTACATGTGAATCCTTAGCAGCTTTCAGGTGAAGAATAACTCTACAATTTAAAAATATAATACATAATAAATAACATAAATAATAATTTAAAATAAAGTAAAATAGGAAGAACAACTACTCTAAGAGTTCTGGCAGGTGCAGTGCAACCACCACCAGCATGTGCTGATGAGGCCGACCACATCACTTTCCAACACTACTAATCTATGTCTCTTGCTCAGCCAATTGACAAAGCTTTCGTCTCTCCCCTCCCTGCCCCCTTTACCCTTACAAGACTTTATGATCATCCAACTACTGCATGCTGCAATTCATCCTCTTTTTTCTAAAGACATAGCTCATTGATGATGGATGGATGATTTCAGACACACATAGAGTTCTCATTCAAAGTCAGTCCCTCAGAGTACAACACCCATCATCCATAGTTGTAGTTGAACATGAGTACTTAACATGCAGATTTCACCACTTTCAGCAGAAATCAACTATTGCACATCATCCATAGCAATATGAAGGTGACCTTGTTGCAGACTTTCTGTGCTGAGGAACATTATGATCAAATGCTTGCAAACACCCAAAGCTGAAGGTGATGATGCAGTGCTCCCTAGTGTGGGGAAGTTGACCCAGCAAGAGGATGAGGTTGGGCTCAGTACACTTCTTTGGGTTTTCTAAAAACATTTGTTGCCATAGCCTAAAAGTACTTATGGCAACTATTGTTTTAAAACCTCTACTGGCTTTTGCTTTTTCCTTTACTGCAGGGGACCTTGTGATTTTTTTTGTTTCACATCTGCATTTTCTCTTTCTATCTCTTATGTCCCCTTTTTTTCTTGGTGTGCTGAAAAATGGGAACAAAACATTTGGTAGCCAAACTCATTCAGAAAAGCAAGTGGAAAAACACGAGATCTCTAGGTATCCTAAACATCTTCTATTGACCTTTATCCGGAGCCTATTTATAAAGTGTTGTGTGGTTTTGCACATTGCGTAGTTCTTGTCATCCACCATTGATGCTTGTCTTGCTTAAGGACCCAATGATTTTGAATGTTCTTTTGTTCCTCACCAAGTTTGAACCCATGTTGTGATGGAAGTAGGTATCAAGTACCTATTATCACACACCTACTTGTGGTATTTATCTAATAATAGTATTGTATTTTTATTTTATTAGTCAAACCTTGCATAAATCACATAGGGTGTCACAAGGATGCCTAGATAGAGCTCATTAAGAGGGGTATTTAACATCTTCCCAACATCTCCCCACCCCACATGACTTAGAAAAAAATTATGAGGCTTTTCATAGACAAATAAATATATTTTAATAATTTTCTCAAAACTTTAGTACGAGATACCTTAATAAACCAAGAGTCATATTATAAACATTTCCAATAGGCTACTTGAAATCATTGTATAGGGTAATAAAGCAATTGCAATTGAAAGGTGACCCCAACAATCATCAAAACTTGTAAACTTTTTGCAACCCACATAGAAATCCAAATTAAGCCCTATAACTTGTTGCATGTTGTGTCTTGTGACTTGATTATCATTTGCAATGTAGTCAAAGTTTGGTGATTGCATGGGAAGTTTATCACGTCTATCATGGGAGTTATGTTGTCATTGTTGCCATGCCTTTGTAAGAACTTAACATTGCAAAAGAAAATGGGAAGAATTTTGTTACTAATTAAGATAAACAATTGTGTAAGCTTTTGCTTCATATGTCACATGATCCAATCACAAAGAATGGGCAAAGTGCTAGACATTTTGGGAGTGGATTGTCAACCATCTAATTCAAATTGGCTTGCTAGTAGTGGAGAGTGCCCAACTAGGAGCTTGACACAAAGTGAAGTTTGATAAACACAATGTTATGAAATTTTGTGATAATTATCATGTTGTACTTGCCTTGAATGAAAGGAGGCTACCGATTGAGGCACTTTAAAACTATAATGAGTTTGTGAATTCTTCAATTTTTCTATATTTTCATGTATGTTTGAAAGGTTAAGGCTTTTCTCAATTGGCCTATGTTTGCATCATCAAACAATGGTTTAACATTGTGCATTCTTTCATCTTTAATAATTATGTTAATTAAAATCACATAGCAGATCATGAATTCATAAATTGCATCCATTTACCACAACCTAGATGGGTTTAAAATGGTAGCAAATTTAAACTATTACTAGAACACGGTCATAGTTCTTTACATAAATAGCTCCTCCCCATCCTCATTTTCAAGATTCATTTCAAGTTGCTTAAGTCATTTTTCATCCATTTTTTATGAGAGCAAGTTTTGAGTGTATGGGTCATCAAACAAAAGGTGCTTAATTGCACATAATGATGGTAGTTTAGAGGGCGTGATATATTTTCATGACAATTGCACTTCCTCAAAGCACAACAATGCTAGTTGGCAGGTCATTGTTGGTGTCACCATTACAAAATATGAGTGCAATTCACTAGTCCTTGTGTAGTGGATCAATGAATCCACTAGATCCCCACTACGTCCTTTTCAATGGGACAAGTGAATTCACTCAAAATAATCAAGTGAAAACACTTCGATAAATAGGGGACACATTTTTTGTAGTGTGTTTTTTTGCTTGATGGCTCTTTTTGTATAGGAGTTGTTAATTGGGTATGTATTTTTTGTTGTTCCAAAGGCCATTTGGAGGCTATTTGTTGGAGATGTTTTAATGGATGTTCCATAGGACTTCAATGAATAGGTGCTCACATTGCTACCATGGTGAAATGCGAAACATTAAATACCCTTAATGAACTGTGTCCCACACTTTCAAGCTTGTCTTTTGCATTCTATGTGATTTTGCATCAAATTGCATGATTTACAAAAATAATATTATTTAATTTGTTTTGTCATTCTAGGCCGAATTCAAACCTTGCACCTTCCCTTGAGGTAGAAAGTCCCAATCATTAACATTGATTCAAATGCTAAAATAATAATAATCATAATTTTTATATAATGTATGCACGTGATCAAAATAGCCAAATCCTATGGTAGAAACTAGATGATTAAGCACTATCAACCACTTTTTAAGTTAGACAATGCACATGAAGAGATGTTTGGTCTCTTCTTGATGAAACCCCCAAAATTCTTTTGGTTGCTCCTAAACATTACAAAATATCACATCCTAAGACAAAAGTAGGGTGTCTAGGTCCTCATTTTAAACATTTCCCAAGTTAAATATAGCCCCTAATAAGAGACCTCACTGAAAAAGGTGAGGGTACTACTAGTGAAGGGTTTAGGGTTTCCTGCTTCACCCTGGCCTGGTTTCACAAGCACATGTCCTAGGGAACTGAGTGTCAGCTTTGATTTTGCAGGCAATGATGTAGAAATGTGTGCTATGACACCGTTCCCTATGACATTCTAGGCAACTTTGTGCTCTCCTAGTTGCCATTCCAAATTGCTTAGGTAGAGGTGAAACTCTTCTCATTAGTTTACATTCCATTCTCTTTGGAAAATGAGCAGTTATACCAAGTCATTAACAAATTGAGTACAATTAAATGAAGTCCCATAAGGATAAGCTAACCTAGGCCCAGTTAAAGTAAACCAAGGTGTGATCCCAAAGGCTTCCATTTGGATAAGCTTCCTTTGCTTCCAAAACCTCAAACCTCCTTGTGGGTGATGATGAGCAAAGAGAGTCCTTCCAAAGCATTTATTTACTTGGACTTGAGTCTCATGCTCCTTAAGTTGTGCATGAAAGAAAGCAAACATTGAATAAATTTGTAATTTTTGCTAAAGCTTGGAGGTTGGATTACCCTTCTCAAGAGTGCTTTTATGCTTGAGCCATAGTGGAAAAACTTAATTCTTTTATTACTATTATTATTATTATTATTGGTGTTTTCTTTTATCTAATCCATTAAGTGAAAATTATTAAAAATATAATATCTGGATATTGTAGATTTGGTAGGCCACCCTATTAGTCTAAGGGAATTTTAGATTTTGAAAACTTGGTCTTCAAAAGATAATTTCAAAACTTGCCAAAATTATTCATTGTACGAGAACAAAGGCACTATCAACATGGGCTACAACATTCTACCTATGAAACTAACTACATGTTGTATTGTAGTTACAGCCCATATTTGCAAAAAAAAAATTCATATCATTTGGAAATTAATGGATAAATAAATAAAAACACTCATCATTCCCCCGATTTTGTCCCTCATGTGAATAATATAATTTGCTTATAAGACCTAGTCGTGCATTCTTATTAGTTAATAATACCCTTATGACTTTGCAAAAATGAAGATTCGACAAATGTTCAAGAGGTTAATAATAGTATAATTCAAACATAAGGCCCAAATTCACAAAACCTAAACCTAAATTTTAAAAAGGTTCCAACTCTTGAGACTAAAGAATGGATCTTGCTCCTTCAAAAAAGCTAAAGAAAAAAGGTTACCCATTAGGTTTTTAAAAACCCTAAATCTTTAACCTAATTGTTTTTGAAATTCCAAATTCTTGAGTGTACATCATGAATCTCTCCCTTTTAAAAAAAACAAAACAAAACAAACCTATTATGTTGAAAAAAGAACCCTGAACCTTAAACCTAAGTTTCAAAAAGGTTCCAAATTCTCAAGACTACTTAATGGATCTTTCTCCTTAAAAAAAAAAGGGAAAAATAGGGTACCTATTAGGTTTCAAAAACCCTAAACCTTAAACCTAAATTTTAAAAAGGCTCCAAATTGTTGAGACTACATAGTTTATCTTTGTCCAGAAAAAAGTGGAAAAAAAAGGTTTTGAGGTTTAATTATAACCATTTAGAATTCATGCTTTTGTGGTAACTTAATTTGACTTTTTACCTGCGGTAAGTTAAAAAGGTTGGATTGGGTTGAGTCGGGTGGGTCGGGTCTTGTCCCCCGGTCAAACGCCACAGCCTACGGCCCTACGGCCTATGCACGTCTCTATGTTCTGCCACCACCACCAAGCTGCGCCGCTTTCGTCGACCGCACTCATGAGAAGGACAAAGAGGGTGGTAGCAGTGCTGTTTTTTTTAAAGGAATTTGTTTTTGTAGCCAAAATGGCTATCATCCATAGGAAGATGTAGAAAAAGTGGCGATAAACTATAGGAAGATTTAGCCAAATATGGCTCAATATAAACCAGAAATAAAGTTAAAAAATCTTTCATCCCCCTCTGTACTTCTGGCTATATAATGAAAAAAAACCAAATATAAAAAATCTGGCGATTACTCTTTTGTTATTTGTCACTTCTGGCGAATGAAAACTTTTGAAAATCACTTCTTTTTCAAAAAAAATAAATATTTAATCTCGTTTTTTGGCGAAATTTCGCCAGTAAAAAATAAATTAAAAAAATTGCTGGGTGGTAGTGGCGGCAGCAGCAGCAGCTTTGCAGCAAAGCAGCGTACTACACTCCTCCTCGCAGTGTTAGGAGCAGGTGCGCAGGAGGAGCTTTATGATGAGAGCCACAAGCAGAGAAAGAGACCGAGCTTGGGGCAAGACAAGAACACTGAGGATCATCATCGCAGCAAACAACAGTAGCAGTAGTAGCAGAAGAGCATTGGACTCGGTTTCTTTTTCTTGTTAGCTGAAAAAAGATTTGAAGATTTGCATGTGCACTTGTTTGGGGAAGAAGAAAGAAGAAAGAAAGAAGGAGATGAAGAGTCATTGTTGTGTTCAAACTCTAGCACAATTGTGAAGAAGGAAGGAAGAAAGAAACAAAGCAAGTCAGCAGCAGCAGCAGCAGCAGCAGCAGTAGTAGTAGAAGAAGAAGAAGAAGAAGAAAAAGCAGTCTAGTTTGTGAGAGAGAATGCTGAATGAAGCACAGGAGAGTAGTCAGGAGCAATTGATGGCCGCTATTGTGGCTCCAGAGGGGATTGTAGGTGAGTCGAACAGGAGTGAATGTGCGTCTGTTTCTGTGTGTGCTGCTGGGAAGGGGCAGCAGAATGTGGGACGTTTTGAGGTTGTTTTCCAGAGGAAACTGCAGCCTAGTGGCGGTACCATGTATGCAGAAGAAGCCGACCAAGAGAAACACAATGGGCATAACTGGAAGCCTCTGAGGGAGCATGACTACATTGGTCTGTCGGATGTGTCTTCTTCTTCTTCTTCTTCTTTTCTTCACAACGTCGTGCAGCAGCAGCGGGGCGGTGGTGGCGAGAAAATTGTGAGAGAGGAGGAGGAAGAGGAGGAGCTGAACTTGAACCTGGGTGCCACTGAGCTTCGTCTTGGTCCACGCCCAAATCATCTTCTTCTTCTAGAGTCCGGTAGAAGAATTGCCAAAGAAGGAGGGGTGGAGGGTGGAGGCAGCTCTTCTCTAAAGAGAAGTGGCAGCGCAGCAGAACTTGTAGCAGGTTATTGCGGGTCTGACAACGCTAGAGAATGTCAAGGTGCTAGGGACGAAGAAAGCTTGAGGTTGGGCATCGGTTTGGTCCCGAAACGTGACGATGCTGCTGCTGCTGACTCCGGAGGCAGGTCTACGGACAAGACATTGATGGGGAGAGGAGGAGGACAGCAGCAGCAGCCCAATAACCTGCAGGAGCGACCGAAGCAAGAGCTGATCTCGATGCAAGAAAGCGACCTTCCAGAGATGATGATGCATCAGGGGGGGACAGCAGCACGAGGAGGTGCTGCTGCTTCCAACTCTGTTACAAACCCTAGGATATCTGCAGATCAAAGGTACCCACAAGAGCCTCCCCGTTATGTTGCAGAAAGCATGCTGGCGGATCTACATCGCAGTGGTATTATGCAGGAGTTCATGGAACGGAAGCACATGATGAGGCAGGGTGGAGGAGGAGGAGGAGAGAAGAATGGCCACTTTTGGCTCGGTGGTAATTCGGAGCCTCCTCACCATCTGCCACATTCTTCTTCCTGCCCACAAGAGCCCTTAGCAGCAGGAGGAGGATCATCGCGAAGTGCTGCACTGTGTCCTCCTCCTCACTCTAAGAATGGAATGGGTGGAGCCAAGCGTGGTTTCTCTGAGGTGATTGGAAACTCTCTACTGGTGGAGTCCAGGAGAAGCGGCGGCCCATACCCCCCTCCCCCTGATGGCAGGAATGGGTTTGCGGATGGTGGAGCAACAGTTGGTGGAAGATGCAGTGCTCATGCCAACAGTGGTCGAAGTAACAGCGCAGTTGAGATATCTCAGCAGCAACAGAAGCATCATGCTGCACCTCCTCCCTCAGCCATGTACCCTTGCAGCAACCCTAAGCCTTCACCTACTGGTAATGGATCATTTGGAGCTTTTCATTCTCAACAGCAGCAGCAGCAGCCGCCTCCTGCTGCACCACGTGGCGGCCTGCCACTAATGAGCAACAACAGAGGAGTAGAGATGAATGGAGGAGTTACTGGTAACAACTTGGAGTCTAATCCAAAAGCATGGGATTCTTCACAGCTCAAGAACCTTCATCAGGAGGCTACTTCTGAGATTATAAGCAAGCATCCATCTCCTGACACAGGGTCAGCAGCACCTGTCAAAGATGCTGCTGTTCCTACCACTGCACCTCCTCCTAGGTAAAGAATCACCTTCTTGAACCTGTTGTTGTAGGGTTTGCTTGATAAAATGGGAAGAAGATTGGTGCATGTGTCTTTCCCTCCCCTATTGTTGATTGTGTTGGGAACTCTCTGTTTGCTGATGGATATATCATAAATTCTGGCTTGGTCTTATTCTCACAATAATCAGGTTGTGTCTTCAATCAGAATCATGTTCTATGCAGTTGGTACTGCTTCTGTGGCCAGTTGGATGTGCCCAGGGATGTTTTTGTGTTGTTTGTTCTCTTCTACCTGGATTTCTTTAGCTAAGAGTGACATGTCTGTGCTCATGCAGGCAGTCACAGGTGATAGGGTGGCCACCTGTGAGGAACTTCCGTAGGCAGCAGCTGCCCAGGCCTGCACCCCAGCCTACCTCTACAGTCTCTCCACCAAAACCTCCAGCAACCAGTGGAAGTCCATCACAAATATCCTTGCTTGTGAAGGTGTACATGGATGGACGTCCCATTGGGAGGAAAGTTAATCTCACTATCAACAACAGCTATGACAAGCTGAAATCCGCTGTTGAGGACATGTTCCAACAATACATCAGTATGCCCTTTTGCCTCCTCCTATATCATCACCAGTAAAGTGGTGTGCTTGGATGACTTTTGTCTGCTTAGCATCAGCAATGGTACCAGGTCCTTCAACACAAACATCATTCACACATGGGTCTTGTTGAATGAATGGTTACTCTCCCATGGGTGCAATTTCGATTGGGATATGCAGAGTTCTTTTTTATGTTCTTTCAGATCCTTGTTGTCTGAACAAATTGAACTGGTGCATGAAATAGGGCAACCTGGTGGTCCACAAAGCTCCACTGCAGGTGACACTGGGATCTCTTCATCCTCCTGTGGCCAGAAGCTCAACTTATTGCACAGCTCCAAATATGTGCTCACTTACATGGACCATGAAGGTGATCTTATGCTTGTCGGTGGTGATGTTCCTTGGGAGTAAGTCTCTGCTCCAGAACTGGTGTTCATGCTTTGCTGCTTGCTCTTTTATTTCAATTTTCAGATTGAATTGGGGAGCCTTTTCTTAAGAACTAAATGGAAAATATTGTTATGGTCCTTGCAGGGATTTTACAACTAATGTACAAAGGTTGAGGATCACAAAGGGGGATGATATAGGTTAGCATTTGCATCTGCCTTCTGCACACATCCACTGGTAGTAGTGTGGGAAATTATATGGGTAGAGAATGTGCTTGTTTGATCTCCTGTGGATCTTCCTGAAATTTGACCTTAGTATTCTATGATTATTTGTATTTTCAGTTCAGAATGTCTTGTGCAAACCTTTACTCTGAAGAGATGAATACTATCCACTCCATTAACTAATTTTGATGGGTGTGGACTTGCCAGCCCGAAGAAGTGGAGAAATACAATGAATACTCAGCTGCAGCTGGAAGAGTTTCAATCAATGGGCATCCCTTGGTATAAAATCCTGCCCAACTTCTGTGTGGGAGAATATGAAGAAGGCACGATGCGATACATGAAGTGAGAAACATGGCAAAGAACAGAAGAGATTGGGAGTGTTGCCATCAATTTTTTGTCCTCCTAAATGCTCCTGATTGTAGGAAAAGTAAGGAGGCAAGAGACATTGGATTAAAATGCAAGTTACAACCAAAATATTTTAATTTGTGAAAGGCTATATCTGCCCCTTTTTGTTGTGTTGGGTCCCCTCAACCCACACATGTACCTCCCTAATCAGGTCTGAGGTTAGTATTAAATAATAGACTCATGAAGAGCTCTTCCATGTATGATTTTATCTGGTTGCCAACCCAACAGCTCTTAAAGGGTGTGAATTCCAACTGTATCCTCCTATGTTCTTTCCATACCATAAACTTCCATTAGTGAGGAGCAGAGTTGGTCTGGCAGCATACCATAAAACTTCCATTAGTGAGGAGCAGAGTTGGTCTGGCAGCATTCCATTAGTGAGGAGCAGAGTTAATCTGGCAACTCAATTATTGGTTTCAGACTGCCTGCCCCACAGCAACTCATGTATTCTGGGTTCATGAGATTGCAACTACCATGAACTTACCCAAAGATAAGTAATAGACTAAGTGGTATTGGTCAGATCAGCTGCGCAACTGCTTCTCATCGTCACACTGGTGCTTGAATCTTTGAAAGTTTCTCTTGCATTTTTCTTGCTGGAATTTTTGTAGAACTCCATGTGTAAAGTTTGACTCTAATCTGGAACTTTTATCCTACTTACAGGATGTTGATGAAAAGAAGTGAGTTTTTAATTTAGAATCTCAGGAATCATAAGCATGTAAGCACCTGCGGGGCAGTGAGAAAGCAGGCATGACAACAGACAGAGTACTAGTACACCAGCAGTGAGCTGCCCATTCCCTCTGTTACCATCACAGACATAAGTACAATTCCTGAACAGGAGCAGCAGGTGCTTGACATCTGACACCACAGTCCAACAGCTCTCCTCTGCCTATTTCTCCACAAACCTGGCAGACATGGGCATGGGTGCTATAACCCTAAACCCCATAACTTCTGAAAAACCAGTGTGGCTAGATATTTGTGTGTTCAGAACAGCAAACTGGGCATCTACAGATTAAATGAATTGATCATGAACCATGATTTCACCATGCAGAGAATATTAGTTGAAATCAGCAGAAAAATTTGAGCTCCAGACTATTATGACTTTTCAAATCTTGGAGCCCAAATTCTGTTCACCATCAAAATTGGTGGAAAAACTAGTTTGGGTCCCAGTTATTTAGTTTTGTAAAATTTTCATTCCCAGTTACTGGCTCCCTAATCGCCTACTTTCTGGATAACTCTTGTCCCTTCAAAACTACTGGTGGATTGAATCTTTTGACATCTAGTTCAGTGATTGATTTTTTTGGATTGTTTGGCTCTACTTTGTCATTACTTGCTGAAAATGGGACGCATCTAAGCAAGAAATCGGTGCTATAAACTCATAAACTCATAATGGAACACTGTTAAAAAGTTCACGAGCTCCAGGGTCGCAATTCTGATCAAGACAAACACATTTAGATAGGACCCACCAGGCAACTTGCAAGCAGACAGTGGCAGTAAAATGTGCCTCTCCTTTGCATGCGCAGTAGCCCACAGTACTGGCGCTAAGTTAGTGGG
>Ga0209208_10010946_pt1 | contig 11680 bp, 5 predicted proteins | sample S1TSphfallax_3_FD_187694 | JGI IMG/M metagenome (GOLD analysis project Ga0209208, IMG submission 187694) | Host-associated microbial communities from peat moss isolated from Minnesota, USA - S1T2_Fd - Sphagnum fallax MG (SPAdes) (version 2) | ecosystem: Host-associated > Plants > Peat moss >...
CTTGGGAGTCCCGAGAATAAAAGCCATTTGGATGCGGGTGCCGCAGAGTAACGCAGAGAATACTATATGGGGGAAGGTGATGGCTTCCCTCGAATCTGGGCCGTGGTGAGTCAAGTGAGTCCAAGGTCGCCCGTGGCTTGTCCCAACACCAAAAAGGTGCAGAATGAGTTCTAACCAACTTGTTGGTTGGATTTGGATGCAGGACCGAATAACTAAGTAGCTTGTCCCTCTTCCTAGTCTAATCCCGGAGCTTTCAGCATGCCCCTCCCACCCCCTTTAGTGTTGGAAGCTGGGAACGGCACCAAGTCCCATCTATTTCCACCTTTTGACATAGTTGGACTCTTTTGGAGTCTAACAAGGGACTTGAGGGCGCGTCAGGTTAGTTGATAAAATCATTTATGGTTGTGTGGATATGTAGTGTTTATATTGTCCATGATAGGTTTTTTTTTTCAAGAGTTATGTGGTGTGTGTTTTCTTTGCAAAAGGCATGAACACTGGGTGTGATGATTTATGTTTGTTATTATTCAATAGTTTTTGGAAATGGTGGGCTCTATAAAGGCTAAGGAGGACGAGATTTTAGAGGGGATAGGGGACGCCATGATAAAAAAGGAAAGGATTCCATAAACTAAGCTTTTTTTTCCTTTTGTTTCGAATAGATTGTGTGTGATGAGAATAATGAAAAACAATTAGGAATAACAATCCAAAATGCTCATGAAGGAGATCTTGATGGGAAGAATGCCATCAACATTTTTAATTTTAATGGCTACTTCGACTTTAAGTGTTCTTTCGTTGCACACTATACTTGGGGTGTCTAAATCATGATAAAATGTTATGAATAAACAAATAAATAGAGTTGTTGGAGTTTATGAGACTTTATAACGGACAATGTTGGTCGAGTTGAGAGGACATCAATCCATGGGAATTCAATTGGGGTGTTGCTCAGAAAATTTGAGACTCTTGTCTTGGGAACTCTGAGGAAATCAAATGGTTCGGAATATTGTATCTTCCTTGTTTAAATTTTGAATGAATTATTGGGAGTGCATATGTGGGGTGGCTACCAAGGATTTGATGTCGTGTAAAACCAAAATGGCCAATCGAGAAATTTCAAAAAGATCTCATCCAACAAGTTATACTAAACTTCATTAGTTGGAAGATAGGTTAAGAAGGTGAATATGATTCATAAACAATCAATAGAAAGGAACCAACAATAATTGTGATAGTTTGGGAAAGTTCGGATGGTGTAAGTAATATTGAAAAGCCAAAGATGTTATTGTTGTGTATATGGATCATGGATTTGTTATGGAGAGTGACCACTACTTGAATGGAATGATTAAGGTTTAGGTTGCTTCCATTTGTCACATGGTCACCAAGGGCATGATTATAAAGGGGGTTTATTATAGTATATTTTTTCACTTATGACAAGGGCTGCATCAAAGTGCCAAAAAGCTCTAGGAGTTTTCAAATTTTCAAAATTTTCCAAATTATAAATTTTGCAATTTTGTTAACTCAAAAGTCCCACATAAAAACCTTTTTTAAAATTTCTCTTTGTATTTTGAAGGATCTCCCCCAATAGAAGATCCCTAGGGAGTCATGCAATGGGGGAGTTTTCTCTATATTTTTATGTTCTCATGTTCCCATGGAAAGATTTTTTGATGGGATGGATTAGGATAATTCAAAAACACAAAGAAGAAAGCGACAAATCATGAAAATTCATAAAAAACAAGAAGGAAAAAATGAAGGGAAAAGAAAAAGATTTTTACATATGTGGAGCTTCCCATATTCATGTGTTTTCCATTGGTTGAAAATGCCCTTGGGCTATTGCCCTCATGTGACCCTCCTTCAAGAGAACCCACTTGTATGGGGACTTCCCCTACATAATAAAACATTCAATTGGAGAAATCCCAAAAGAAACATTATAGCCCTTTTAAAAATATTTGCAACCTTGTATCACATGTTCAATTAAAAGGTCATTTGAACCTTATTTCTCAAGTTTTAATGGTTGAAAATCAATTCCAAATTTGACTTTCAATCATTCTTTTGGCCATAGCTCCTAACTCACAACTCTAAATGGAAAATGCAAACCCTATTTGGACATCATTTTTCATCTACATTTTTGTCTTAAAAATTTAGGACTCCCATAATATTACAATTACCAAAGTGTTTTTCACTTGGGAGTGTTTGAAACACATTTCCTTACACACTTTCACATTTGTGGGAATGTGCTTGAATCATGTGACACTCTCCCAACCTATTTTCATTTCATGCCTTAACTTTGGTCAAAAACCCAAGACTAAGGTCACAATATGGGAAATTTAAGTAGAATTTTAAATTAAAATTAGCAAGAATTTATATTTATACCTTGTATCTTTTTTTAATAAAACAAAAAATGTGTACATTTTCAAAAGAAAAATTAAACATCTTTGTTCATTTTGAGTTTTTGAATATAATTGAAAATATGAACTATTAATTTTTTTATTTACTCGTAAGTGCTTGTGCATTAAAAATAAGTTGAAAAATCTTTTAAATTGAAATTATTGAATATGTGAATTTTTTCATTAATTATTGAATCATTGTTTAATAAAAGCCTTTGAATTTTTCAACAATTATGAGTTCATATTTGGAATGTTGAATTCTTGATTCTTTTCACTCCCAACTTTTTTTTGTAAAATTTGCAAATGAATTTGTGATTTAAAAGCCATTCAACAAAAATTGCAATATTTTCATAAGTTTTAACATGTTAACACTACAAAAGTGTAACTTGTAGGTTCCCATTTGGTGTAATTTATTAAATGGCTTTACCAAATTTTGAATGGAAATATTAATGACAACAAATTAGACTTGAAAAAATGTTTTGCGAATTTTTTTTTTGGGGAGTAGACATTTGTGTTATAATATATGAAAATCTTTAATTTTTTCTATCCAATTCGGTTTTTATCCTAACTAATAAACCTCCTAAATCCAAACTCCAACACCTAAACCCAATAATAGTTTAAACTATCATGTTTTCAAAAACTTTGCGAGACCATGAAGTCTTAACAAACTACCACAATTCATAAATTATTGAATGGAGCAATTGAACATCAACCCAAATGAGTTGTGTCCATTGTAGCATCCCAACCTTGCCTACACACAAAACATATTAGTAATATTCGTGATAAAAAAAATTCAAATGTGATTGTACAAATAAAAAAGGAGAGTCTTAAATTTCAAATTTTAGATTCTAGACTCTAAAATCCAAAGCAATTAGTTCCATATTCCAAAATCCAAGTTCTAGCATGGATCATGGAACAAATGGCAAGATCTAAGCCTCAAGCCCTAAGCTTTTCAACCTACCATAAACTTTCAAACTTTTCCAACATATTAATGTATAATATTTTTCCATTCTTCAATTGTTAGTTTAAGATGGAAGGTATGTAAGGCTTTCAAAATCTATTTGAAATTTCAAGTGACCAATTCCAAATGCACCAATCAATAGTTTAAACTTCATAAACATGAGTCCAAAAAAACACCTTCCATCTTAAATTGAATTAATCATTTACACAATAACAAATTCAACAAGTTAAGTGTATGAGATGAATGAAATGGAATGGAATCTTGTGTTTAAGAATGCATGAAGAGGAAAAGGTTCTTCGTAACTTGGCAATTAAGTTCACATTATTCAATTTCAACATCAAAAACTTAAAGTTATATTTTAACAAACAATAACACTTGTCGATTAAAGGTTCGTGGTTGAAAGCACTCCAACAACCCACTATTAAAGCAAAATTTTTGATTAAATGTTTTAAAGTAGTTATAAAAATAGCCGTAGAAAACTAGTTGATTATAAAAAATTAGTTGTAGAAAATACATATTGAAAGTAGTTACAAATTATTGAATAAACTTACAAAAAATAGTAAAAAAAACTATTGAAAACATAGATTAAAAGTAACTACCAAAATTACTTGTCAAACATTACCTTTTTAACAATTTCAAAAAGCAAATGAACTTTAATTGAAGCACTTAATATGCCATTGGAAAGTTCTTTCAAAGGGCCATAAAATGAACACTTAAGCTTTTCAATTTGAAATATATTTGAAGAAGTATCAGGCAGCAAAGATTCCTACCAAACAAATTGTGTATTGAACTCTACCAAACTTCACCTTTTATGATTGTAAAGGTCAAATTAATTCCAACTTGGATGAATGATACGACATTGGAAAGCTTTTTCCAAGGTATATAAGATAAATTCTTAAAATGATCAATTTAAACCATGTTTAAGAAAATTACAAGTTTCCAAATTTTTGTACCAAAACTACTAATGGTCTAGCCAACATTGACCAAAAAAAACTATTCTACCATTTCAAAATAGGCATTACTTTAGTGTGTTTTGGATAATGATTGAATACAAAAAGGTCACTAAAGGTTTTGCAAGGGGCGTTTTGAGGTTGACATTGCCCTTATTGAAAAGATAATGCACAATTTTGAAGTTTTATAGAATGGAAAATACCAACTTTGAAATTAATATTTAACACTTTGAATCTTAAACACTTTAATCTTATGCCTCATTCTTCTTAAACATTTTTGAAAAGATCACCATTCAAGAATTCTCAAGTGTGTTAGAACTTTTGTATTAATTATGCTCAAATAGTAAAGTACATTTTGCAAAAAAACATTATTTTTTTTCAAACTCAAGTTGCGAATTTTTTTATTACCAAATTTTTAACTACTTGATTTTTAAATATATATTTTTATCGTTCTCAATATTTATGGAAGATATTTTTATAATAAAATTTTGATTAATATTCGTGCTAGTTTTATATTTTTTTGTTTATGTCAAAATTTATTTCAATAAAATATTTGTATGCAAATGTTCTTCATGTTATTAATTGTAACATTTTATCGATTTGTTCTATTGGATGTTTACACCCACAAATCAGAAGGTCTCACCTTCTTAGGTTAACAAATGTTAACATTGATGAATGCCAAGTGAAGAGCAAATTTGATTTCAAAGTCAAATTGTAGCCATAATTCAAAATAAACAACCCCCAAAGCATCCCTCAAACCCTTAGCTAGAAACCACATCTATAGATTTTTGACATTACTATTTCACATGTGCCACAACTTCTTTAAAACATCCCACATAACAAAAATAATAACCCATGTCTTATTTAAAAATGTGGGTGATATATGTTGCTCAACAAATCAAAAGTCAAATGGTCAACTTCAGTGTTCAAATATTTGATCCATTAAATGTTGATATTTTCTTGAACAAAATTGATTGCAACCAATAAACTAATGAATAAATCGTCTTGGAAATAATATTCACTATCACAATACATGTAGTATGCATCCCCTTCACATATTTTTAATTATATCTCTGAAATCACACGCAAAAACATCCACAATTGCATCTAAAAACAACATGACAACATTCAACCCTAGTAATGTTTTCACATCAAATGAACAAAAACAAATTAAATCTAATATTGGGTATTGTGGATGTATCCAATGCCATCTTCATGAAGAGGGTGAGGTATTTGACCAAGACACCTTTCACAATCTCGAACATAAATTTAATAGATTTGCATCTAAGCTTAATATTCTGTAAAATTTTGTGTCTTGGTTTCCATGATCTCTACCAATTTGGTGAACTCCAAATGCCTTGATGGCTAAAATATTCATATAAACATTTCAGAAAAAATTCAATGTGAAACACTAAAATAGGTCATAATGAATTTGTATTATAAGATTTGTATGACGAGCCATGCAATGCACCTTGGTGACAAATGGGGTATATTGACATTGGATTTAAATTGTCACTTCGATTTTGAAACCTTGGAGAATGTTGAACCATTAATACCAAAACACATTAATCCATGAATTCAATTAGGGGATGCATGATTAGGAATGTCAAACTATTAATTCCAAACCTTAATAACACCTACTATACATTTAATAGTTCAAAGGAATCCAACATTAGTTTTTCATGTCGTGAATGCATGAATACTTGCTCAACACACATTATCCATGGCTAACAATTTCATCGCAAAGTCAAAGATAGAAAATTGACATTCTAGATGGCAAATTTAATGGCCTTTAAATTCTTTTATCAATGTGTTCATTTCCCAACCAATCTCATTAGATAAATGTTTTATGGGTCAAATTTTAGTTTCAACAACTTATACATTGGGTAAAAATCTTTAGAATCAATCATAGGCTTACCTTTATTTGGTAATGTATAACAATTTCAAATTTCACAAGTTTCTACTAATCTTTTGAACCTTAACCATTATTCAAATGTTGGAATATAATGTTTATAATTAGTTAAGCATAAGCAATTTCATTTCATACATGGACACATTTCACCAATAAGGTTTGGAGTTCTTCTTGGGACACAACTTCTAAAAATACCAATATTTGAAATTTTTATGCATTTGTAATTTTGAAGCCATGCTTAAGAATGAAATAAACACCCAAAAATCACAATAGAACAATGTGTGATTCATCTACCAAACAAGGAACAAGCACCAAACATTAAATGTGCAAAATTAGTGGATTTATTGCATGGTGCACAATATGTGCACATTGCATATAGATGGCATGCACAAAGTTAGTGCATGCATTGAAACCAAAAAAACACAATGAGATGGAAAAATTGGGTTGATTTTAAATTCCCCCTTCAAATCACTCTTGCAATGAAAATCTAGATCATAAGAAATTTAGTCACTAGACTATAAAGCAAAACACCTCAACCATAATGGAGACATAACTCACTTTGTGAAAACCTAAATTACATTGAACAACCACAATCCACAACAAAAATTTGAACAACTTGATCACAAAACAAAAAACAAAATCAAAAGATGATTGAATAATATACATCAATGCTTTTATATAAGGTGGAAGGACTTTTTCAAGAAATTGAAAAACTTTTCAAGTTTGAACTTCAATGTCATCAATTAGTTTTGACCCCAATGGACATTGAAGCAACAATAAACTTGAGCCTCAAAAATTCAAAGACACCGTCAACAATCCTCAATGGAAATTTGCAAATCTAACTATTCCAACATTCAAATTCCTTTCAACATTACAAGATTTAGGAATTCCAAATTATAATAACCCATGTAACAAATGAATACTATATATCCACAATAGTTGTAACCCATTTAGATATTACATTGTAAAAGAAGCCTATGACATCACTATCATATAAGGAAAGGAATGTGTGAAATGGGGTTTATGGGAAGGGTTTAAAGTCGCGATATTGATGGTTAGGGTTTTTTTCACATCAAAATTTTTTTGCTTATAGTGACATGATACATGCCCATTAGTGGTTGTTCAATGACACGTGTCCTTATTGTCTCTTCATCATGGTGAATTTTTTTGAAAGTTTAATTTGTGTTGATTTTGGATAGGAGTGTTAAGAGTGTTAATTTAACAACCTAATAAAATCATCACTAGGTTAATGAAAAGGGTTAGTGTAGTTATGTGTGTTTTAGCTTGGAACTTATTCATGTGTGAATGGAGTTCATGTTATTTACTGTTTGAGATATAATCTCAAGTTGTGAGTTCTCAAATGACTTTTGGTGATCTAAGATTTTAAAACACATGGTGTTTTTTTGCTTTGTAAATTTTATGTGTTACGCAAGTTTTCTTTTGCCTATGGTTTTGCATGTTGTGATTTGCCATTTTTTTTGTTGTAGGTTGGGATTCCTACTTGTTGCATGTGAGTCATCTTTTGGTTTAAGTATGATGCACTAGTTAAAGTTTTTTTATGTTATTTTGTGTGGTGTGTGAATAATAATATGTGTAGGTGTCAATGTGGTAGCACATGACAAAGGAGATTGCATAAAACAAAATCTTTTACATCATTCACTAAGGGTTTTTTTCTTAATGTGTTATAAAAAAACATTATTGTTGGCTTAAATGACCATAGACACTCACTAACACATAATCCATTGGAAGCTAGTTACAATTTAGTTGTGGATAAAACCCAATTTTGGTGCAAAAATTTACATATATTTTCATCATTTTCTCCGTTTTCTCCCTTTAATTTATTACCTTCTTACTTCCTTCATACATGCCACTTGCTACCAATTATCTCAAACCTTCCTACCTTATTGTTTGGTAGTGTTGCCAAGATTTAGGTCTTTCTTATTCCTTACCGACTTTCTATGGGGTGTGTGTTAGGTAACTACCATCACATGGCAAAATAATTGAAGGCTAATATTGGAATGGAAATGTTACCTAATGATAATATTGTAAGTGAATTATGTTTAGGGTAGAATCATCATAAAATAATTTTGAACTCGAATTTCAATAAAAGAATATTTGTTAGTGGATAAATCTTTTAATATATCTAGCTAGAAGGCATCTTATTAATGACCTTGTTATTAATGGTAGGTGCATACTTACCATCCTTTATTTATTATGGAATGAAACCATTAAAATAATTCATTTCTAAAAGATAAGTTATTTTGTCATTAATTATTATAAGTGAAGGAAATTAGGATAAGACAAGGAAATTTAAAAAGATAAGGGAAATCCATGTGTGGTGGGGTACCACTTTTGGTTCCTTGTTATTTGTTGGGTTCATTATTTCATTATCTTTCATTCCTTATCATTTTATTATTTTTTCGTTCTACATTTTATGTGTGTAATTCTAGGAATCTATTAGTGTCTATGAAGCGAGAGAAAAAGGTCATACTTGTGTGAATAATAAATCTAATAGATTTTGGTTGAAGGTTAGGTGACAACTTTTCTCTTTGGCTTCGTTTTTTTAATGCAAAAGACAATATTTAGTATTAATTTGATGTAAAATAAGATAACTTTCAATTCAATTAAGTATTTTTTTCATCTTTCACTTTTAAGAACATTGTTGTTGGAAATTAGTCATTAGACAATAGTTGAAGTAGGAAGGTAACTACATTAAAAAAATAGCCAATAGGAAGGTAACAACTACAAAGGATAAAAACAATAAAGTGGTGATGTATTTTTTGTGACAAACATATTGTTTAAGGACTAAAAGGTAGCTACCTTCCAAACTTTCATTTTTAGTTTTGATACTATGGAGTTCTTTCTTTTCCATTTGACGTGTTTGAGAGTAGCCTTCAAATATTTTAGGAAAATATGGAAATGTTCTACCTTTGGAAGGTTATAATACAAGGAGATGGATTTCTAAATGAAGGTGGGTTGTTTGTCCATTTTACTTTTAGATGTTTTGGGGAGTTTTCCATACTTTCTTTTTTATGAGTAATTTTGTTTAAATTACCTAATGTGAATTATCATGGTTCTCATTTTAATCTTAATTTTTAAAAGATCTAGTTAAGGCATTTAGACCACTTGTTGATGATGGTTGTAGTAGAAGCAAGGAGGGTAGTAACAATGGAAGAATTTAACACAATTCCATGAAAATAATTGGGCTTTTGGACCTATTCATTGTATTGAAAATAGGATTAAAGGTAACTTCTTTTTATCCCTTCAATATGATACACTAGAAATTATAATTTGTAATTGTTCATATTAATTTGTTTGTGTTGTTCTTTGAAAGGTAAGGATATCTTCCTTTCAAGAGTTCATCTAAACTTTTTTTTTGTGTTTTTTATTGTGTCCACTCAACAAGCTTCTTTAAGAATTATTCTAAGATTGTTGGGTTTGTGGTAGTACAATTTCACATGTTTTCATTCATAGGTGAACATTATGATTTGTCATTTTTTATTTTGATCATTTTAGATTTTAACTTTCGTAAATTGGTAATTGTTTCAAACTTATTTAGTAAAATGTTATTTTGAAAAATAAGTATGAAATTCCACCATTTATTTAAGTCATAAAAGTTACAAATTTGTTTAACTTCCCCATGTGGATCACCTTTTTTATATATTGATTAGGATTGTCAAAAGGAAAATAACAATAACTAAAGGTTTGGGGACCTTATGTGATTTGTGTAAATGTTCTTATGGGTGTAATTGATGAACCTTTTGGGTATGGGGACCTTCTTTTCTTTTGAAAGGTATTGTGGAAATGCATTTTAATATCATTGAAGTAATTACAAACGGTTTAAAAAACTATGTAAGGTAAAATTGACGCACCCCTAAGCTCCTTGATGGACTCAACTGCGAGTCCAAAGGTGAAGATAGTAAAAAGAGAAGGAGTTGGGGTGCATTCCCTGGCTCACAACACGTTAGGGGTAAAAGGGTGTGCTGGAGCTTTGGGATGGGGACTAGAAAGATTGACAAGCAATTCAATTACTCACACAGACCTGCACAAACTAAACAACAAGTTGGATAATGCATAATTAGAACATTTTTGGTGCATGGACGAACCACGAGCAAACACGGACTCATAAGATTCACCACGGCCCGGGCTTGGGGGAAGCCACCACCTTCCCCCTTGTAGTATACTCTGTGCTTGGCCACGGGACCGGCACCCAAATGTCATTTTGTCCTGGGACTCCAAAGTGGGAGTCCCAAAATTCCCAAAGTTGGGATTCCCGTGATTTTGGGGGCCCATAACTTTGTGTGAAAACCTCTGATTAAGATGAGATATAAAGAAAAGTTATAGCCCTCGTTGAGATCTTTTCAACGGTATGTGGCACGCCACCTACACACAAGGAAATTGAGGTGATTCCTAACTTTTAGTGGTCAAGAGTCAAATTGTCAATTTGACTCATTCCTGGCCTTTCTTTTGGCCATAACTTGTGTTTTAAGTACCTAAATGGGTCATGCGAGCCCATTTTAAACATCTAAGTTCCAAGAGTTTTCCAACGATATAAATAAATTTTCAATCTAATGGGTTTTAACCTTTGTAATCGCTCTTTGAAAATTTGGGAGTTCGTCAGGACTCCAACCCCCAAGGTGGGAATGTGGGGGTTCATTCCCTCACATTCTCTCACACTCCCAAAAGCATGAAATGTGACTCCCGAGCTTCACTCTTGGCCCGCACTTTCATAAACCTTTGCCTTGGTTGTGAACCCAAGGCTAGGGTTACGAGAAAAACCCTTGGAAGAAGGCATTTACACTTTAAACCTTGGTTGAATTATAAGTTGTAAATGTTTTGTTGGGACTTTGTTGTTCATAATAGACAAGGTAGGCCTATTAGCAACTTTTCTTCATTAAAGGGCTTTTTAAAAACAAAAAACTTACTTATTATGGTTATTATGATCATGATTAGTTTATTGGCACATCTAACAAGTCAAATTGATGGAAGCTTAATAATGCAATTAAATAAAATTTAATCCACAACATATGGTTATTCATTTTTATTTTTTCATTTCTTGATTTCACAAAACGATAATTCTTTTGTTAGAAAACACATTTTGCAATGAAAAAACATATTTATCCAATTTTTTTCTAAATTGTTTTCACAAAGTACCAAAATTTTGGTTTTAAAAAAAAAAAGTTGTTTGATCATAAAACATTGGGAAAAAAATGTAAAAGTCATTGTTATTTTGTTCATTTTTATGTTGAATTTGTGGAACTACTTGGACATGAAGGTTGAAAAATGTGTAAAAGAATGCAAAACATGATCCAAATGTTTATGTTGTTGCAATGAAAAATATTGCTAGAAATTCTATAAAAGGACATGAATTTGTTATTGAAGTTGCCATTGTTCACCACACTAATCACCATAACTTGGCATCAATTCAAGGATGGCTCCATGGATAAGGTCAACTCATGCTTATTTCATGACCAAAAAGTTGACC
>Ga0209208_10010947_pt1 | contig 11680 bp, 10 predicted proteins | sample S1TSphfallax_3_FD_187694 | JGI IMG/M metagenome (GOLD analysis project Ga0209208, IMG submission 187694) | Host-associated microbial communities from peat moss isolated from Minnesota, USA - S1T2_Fd - Sphagnum fallax MG (SPAdes) (version 2) | ecosystem: Host-associated > Plants > Peat moss >...
TCCAAATAGAAGGTCTTTCATATTTGAGATCCTGGCCTCGAGAGGTCAAAATTTTGGAAAGCATTCACATGCATAAAGAACTAGTCCATTTTGAAGAACATAATTTTTAAAATGAAAACCTTTAAAAGTTATTCTCCAAGCTGGACAATAACTTCCAAAAGCCAGAAGGCCTTTGCCAAACCGATATGTTTTTTTTAAAAAAATAATCATGTTCATATAAGGCATATCATTTCAAATTTGAAATCCCCCAAGGCTCGTAGGTCGAAGTGTGGTCAAAAATTTGAAAGGGTCTACTGATAGACCCTTCTCCTATGTAAAGGGTCGTTGTGATAGTGCAAAGAGACAACGCTACAATGCTAATGAAAAGGGACAGGTTGATGAGTAACTTTCACCTGGTGGAAGTTAGTCTGATATGTTGACGAATGCGTTTTATATTGTGTAAGTTACTCTTCATACGACATCATTGCAACGCCAGTGAACAAGATTTCTTCAGATTAGTGAAGGACCAAAATACACACCCAAAAAAAAATTGACCATGCTTTGTATCTGGTAGCCAATTCAAGCATGCTGGATACCATAAATAGTCTTAGCACTCTCGCAGCTCCACTATTCATGATAACCTGCACGCTCTCACAGGTTGCTCAGTCCATGTCTATCTCCATGCTAATGGGGAAAGACCTCTTTTAATGAGCAAGGCATCTTTTATGTAAGGACGTACTTTCAAATATAAAAGGAAAACAACCTTGCTGTAATTTGCGTAAGTTAATTCCTGGCGAGGGAGAGAGTTCTTCACTCTTGAGCTCCCAGGCAGCTTCTTTTTTTTTTGGCGAAAAATCGCCGAAAGGCGACACTTGCCCAAATTTTCTGGCGGAAATCGTCTTTTTTCTTAAAATCAATTCGCCAGACTGCGCCCCGTTTTAAGGAGTGATTCGCCACATGTATGCCTACTTGCTACATTTTTAATGCTCCTGGAAAAAAGTATCGCCAGGTAGGCGAATTATGACTGAATCTGTGTGGGGATGGATACTCGCCAGTACTACGACACTTCAAAAATGAAAAAAAAATGACTGCGAGTCCCAGGTCTAGGGCTACGATGAAGAAGGGAACCGGAGGGTATGAAATAGCCAATAGGTATAAAAATCCGTATTCAAATATGAATTAGACAAGGACCGGGCTCTTCCCCCAGTTGTGCTGTGTGATTTGTGCTTGTGGCCGTTGCTTCTCCTTCTTTCCTCACCGTTTCGTCTTCACGTCTTGCGCGTATTCCTTGTTTCTCACCTTTGTTTCCGTCCAAATTCTATCTTATTTTGCCTTTTTATGCTTCTCATTTAGGTGCTTTTTCTTCCTGGCATTAGATCTTTTATTTTTTCGGAGAAATTTGATCCAGATTTTACAAGAAACAAGCTTTGTAGCTGTGAAAGTTTCCATTCTTGGAGCGACTCTTCTTGACAAAAAGATGGAAAGATGACGTTCTCATGAACTTCTTGAGGAGCTCATAGTCGTTGAACAATCTGCAGTCTATCGAACAGGAATTGAACAGCTAGAGCATACAAGTGTGCAAACGCGGAAGCTGCAGTGATAATGCCTTCATTCGCGGCTTCATCTCCTCTGGCGGCTGTGTCAAACTGGTCACCGGAGTATCGATGGATTCCTGTCGCTGGGGGCTTTGTTAATTTTGTCTGGTCGGTAGCCGTGGGCGCCAACGATGTCGCCATTTCTGTATGTCCTCACGTTTGATTCTCTCAATGCTGACTTTCCAATTTTATTAACTGTTCAGATAAACATGCTCTGTCAAATAAAATTCTAATGAGCTCCAACTTTGATCCAGGCTCTGCATTCTGCTGTCCTGGCACAAGTCCAGATTCTACAACACGGCAGTGTGTTAATGAAACAGAATCAGAGGAAACAGAATGTTAGGGACAGAATTGGAGGACTCAGTATGTTAGGGACATTCATGCATTGCTGGACAAAGTGAAATTGGTGATACATGCAGTTTGGCACATCAGTTGGGTCAGAAGCTTTGACAATGCTGCAGGCGGTTATGATTGCCGCAGTGCTGGAGATCTCTGGGGCTGTTTTCATGGGGAATCAAGCTGTGGTAACAAGTCAATCCTCTGTATGTTCCTTCAACTTGAAATAGTAGGCCTGTGCAAATCCCTGCAGAAATTTTCATTATAATTCCAATTTGTTGCCATCCCTCTTTTGGACTCAAGAAGCATTCACATCTCTGAGAATATGATAGGTTAGGCATGTTAATACTTTCACTGTATAGAACATCACAGCAATACTGTACCTATAACTCATATTTGGCAAATGTTGTTGAAATAATTCATTATTGAAAAAAGGGTTCCAGAAGCCCCAATCTGAATATTTCAGAATTTCAACAATAATCTCTAAGTATGCTAAGTCCACTAATAAGTTTTTAAGTTATCTTGTGTTTTGAACTCGGCTCAGTTTTTTAGAATTTGGCAAACTGCTCTTAGTTTTTCCTTTTTTTTTCAGCTGACCCTCTTAAGAATTAATTAATGTTGAACATGAGTCATAGGTAAGGTAGTCACCTACAAGCTCTACATATACTTTGTGGGTGACATCAGACATTCTTTGACATATGCCAGATGCATTTCTCTAGTTCTGCATCTGTCAGCAGATTATTCTGTTAATTCAGTGAGGTATACCAACCCCAAGTAATGCAGCTGATAAAAGCTGGCATTGTTACATGCAGTTGCTAAGCAGACCTCCTCCTGAAGTGCTGTTGATGTGGGGCCTCTTCATTGCACTGATAGCAGCATGTAAATACACTCCCTGTCCTCTCACCCTGCTTTTTGTGTCTGGAAACCTTGCTGAATTTCTCACATAACCTTGTAGAATCTCTCCTCTATTAGTTGGTGGGTATTGCCAATGCTGATTTTGCTGGGTGCTGTCTGTGCAGCAATATGGTTGGGCCTTGGAACATTCTGGGAGTTGCCTGTGTCATCAAGCCTATCTATGACTGGAGCCATTATAGGCATTTGTGTTGCTGCAGGAGGTGTTCAGTCTATTCACTGGAACAAGGTAACTTGAGGAAGGCCCACAAGATACTCTAAAGCCAGACCTTTCATTGTGATATCCTATCTAAATTGAGAGGGCCCAATAGCTTTGAGTCAAAGATACTTTGCTGTTAAAGGTCATCTGAATTCCTCTGTGTCTTACGATCTTCTGGTCCTACTACAGCTGGGCTCAGTGATGGAACCCATCAGTGTCTGAAGTCAGATTTTTTGGAAAGTGGCACCTAATTGAAGGTGTTGCTGCACCTGTTGAGGTCTCAACATATTTTTTATCAAGTGTGCAGCCCGAATCGTGGTTGGACGTGGGTGGTGTCCTAGGAATCATCATATCATGGATTATTGCTCCTCTGGTTGCTGGAATATCCTCCTTTTTTCTGTTTGGGGCCACAAAGATGACATTGCTCAGACCTATTGGTTCAAAACTGCGAACTCTACGAGCTATGCCATTGTACTATGGCGTAACAGTAATGGTTGTGATGTCTTCCATTCTTTACGAGGTAATATATTTCCAAGCAATATGTTTATCTGAAGCCTGTAATTGTCGGTTTCTCTGAGAATGTGTCAATTGAATAGATTATGAAGGCTGTACAGTTCACAATCCCATTGCCAGTATACAGATTGTGTCAGTTAGAGAATCTTATAGATTGTGTTTAGTATGAATAGCTATACTTGGTATGGTGTTCACAATGACATCTGGAAACTGTTATGTATGGATGAAACCATGTCTGGAAACAGCGATCACCACCAGCAAGAGCACTGCAGACAATTGATAGCACAAGGGGATCACTCATTGCTGGAATTTCGGGCATTGTGGCAAGTGTTGTTGCCTATGTAAGATCTATTTTTCTTCATCATTGGTGAAGTGGAGGGATTTGCAATTTTTGTAATCATCATAGCACTTAGATTGATATTGTGTGATAATAGAAGGTAGGAGCAAACAGAGGACAAGCCAATATTTTCTGAAACTAAAAACTTGGGAGTTATTTGGGTGGGCAGTTAATTGTTGTTCCACTTGCCTCCAAACGGCTTGGGTGCTTTTCAGAGAGCCCCAATATTGAAATGCCCCAACAGCCACCACCACAACTGAAGGAGCTAAAAGAAAGCAGTATGATTGATGGTGAAGGCTGTGACTTCAGATTGGCTATTGTTGACAGTAGTAATTCCTTGCGGAAAACTGCTGATGGGGTATGGACTCAATTCATAGAGCAGCATGTGCTGGATACAGTGTATGAGGAAGATGGAGAAGGATGTGATCAGTCTCCAATTTCTATCATGCGTAGCCCTGCTTGTACACCAATCACATTCACTCAGTTGCTAAAGCAAACCCCAAATCAGCTGGTGTCTTTTAAACGCTTGAGGCATGTACATAACATTACTCCATGGCAAAAGATGATCCTGTTTTTCGAGAACAAGATCAAAGCAACAATCCATCATGTAAGTTATGTATGAACTCAGGTCATCTGCTGATGAACCATACATTGTGATTCTGGGAACTTTGGCAGGGAAGACAGTCAGACAGGGCTTTGTCTTTAAAGTTTTTAGGATCTTGCTTGAGACTCATCTTGTCTTGAGATTAGATTTGGATTTCCATGATGTTTGTCAATCATCAATTTGGAAATGCAAACCTCTGAGAGTGTTGGGTAAGATCAGAATTTGCTCAGTATTTGAGGGACCTGTTGAAAATCACATTAATTCTCTATTTTGTCCAGATAACATGTTCTCTCAGATATGCTGTCCATACTTGAGGCTAACACCATAGGAAGGATACTGGACATACTCAGATGTGGGTGAGGTGAAAATCTGCCTTATTTGCAGTCTGTACAGCATCTGATCAAATTCCTTCATCAGGTGTTTGTGTGCTGTGCTGAGGAGTCCCTCTGGTCTCAGTTGGCTTGAGTGATAATAATTCTACATTTCTTGACCTAAAGAACAGCAACCTGACTTTTAAGTGAAAACATGGTTTTGAAATCTGACTTCTACTCTGTTCATTTCTAAGAATGTAGAGTATAGAATATGAGCAAGATACACTGGTAAGACATGCAATGGCAGAGAAATTTGACAACCAAGCTGAGGAGCTTTTCAGCTTCCTTCTGATTCTTCTATCTTGTGCAGCATCGTAAGCATCTTATCTCCCTTCAATACCTTTCATTCTGATGCAGTGCAAGACTTTTTGTGTCCATGCAAAGTTGTAACTTCTCTCTTGATTTCCAGGGTACACTAGAAATCAAACACAAGTAGAGAGTGGTCATTGTTCTTATCTCTCTGCTGTTTTTCTCACATTTCCAAACTAGCTGCATCAACGAGTCCAGTGACACCTGTTTATTGACTATGGTACTTCCTACCAGGGGAAGTACAATGTTCAAACAGTACAATTTAGTGTAAAATGTTTTTCTGAAATGCTTACCCTATATTGTACATTCCAAACACAACTAATGGTGCTTGGTACACATTCCTGATATTACTCTCAGGTTTTCACATGGTTCCAATGAGGTGACAACAGCAATGAATCCATATGCAGCTCTGTTGCAGCTCTATACTTACCACAGTGAGGAGGCAAAGCAAGCAATCCCGGTAAGACTAGGATGCCATGGAAGCAGACCTAGGGAGGCTGATTGTAGATTTGACTCTGATGTTTCCTTTAATGATCATGATAAGCATTCTCGTTCTCTTTTGCAGATATCAGTGTTGGCACTTGGAGGTATTGGTGTGTCTCTGGGTTTTGCATTGTGGGGATGGAAGATAGTCCGTTGTATAGGGGGTGGCATAACATATCTGTCTCCATCAAGGGGTTTCAGTGCTCAACTATGTGCACTTGCCACAGTCTTGTTAGCCACCAAAGTGGAGTTGCCTGTATCAGCACTACACATACTACTTGGATCCATAATTGGGGTTGGTCTTGCTGACAGCATGCAGGTGAGAATCTGATATAGAATGGAATGCAGACACACCTTGTTAACCCCTAAATGTCAGGGATTCTAAGGGAAAGTGGACCAAAATAGTCCACCCTGATGTTTAGAGGTTAACTGTACTGGTTATATCCTTGTTGCTGTGAATGCAACAGCATCTTTGATAGACTACAAGCATGGTGAGAGAATAAAGCTTGCAGCTGCATGCCCTTCTGAAAAAAGTCTGTCATGGACATTTGAAACAGGCTGTACCATTATTAATATGTTGTTCCAAGACATTGCAGAACTTTTCATCTGTTGTGTAATTTATTATTCAATTTGCAGTTGACCAATAAACTTGTTATTTTGTTTGGCCTTGTGAGCAGAACTTGAACTGGATGCTGCTTTTGGTCTTCTTAGCTGCCTGGGTGGCAACACTATTAGTCACATCTGCAACAGCAGCTGGCTTCTATGCATTTACTATCTACTCTCCCTCTTATGTGGCATGGTGAATGCCCACCAAGCACCATGACAACGCCCTTGTTTTCTGAGTTTAATTGGAGACTGCTGGAGATGATTGCAGAGTTATACAAGGAGGTTCTTCCTGAATCATGTTGAAGGTGTCCAAAACTTCCTGAGTGAGCTCTGCACATGGACTCCCTTTTGGAAAGTTGATGTTGCAGTGTCTTGACAGACAGCATTGCAGAATGCAAGCAGCCTGGATATTGTCTCAGAGAGGACTGGTTGTCTTCCATATTTTGCTAGATTGTCACTTGTACGTTTTCAGGCAAAGGGTAGGGTTGAGATGACCTCCCAGAAAATCAGGTTCAAGCAGATCTCCCACTCCAAATGTTCTCTCAATTCATTATTGATCGTTAGGCTTGGACCAAGCCAGAGAATACAAAAGAGTATTTTTGCCAAAAACAAAAACTTGAAAATGTTTACAGGCTCTTGGTATCTGGGCTTGTGGGTGGTCTCTCTTGGCTGTGTCAATGTAGAGAAGGGGAGATGGTTTGGAATCACCAATGCTAGTGCTTAATATCAAGAAACCACAGGAAATGGATCCTTGCTAGTAAATGCAAACCCTCCAGTGTGGCATTCCGTTGGGATATGTGAACAGTGGGAGGTATGTTTTTGGTTGAAGAAAGGACTCTTGCCTTAATTTACTTCTGCTTCTTAAGTCTTCCCTGACAAGCCAAACAGGTGGGGGAACAAGTTTGACTCATTTTTTACTCCTGTGCTTCTAGTGGATAAGTCCTAACACTTACCCTCCATTGTAGCTGCAGATTGGAGGAGACTTGTAGCACAGTTGATTACCTTCTAGACAATTAGCTGCTGGTTGTAGAGACATGTACCATGGTTGATTATCCTCTATAAAGCTTTTGTGTGTACATGATCATTTTGGTGATGGCAGCTGCTCTCCTCACAGCTATATCAGTAGTTGATTATCTTCAGAAACTTCATTTACTGCATTCGGTGATAACTGAGTATTCAGCATTGGAAGCTGTTATTGCTACCTCAAAGCCACAATCAACAGCAGGGAAATTTCTGGAGCAGCAGAGGGGTGGAGGTTGGGGAATGGACAACTTGCAAAGGCCACAGCAAGGCTATACTGAAGGCAAGGAAAATGCTTCTTTTGTTGGTTTGAATTTTAGCCCTGAAAGGAGAACATCATTACATTCAAGGAAATTTCAAGTCAACATCTATTAACTGGAGATAGATGCAGTAAACCATTCTCTGTCTTTTCTTCATGCAACAGCTGCAACACCTTTACAAGACACCTGTTCACATGAGGAAGCCAGGTGTTCCTGCAATATCTCAACTCCAAGATTCTGGTTTTCCACACTAATTTATACAAAGTTGTCATAACCTTAACCAAGTAATGCCTCTGTTGTCAGTGATTCCATGGTTAATGATGGCAATTCAGTACCTGCAACAGGTGCACCCATTACCCTTCTTTCTCAAACCAACACCAGTCTTGGTGGGATCATATGCTATTGTGAAGCACAGACTGAAAAATATATCTTTGACTTGACAACACAAGCAGACAATTACAGAAACCTTGTCTTTATGTATCAGACTAGAAAACATGAGGCAATAAGCTGTGTACACCTGTTTTGCAGTATGTACCTTCAGAGGTACACATCTCAACTATATCAATAACTAACCTTGCATCTAATTTTCTATCCCATCAAAGTCAAAACCTGAATCCAGACTCCACTGGACTGTGCTATTGTTTTATGTCTCTTAATTATGACTCCTATGCAGTACTTACAAAGGAGCTGAAGTGGACTAGTTGTGACTTTACAGGATTGGTGAGGAGCCTGCTTGGAAAGTGTATATATGGTCAGAATGGCTGGCTTTTGTTGCAACATCAAACTGAGGAGTATATTTGTGTCGAGCATCTGTATGTGATTCTGGGGGTTCGTTAAGAAATGCCCAGTTACTTCTTGTCCACCTGCAATCACAGGATGCAAATAAAACACAGCACTCTGGTGATTAGCACAAGAGGTTACTAAATAGTGTATCTGTTACATCCTCCCAGTCTTTTCTTACCTATGACAATTGTCTGAACTGAAACTGTAACCTTTCAGACTAGACTCATCAAATTTTGGTTGCATGTTCAAATCGAACACTCCACAGGAACACAAATGGCAAACATTAAGAAACTCCATAGCTGTTGCCATCCAACTGGATTCACATTGAAGGAAGAAGAGAGAAAAGAAGTTTCATTTTGTATCTACTGCAAATTACATCAAGGAAACTGAAGTGTAATCTTTATTGATGACCAATGAAGCGACTGAAGGCATGCAAGTAGTCTGGCTAAGGGCAACATACCAATCTGGACTGGCTGCAATTGGTAGATTTGATTCCTCTACCACCACTTGCTCACCCTGAATTGGAATAGGTGCTGATCCTGTACCACTCTGTTCACCCACAGTATCAAACTGTTTGAATGTGTCCTTTGTAGATAGCTGAGTATTCTCAAATTCAAAATTTGCAACAATCTTATAAACGGTCTGATGACTCAAAACGTGAGAACTTGTAAGAGGTCTCTGGTGAGAATCCAGGACTTGCTCTAGTAAAGTTTTAGTTGGCAGGTATTACAGTTCTTGTGCATCCAAAACAATCCCTCGGGGAATTCTTGTCTGGAGTTGCATAACTATATTGCATTGGATCATGCTCTGACGATCCTGACTTGGAATTGTGATCATCATACTGTTGTTGGAATCTGCGATGGGACAACTTGAAGCAAACTTCTAGAGACTCATTACTCCTTATCTCACTTTTCACAGCACTAGCTCTCTTCACCTTTCAATTTCACCCGGTTTACGAGGTTCGTGGAAGGTATAATTAATCAATTCTTCAGAGAGTTCAATCCACTGCTCACAAAGTTGTTGCAAATTTGCACTTGAGAAAATTTTCGAGCTTGTCGTTTGCTGAGCTTTGCCGTTCAAGGCTAGTTCCGACACGAAGTTAAAATGACAAGAGTCCATAAATGTGAACATACCGATTCAGCCTGATCAGCCACTTTCTGGGCAGCTGCATCCTTGAGGTGCTCCTCCATGGCTTTTTCCCTCGAACGCCAGAATGCCTCGATTTCTTCATTTGTCAGCGATGATTTACTCCGGTTCATCGCTGTATAGGCCAAAAGAGACCCCAATCATCCTTCTAAACTTGAAACTCATAGCTGTTGCAACTTTTCAACAATCTAGACCTTGACAGAACCATGAATCTTCTTTGAAACATGTCAAACCATGCACAACAGAATATCACCACTCTGCGCATAAGGTAGTCTTCGTACCTGACTCTGCGTCCAGCGGATTCGACGACCATCCAGCCATCAAAGAACCCATTTTGAACCTGATTCAACCCAAAAACCAAAACGCGCAGATGCAAAGTCGGCCCCGAACGTAATTCAAACTAAACTCGTGATGTACCAATCCCGGCTATGAGGTTTGTCGAGGCTGTGGTACTACAAATGTCGGTTTCTCTCTCTCCAAGTTTGGTCTTGCACTGCTGCAAAGGGCCACCAGGCGATCCGCGGAAACTCGGATGCAAACACTGGGAATTTTTTCCCGAGGGAAGCGACTGAGAACGCGCGGGAATAGGGCAGTTCGAAAATTTTAGTGGCCCATACGTTTATTTGCACCACAGTCTACAAAAGAAGAAAAGATCCTCAAAAAACCAAAAACCGATTACAAGAAGGGTGGTGCTGCAGGGTGGGGGAATTCCTGGAAAAAGGGGCCCAGGCAAGGTGCCTCCACATTCCACACCAGAGGCATTATTCACCAATATAAGGTGCCAAGAATGCTTTGCTAAGAATTTCTCCAAAAAAAAATTGTGTGTGTTTTTGGGCTTCAACTAAGTAGTTACACTTCTTCAAATCATCAAATTGTTTAAATGACAACCTTAAGGGCAAGTCCAGCAATGCTCATCATGTGTCCTTGCAAATGAGAATTGGATGTAGAACAGTCAAAACATGTCAGTTTGCCTCAGCAAAATGGTTGCGATTGAGTAGATAGTTTGATTGGTCCAGGTTGGTTGCTATTAGTAGTCTCCCACCTATTTGTCATCTCAGTTTTAGATTTATAGTCAGGGTTGAAAAAAACAAATAACTGAACTTGGATGTGAGAAACATTTTCGCAGGGTCACATACCGAGCAGCACTGGTGATGCTCTAACTACTTTGGCTATTGTTTACAGCGGAAAGCCCTGGAAGCAGGGCATTACATCCATGAACTGAAGGTGGAGCCCCAAGGTAAGTCGGTGCACTGCCCGAGTGCCAGGGTTTCCCCTGCATAAAATTCTTATGGCACGTATTCTTGCTAGTACATTTCTGTAATGCCCACCAAACTAGCCAGAATGCCTGTCACACATTGGCACACCTAAAGACATGCTAGCCAAGATCTTATGTAGCTTGTAATGTCCAAGTTGGCTCTTGTGTGTTCAAAAAGAGGCCCAAAGGAATGGCCCATCAGCCCTAAAAGAGGACCTTTTCGTCATTTGGGTGAGGTTCACCCACCAGGAATCCTTCGACAGAAAACAGCCAATTTTCTTTTAGGTCCAGAATCTACTAGGTATCTACATTTTGGCTTCGGGAATTTACACCTAACAGAAGAATTTTTATCACTTCATGGTGCCAGATTTTGAAAATTAGTTTTGTTGGTCATGAAGCAGATTTGCCCAGATCCCCACATCCAAAGGTTAAGTCTGGGGGAAAAAAACCTGGATAGATCATGGGCAGCCCATTTTTTACTGGTGTAATTTCACCAAAAAGAGGAATCCAAAATCAAAAATTCAAAAATGAAGTGATTTTTGAAGTGGTTTCAATGGCCAGATGTGAGAGAAATTTTGCAAATTCATTTTTGATTTTCAGTATGTAACCCAACATATGGAAGGTTGATTACATATTTATAGCTCATATCTGGTTTACAGTCAGATTTGGCTAAATCTTCCTAAGGATGATAGCTACTTTTTCTACATCTTGCTATGGGCAGTCGCCACTTTGGGTGCATCCAAAACTTCCTTGAAAAACACTGACAATGGGGGGCATTGATTTTTTTTTATGGCGAATTTTCGCAGTTATATGACCTGAAAAATAAGATTTCGACCTATACACAGGGTTTGCTATAAAAAAAAAAGGGCCCAAAATTAACAAAGTTTGAAAGTTTTGAAGAATACTTTTAAAAACTGTGCAGCAGGTCCGGGGAATCGGCCAGCGGAAATGGGCTGACTAGGTTAGGTTATT
>Ga0209208_10010948_pt1 | contig 11680 bp, 9 predicted proteins | sample S1TSphfallax_3_FD_187694 | JGI IMG/M metagenome (GOLD analysis project Ga0209208, IMG submission 187694) | Host-associated microbial communities from peat moss isolated from Minnesota, USA - S1T2_Fd - Sphagnum fallax MG (SPAdes) (version 2) | ecosystem: Host-associated > Plants > Peat moss >...
AAAATAATATACATTTAATTAATTTTGAATTTGTATTAGTCCAATAATAACAATGAACAATTTGAAAGGTTCAAATTAGTTGGAAAATTGTAACTTCAACTTGGTGGCCATTAGGTTAAATGTTAAAGATGCCAAAGTTGACACATTACATAGGAAAACAATGGATTAAGACAATAAAAGAATATTGGAAAAACATTGGATTAACACTTCATGGGTCATGTAAAAAAAGAAAGATATTATAAGTGTAATTATTTTATTGAAGTTTGACATAATGAAGGGATTCAACTTTGAAAAAAGGCATTAGATTAAATATAGGGGGAGTAACCTTTTTGAGGTTTGTAAAACTACTAAAATTTGAGATATGAAGTTTAAAACATTTTGTCTTGGGAGGTGTGTTGAATTACACAAATGAATTTTAAGAAGGTCACTATGATTTTGGTGGCCATGAGGTTACATAAGAAAATATGAAAGATAATTTAAATATAAAGGTTTTATGATAGTTTGAACAATGAGAAAAACCAACATTATAGAAAGAACAATGGATTGAAACCTAATGCCACCATCATCAATTGGATTAATTCCTAATGACCATGAAAATCATTTCAATAAGAATGAACATTTGGGGTCAAATTGAATTACAAATTTAAGTCTAAAATGATTGAAATAAAAATTATTAATGTATACTACTAATATGTCATTTGCACTAAAAAAAAGTAACAAATTTAATAGACATGTATTTTTTTAAAAAGATCAAAGAATTTCAAAGAATTAAAGTGCATCATAGGACTCTAAAAGGAAATGTTACTTGAAACAAATACATTTGTGATTTATTCAACGCCCAAATAGACTTAGCTAGCTAGAAATTTGATTACATTGCAATCTAAAATGCAAATGAAAATATAGAAGTAGGTGGAGAAGAACCCAAAAAAATAGCACTTCAATAATAATTTCAAATTAAAAAATAAATGAAATTCACCAAAACATGTGTACATTCAAATGATCTCCACTATTGTTCCCTTCATATTGCATGAACCAAGAATTATTTGGTTCCCAAAAGCACAAGGGAGGGAATTTTTTATAAAAATAATTGGATAATGGTCTTTGATGGTCAAAGCCAATGGCAAACATCTTAGGAATGGCCATAAATGGATGCAAGGGTCCATGATTCATATATTATGATTCAAGGGAGACACAATTGTATTAAGAATTGTGGATAACCTTGTTAGGCTCATTACCAATGATGAATGTATGGTCCTTCATCTAATGACAAAACATTGACCCAAATGTCAAATAAATTGTCTTCAAATCCTTAAGGTAGTAGCCCAAAGTTGGTGTGATTCTACTCAAAGTTTTAGAACATTTCTTTCACCCCCAAATTTTTTTAAATGTCTATAAATTGCCTTGGCAAGAGCAAAGGAAGAGGTTCCAAAACATCATCTAATGATGACAAAACATTCACCACTCATAACATTTAGATGATGTTTTGGAACACCATCTTCAATTTGAGATTGAATATAATTATTTTTTTGGGTAATATAAAAGTTTATCTAGAAATTCAAGCATGAGCTTGTAAAAGTGACACAAAGGTTAGCATAAAAGGTGCAAATACAATAAAACAACCCATTGTAAGATTAACCAATGGTTAATTTTTACATGTTTTTAATTTTTACACTCTTCACTATGTAATTGGTTGCCTTGTCTCATTCACATATTTTTCCAAGATTTTATCTTGGTGGGGTAAGAAGCCGTTTATTAGGTCCATTTTTGGTATCATCAATTTCCTTTATAATGTGAATGTGAATTTTTTTTCTAAAAGAACAAATTTTACCATTTTTTGGTGGGATTTATTTAAATAGTCTTGCTAATGTGTGTGGTGGGTTTAGGACAATGAACACACACACACACACACAATTCAAAACTTCAATGGATGAAGTCCATGAAAAATCTACTTTCTGCATATATATTATTGTTGTACTAGACCTTTAATAAGTAGAATAATTGACATCCCACAAATATCTTATTCTTTAATTATGATACACATTGAGTTATTAGAAGTGATGTGATCCATTATGATGTGATATTGTATAATTTCCAACAACAATACCTTTTCCACAATACCCAACAAAAAAATATCCTTTTTTTGAAAACCCTCAAACTTCTTAAGGTAAATGGAATTATGAAGAGGATTATGGATACTATTTTAGGGGCTATCAATTATGAAAAGAGTGTTAACAACTTTGCTCTCTAGATACTTTGAGAATAAATCTACAAGGTTTTTACAAAACATAAGTTTGTCTAGGTTATTAGGCACAAACTGGTTGTTTTCTTTTGCAAAAACCTTGGTCAACTTCTTTTCAAGAGAATGATTATTCATTCCACAAAATTTTCAAAGAAATCTGTTTGTAGAAGGTATATTAATTTGTGTTTCCTGTGTTTCCTAATCGATTTGATCCTACCACATTTCATCTTGTGTGACTTATATGCATTGAGGATTCTTGCATACACTTGGTTAGAATTCTTGTAATTCAAGCCTAAGAAGGATTTCATAAGTTAGAATTAGAATTTGATTGTGAGTGAGGATCATCACTAGTCTTGAAGGTACAGTTACAATGTTTATCCTGTAAAACTCCCTTGAGCTCGAATATGACCTTCAAACTCACCTTTGATGCACGTGGATGGGGTTGGCGTGTGACCTATTTCCCCATATTGAAGTCCAACCCTCTTTTATGGGTTCAATAGTTGTTGCACATGTTTTGATATGTGGCTTCTTCTGCACCTGAACAGAAACTTTCGTTTCAATCCTTTTAATCTAGTAATGTAGAGTTTAGCTCCAAAAAGTAAAATGCCAAAGACTTCTATGACCTTGTTTAAATTTTGACACTCATTGGCATTTCATAGTATGCAATGCATGTAATGTATTTATTTCATTGTGCTTCAGAAATCTTTTGCACAAAATTGTTTTTTCAATTGAACTAGTGTGGCATGTGACCTTGGCCCAAGTGTTAGCACGTCCTCAACTGATTTTTCCTTCCAAAACCTGGTTTAAGGAATTTATTTTAATTTTCAGTTGCAGAAATCACTTAAAAATCAGTATCTCCCATATTCTGAATCCAAATCTTACCAAATAAATTCCATTAAATCTTGCTCATCAAGATCTTTCCAACAACACCAAAGGCACATTCCAATTCCTCCGAAATTTTCAGCTATGGTTTAATTTAATTTTCGGTGGAGAAATCATTCAATATTCAAGAACTTCTACACTGCAAGTCCAAATGCCTGGAAACCAAGCTGATGCACCCCTCCTCCTCGTGAGCTTTCCCAAGAGACCAAGAATGCGATCTGAAGCATCCCGGTTCAGTGGATCTTATAAGTACAAACAAATCAAAACAAACAAACTACCTTCCTTCATAGATAGATGTGACAATTTTGAAGCCAAAATTCATGCTACTTTACTTTATATCAGGAGAATTGCAATCAAACATTATAGTACTCATGATGATGCAAAGCTAAAATGCTAAAAAAACTTACAACCTTGCTTCAGTTTTGATGATCATGGGCATTTCAAGGTATAAAATGTGTGTAATTTATTTATTTATTTCATCATGTTTTGAAAACATTATGGACTAAACTGTTTTCTCGATTAAATGTGACAATATTGAAATTTGTGCCTGAGCGTTCTGCCAATTGCACATTACCATGTATTCTACAAGCACTGAGCAAGGGTCCCCATGTTGAAGCCCCTGGAGTTTGAGGCATCTTGTTCAAAAAGTCCTCAGCTTCATGTAAGTGGCCTGCACGGCCAAGCAGGTCAACCACACAGCCAAAGTGATCGAGTGCTGGGGAGATGCCATAGTCTTTGACCATCAAATGGAAACATCTGAGTCCTTCAACTACTAGGCCTGCATGACTACATGCAGAAAGAACTCCTACAAATGTGACACTATTAGGATGCACACCTTCAGATACCATCTGATCAAAATGCTCCAGGGCTGCTCTACCATGGCCATGCTGCCCACAGCCTGCAATCATTGCACTCCAGGTCACCACATCCTTTTCAGACATAGTGCTGAAGATACTGAATGCATCCTCAAGACTGCCACACTTGGCATACATGTCGATCAGACCATTCCTCACACGAAGATCTGATTCTAAAGCAGCTGCCACAATGCTGGCATGAACCCACCGTGCTTCTTGCAGAGATGCTTGGTTGGCACATGCCTTCAGAAGGCCAATGAAGGTCACTGTATTAGGTGCCACACCAAATTGCTCCATTTCCCGAAACAATTCCATTGCCTTCCCATATGGACCATGATCAGCATATCCATTGATCATTGCAGTCCATGAAATGACATCTCGAACTTTCATTTTGTCAAAGACTCGCCGAGCATCATGTATTCTGCCACACTTTGCAAACATGCTGACAAGAGCAGTTCCAACACGAACATCTGCATCCCATCCAGTGTTCAGAATATTCGCATGTACCCAACACCCTTGTTTATATGTTGCTGGACTTGTGCAAGCATTCAGGAGGCTCATGAAAGTAATGTGGTCAGGCTGGATGCTCTCCTGCTGCATCTGTTGAAAAAGGTGACATGTTTCCTCAGCATTTCCATTCTGTGCTGACCCTGCAATCATTGCATTCCATGAGACAACATTACGTTCCACCATCTTATGAAACACATCATGTGCAAGCTCCATACTCCCACATCTGGCATACATATGCACAAGATTGTTTTCCAAGATAGCATCGGTTCCAATGCCACTCTTGATGATGTCATTATGGACAGCTTTGGCCTTCTCTAGGTCTCCAAGGCTGGCACAGATGCTGACAATGCTTGTGTACATGATCCTGTCACATCTGATCCCCTCATCACACACCTGCTTATAGAGTTTGAACCCCTCTTCATTCAAACCATGACTGGCATATGCTACCAACATCAAGGTCCATGTAATAATATCCTTCTCCGGTATTGCATCAAAGACTTTCTGAGCTTCTATCAAACTCCCACACTTGCAGTACATATTCAGTATTGCATTTGATAATGAAGTCGATGGCTTGACACCGCTCTCAATGATATGCAAATGCACATTCCTGCCCTCGGCCAGATTTTTGTTGTAAGTGCATTTCTGGAGAAGAGACTTGTATGTGGCCATCTCTGCTGCTTCCACCCATGGTGGTTTCCATCGCCAAAATGCCTCATATGTCTTCTTCTTATGCTTGAAGTCCAGATATTTTGGGCTCACCTAGAAAGATGAAAAAATCCAAATCAAGCTGATCAGCTGCAACTTCCTCACATCCTTGTGCAGCAGACCAGGCATTATGATCAACTTCACAACAAGCAAATCTCCAACAGACAGCAAGTATTCATATTCATTTACCTTCTCGGACAAGTGGTGATTCCACAATGCTGAAGGATCTGACAAAAAGTCAAGCCAAAATTTCTCAATGTGACCTGCACAGAAAACTGCAGACTCAGTGTAAAACATAAATAGTCTCATCAGAGGATTCATTCCCTTTTCTTAATGCCATGGACAGTTTTCCACATACAGGAGGCACTACAATTAGAGAGGGGCATTGAATTTCAAATCCAAACTGTTGCTCTGAGAACTGACCTGTTGTGGTTGCTTGGACAACCCCATCCCAAGAGGCTATGGCTCTGTGGCACCGATCAGAATTCTCTGTCACATGAGAAAGAACCAGAAGTTTAGGGTCTAGGGTTTAGCGTACTGCAGGACCGAAAATTCATTCACCAGGTGTTTCAACGTCAAAGTGTTGTTTGCAGTTAGCGGTGATCTTAGCCCTAAAGAAGCATCATCCTGATACACAGAAACCTGGAACTCTGCTGCTGCTGCTGACATCTAGGGAAGTTTGGAAGAAGAAAAACAAGGACAAAGAGTCGAAAACTCACTGAAGAAGATAACCACATCAAATCGTTGCATTCTTTGCCACATCGAATTTGAGAGTCCCCTCGACGAGAGGAACATGGCGTGCGCATATGTAGCAACTGTGACGCAACACACAAGAAGGCAAGGGCCAAAACAACCAACGAACAAAACCCTAACCCTCCCATTCGTATGCTTTGTGATCTACATAGGTTTGGTTCACCATAATTGTTGCCTCGTGCTTTGCAATAGGTAAAGCCCATCATGGGTGCAGGACATTCCCAAAATGCGAGGCCAAATTCGGCCATCGCCTTGTCCTAGGCCCCTTATTTTGAAAATGCCCCCACCTTAAGGCTTTACCCTACACTTACTAAACCCTATAGTGAATTGAAGTTCTGTCACACTTGGTGTTCAGGATTTTAGCATTAAGTCCTCTCTAGTCATTTAAGACCTACAACTTATTTCTTATAAAATATAATGATATGTTAGCTTTTTAAACTCCCATTCACACCTATGATGTTAAAGTCCTTACTAATGGTTACATTGATATTATGTTTTTCACATTTTCTCATCATCATTCACATTTGAGATGATGACAAGTTTTTTTTGCATGTTGTTTTTAAAAAAAATGTTAGGTAGATGACAAATAAGTAGGCAAGTAAGTAGGTGCATCAATGGGTAAGTAAGTGTGGGTGGATAGAAGAATGATGCAAAAACATTTCATTAAGTTATCATTAACTTAAATATTTTATAAGAAAATTATTATCTTGAACTTTTATTTCAAAATTTATGTTTCTTGAATATTTATGTTAAAATTTAACATTAAGTAACCATGCACATAACATTGGGAGCCACCCAGGACATCATGTAGATTTGATGTTAACTAACATTCTTTGGTTTGAATACAACATTTTTCTTGTCTTTTTTTACAATTAAATAACATTGGTTTATCATTAGATGTTAATTTAATTTAATTTTTTAATGCAAGCTAACATATAACATTCTTTTATGGTTGTACCTTAGTTTATGGAGCACTTGTTGCCCTAAACTATATCGGTGATATGTGAAAAAAGTTTTGGCAACAAGCTTTCATCCTCAACATCTGCTTGTTGCATATGCTCCAAATATGTATCTAATACATCTTTGGCCCTTTATTTTTTATTTTACATTTTGGGCCACATTTATGACATGACATTCATGTATGTGTGGGAATGGCATGGCACATGTGTGGCATTTACAAAACATGTTCCCACTTTTAAAAATGTGAATTCCCACACAAGAACATGTGCCCATTGTTGGGAATTGTGGGAAAATGAGTTCACACATGGGACATTCCCAAATTGGAAACTTTTGATGTTCCCATTGAAAACATGGGGATCATGGGGAAACATTTGGACTATTGTTGGTTCATTTTCCAACCAAGTTGCCAACTATCATGCACCCATTAAGGGAATGTATACATTCCAATCAAGAATGCACATTCATGTTTCCACATGGGAACATGCATTCCCTTGATAAGGGAACATATGTTCCTAGTTGTGATTGCACATTTCACATTTGGACACATAAAAGAGCCACATAACAATTTGCATTTTTTTGCTTGAAAAACATGTGAAACAAATGTTTAACGCTCTTGGCCATCCTTTTTGACAAGGATAAGTGAAATATATTACCTTTGTAACCTTTGTGCTACATTTAATTGAAGCCTTTCATTTATGAAACCTTGGAACATTCCATTAAAAGAAACACCCAACAAGGGGGAAACAAAGGAATAAAAAGAGAGGACCCAAGTCTAAGCCAAAAGAATCGAACCCAAAATGCATCACAAAGGGGCATTAAAACAATCATGTTCCAAAGTCCCCACCAATCACAAGAATCATATCAAAAATAGAAAAGGATGTGAAACTTGAAAGAACGACAAGCCTAGAAAAACATTTGCTTACAATGATAGTGCATTTCAAAATAAAGGTGGCTTAAGCTTTTTGCAAAGCTACTAACACCCTCTACCTATAGAAATCACACAAAATAACTAGAAGACTACTACCAAAGCCATTTGCTGACCAAGTCATGTTAGCACATTGATGAAAAAAGTCATCCATTTAATGGTGTAAGCAATCGAAAACCTTTACAACAAGGGGATGAAATGTCTCCACTAAGTATCAATCATGGTAAAGTCCTTCCTTTGTTTAAAACACCATTGTCATGGCCACCCTGTGAAATACAATAGCCTACAAAACCAAATATGTTCGAGTGGGATCAACAATGACAGCATTAGCCAAAGTGTGGATGCCATTAACCACTAACACGATGTCAACTTGTGAATAAGAAAACTAAAAGGAAAGAGGTGGAAGAACATGAATTTGCTTATGTGACACATGAAACCTTGTGTTTATCATGATGGAGGCAAAGGCAACCCAAACAACATCATGGGATGTAATCTATTCCCCACCATGGGAGCAACAAAGAAGGTGGGTCCCTGCTAGATTAGAGGTTGGCCACAAATGCACTATATCAACCCAAGAACCAAAGGATGGGTTCATTTCTTTGATATATATGTTACTATAAATTAACCAAGTTAATATTAGTAATGTTGATAACCTTATAATGTTGGCAATGAAAATACATGTGTAAAACTTTCAAATTGCATTGCATTAGTAACATAATATGTCCAATTTGTTGTTGTTAAATATTGGAAACTTGTTGACATGGATCCTAGTTTTAATGCAACTTCTCTAAGAAGTTCATGTGATGGTGGTGCTGGGAAACCAATTTTTACCATTCCTATTGTCAAAATGAAATTGAATGAAATCTAAACCTAAGAGGGTTTTACACAAGCAAGATGTTCAACTTGATAATAAACCTACAGTCACTTCAAATGTTGTTGCCATCACATACTCTATTCAAATCTAGCTTGCATTAGTTCATTGCAAAGCTAACTATAAGGCACACCTATTTGTTAGTTCTCAAATTTTACACCTAAATCAAGAAAAAGTTATGCTACAAAACCCAAGAGGTTTTATGAAAATTCTCTAAGATTTCAAGCTCCAAATCTACCCCTACTCATTTTCATTCTTTCAAAAGTACAATTATGATCCAATCTATTATCCCTCTTTTCACTATTTATTCAAACTAATCACTCTTCTCTTCCCAAGGAAAGTTGTAGAAACAAGTTTTTAAAGATGCAAATCAGAAATCATGTCCGAAAATAGAAAGCCAAATGATCCAAATTGATGCCATTAAAGGAAATAGGAGGGAAGGAGGTGAAGAAAGACCCTCAATTTGGTGGCCAATGGAAGATTCCATGTTTGGTAACCTTTGGAAAGAATCCAATACTTGGAGGTCAATGGGGAAGCATCCATGTTTGGTTGCCTTTGGAAGGAGAAATAGAAGCATCTTTTTCACCTCTTCCGACTTTTCACCCCAAAAGATTTTACTTAAACCTTTTTTTCCATTGATTTTAAAGTTTTGTTTTACCACAGTTTTAGACCGTTACTTTGCATCTTTCCTTCCTTTCCCTTGACTTATAAATTGCACTCATGCATTTCAATACATTTATGTTTAAGGCAAATACCAAATGTGCTTCAATTATTTAATGTATTTGTTATTCAATTTTTTGCCTTTGTTGTGTTATCAAAGGTGGTAACATTCAAGGCTTGGCAAATGTTTTCATAAGCTAGCAAAGCAAATAGTTGTTGAAAAAAACCTACAAAAAAATTTACATTTTTCGTTTGATCTAAAAGATGTGAAATAAATATTTAAAGGTTTGGGTTATTCTTGCAACATGTTCCTATTGGCCATCCTTCATGACAAGGATAATGAAATATATTTCAAACCATATTGTGTTACATTTAATCCTATAGTCAAATTTTGTATTTGTTTTAAATGTATGGTTTGTAACTATTATGTTATTTCTATTTTTAAAATCTTAGTCTTGTTATTCTTAAGTATTCAGGAACAATCTTCCTCAAATAATTGACACATTGCTAATGTCCATGATGCTTGACTTAAAAGTAGATAAATTAATTATATTTTAATGAGATTAAAAATTTATAAATATCTTTGAAAATAATTTTATTCACAATGAAACAAAACATTGAACATAAAAATAGCACACTATTTTATGAAAATATGGAATGTTTTCTTCAAATAATTGTACCATTACATCCACAATCGCATTCTTGTAGGAATTTTGAATTTGAAAAATTTAGTTGTTGAAGGTACACAACTTTTGTAGTTGAATCCTTCATAAACTACATTGGGCATGTTCATAGGTTTCGAAAAAACAACAAATTGGGAGTGACAAACAAAACAAATCTCAAATCAATACAATAATATTCCCATACATTAATAATAATGAACATCAATCAAACAACCTACTCCATTTGCTCATAATATTTTCTTCATTGGCTTCTATGTCCATGAAATTTTTTATTAAATTTATGGGCTCCAAGGTTGAATGTTTAAGTTGTCCTAAAACATTGAATTATACTATTTATTGTCTTGTCATGTCCTATGTATACATTCCAATAAAGCTTCATGCAATGGGGTGAAAGCATGGTAAAATATGCCAAAAAAATAGTCACACATGCAATTATAGTCACATTTATGGCATAAACATTAAAAAATCTATTCAAAACTTTTTAAACTTTCATTATGAAACAATGGTGCACTCCATTGAGTTTATGGTAAGCTACACATAAAATGCAAAAAACATTCATATAAGAAAAATGGATGAAAAATATGTTCTAAATTAGTTGGGTTTTCCAATTTTTTTAACATAATTTTATATGAGAATTTTGATAAATTATGACTATGATATGACAAAATAAAAACACATTGATACATATTAGTGTTCTATCCATTTGAAAGTACAAAAGATCCAATTATAATTATATTTTCATCATGCTTTCATATATTTGAAGTAGGAGCATGACACCCACTTTCTTATACTTGTATTTCTAAAAATGTATTTAAATGCATATCAAAACATGCAATTATTCAATATTATGCAATGAAATCAAATATCTTCCTCTTTTTGATCATTAAAGTAAAATATATTCATGAGTTCAATGTGTTAAGTCTTAGTTTATGGATATTTTCCACAAAAAACAAAAGTATCCTTCATTAGCATATTTTACCTTACTTTCACCCAATGGTGGAATAGATGCCACTTGACCAAATAATTCACTAAGTCTAACATTATTGATATCACACACAAAAACAAACCCATGAATGTTTGAAGCACAAAAATAATTTCAAATTGAAATTGGATATGGGTGAAAACACGGTCAAAGGAATTAAGGGTGTTGAGGTAAAAGTCCTTTTCCAAGGATTACACATGACACGTGTCATTTTTTTTTCTTGGTTTTAATTTTAAATTTGTATTTCAAGTACCCCATTTAACACTGCATTTTAGATATAAATACATTTTGACTACAAATTGATTTTATATCATGTATATTATGCATTCATACCTTCTATCACAAAAACATAAACAACTTTTGTTAAAAGCACATTTGAAGGTCAAAAACATTTTTGAGCCAAAGGTGTTCAAATTAGTTATAAAAATAATTTTCATTATTTCAAGTCCTTTTGCCCTTCTAATTATCAGTGTTAAAATCCTCTCCAATTTTTAGAAAAAATGTTACACATTTGGTAGGAAAAAGGATGTTTGAAAAAAACAAAGACTATCCATTTTTGAGGTTTGAGTGTTTTGAACATGCAAAAACATTTTTGATTTGTGTGAAGCTTTGAGCATGTAATCTTTGCAATTAATGAAAAAATATTCCCCAAAAAA
>Ga0209208_10010949_pt1 | contig 11679 bp, 5 predicted proteins | sample S1TSphfallax_3_FD_187694 | JGI IMG/M metagenome (GOLD analysis project Ga0209208, IMG submission 187694) | Host-associated microbial communities from peat moss isolated from Minnesota, USA - S1T2_Fd - Sphagnum fallax MG (SPAdes) (version 2) | ecosystem: Host-associated > Plants > Peat moss >...
CTCCCGCATGCAACTTCCAGTGACAAAATGCCAAAACTGTACACATCTGTGTTTTTGGTAGCTTTGCATGTGTGTGGAAGCTCCGGTGCTAGATATCCCAAAGTACCAGCCAACAGGCTGGTATGGGCGAGCTTGTCGTGGTCTATCAATCTTGCTAATCCGAAGTCTCCCAGTTTTGCTTTGAAATTTGTGTCTAGCATAACATTGCTAGCTTTGATGTCACGATGCAGAATGCATTGCTCCCATTCCTCGTGCAAGTAGTATAAAGCTGCTGCCACTCCTGTCAAGATGTTGTATCGTAGCTCCCAACTCAGTACACGAGGAGGAGGAGAGTCCCTGAATTTCTCAGGATTGATAAACAACCATTTGTCGAGGCTTGTCTTGCTCATGAAATCATACACGAGCAGCAGTTTCCCCTCTTCATGGCACCATCCTCGTAACTGGACCAAGCTGCGATGACGAACTTGGCTGATCACAGAAATCTCGGCCACGAAATCTGTTTCTCCTTGCTCCGACTGTTTCGTGATCCGCTTGACAGCAACAAGAGAACCGGTGTCTTGCAAAACACCCTTATAGACTGATCCACAACCGCCGCTCCCTAGCAACTGATCTTCGCTGAAATTCTTCGTCGCGATGCATAATTCCAAGTAATTGAACTTCCGGGGTCCAATATTGAGGATGTGGTGATCGGACACGGCAGGCAGCTTGATTGTCATCTTTCGGCGGTGTCGGGTACACCGAAAGACGCATGCCAACAGTACAAGAAGGAAAACGATGACCACGACGGCGCTAGAAATAATGTCGACAGGCGGCGAGTCGCTAGAATTGGCCGGCTGCGAAGTTTCAGGTCCTAGACTCGGAGCAGAGGGAGGACCTGGGGGAACAGGCAAGCCACTACTTGCGAAGCTCCATGACTCGATTTTGTTTATCTCCCTGGCTGGCCCGACGCTTCCACTGAAACCAACATACATGTAAGTGTCGCTGAAGACTTTAGACAGACTGTTGGACTGATTCAGGTTGAAATGAATCACTGGTTGATTTGGTTTGAGGATTCCGCCCGTAGCTGCTGATCCATTTGCAAGCCAAATGTCGAGCGCCTCTGTTGTCGCATCATATTCAATCCACGCAGTAAAGTTGGTGTCGGGGTTGGCGAGATACGAGCAATTTGTGTGGTTACTCGTGAGATTACAAAGATTGTAAGTGCTCACTGAGGTGAAGCTGTTGACATCAAGTCCTACATGATTGTTACTCGGATCATTGTGTTCGGGATTCTGAAAGGTGTCGAACTCCACTGCGAAATATGAGTTGGCCTGGGTTCCATCACTTCGCTGTACTTCAACGCACATGGTCGCACCAGCGGTTCCTTCCGTAACGTTGTCCGCCATGAATGTGAATGCAAAGCCATACCCAGGTACTTGCCCAAGTGCAGGAAGGATGGAGAACGTGAACGAGGTCTGAAAGGAAGCTACAGCACCCGTGGAAGGGTAGAACATTTGCACCTTCTCTTTATACATGAGCTTGCCGCAAGAAGAATCTGTTCCAACACCTGAATTCATAGAATTGAGCAAAATGAATTCGGAGTCGTATAGTGCCGCATCATCCAAAAGAATGATCTCGTCTTGAACAGACGTGGAGTTGAAGCTCGTAAAGCTGAAGTTGGTGGGTTGACCATGTACGAAAGGATGATCAGAAGCTAAATTAGTGAAGGTTATCACAAGAAAACTCGCCATCACTACTACGCAATATCTCAAGCAAGATTTGAACGACGACATTGCGATACGAGTTCCGACACGACGAACTTCTACCACCAAATTCCTACAACACAATTTAGTCCGTTCCAACTGTATCGGATTCCTACAACTTCAAATGGATACGGAAAAGAAAATTCCAGCTGGTGGAGAGCGACGCTCAGAGCACCCACTTGGAGCTTCTAAACTAATAATTGTTCTGGAAAAGCAGGCATGATATACGTCACGAAGAACAGGGCAATCTTGAGCTTCGCATGATACACGCGTGGTCCCCTCCGAAAACCAAGAGGATTCGACGAGCTGGATGTTCCTACTTCTTTCCGCACTCTTTAAAAATGTCGATAGAGTCCAAAGGCGCAAATCTGGCGCATTATCCGCACGAAGAAAAAACTGCCCACGAATGAGGAAATTTCCTCGAGATTCGACGCCTCGGGCTCCCTTGGCAGCTTCTTGCCGTGCTGCGTGAGCCTGCGAGCGCTCCATTTTTTTCTGCCCTGAAACCCAGGAAGACGTCGAACTTCGGAGACCGTCTGAGAAATTTTTCGAACGACCCAGAAAGGAAAAGAAAAGAAAAGAAACAGAGCAATCACAAAGAAGTTTGGAAACAAGTTTTTTGGGGGTGGTGGATTTGATGAAACTTGACAGTTACTGAGGTTTTCCAAGTGTAGGGTAAAGCCCTCGGCAGTGGGCTTTACTGGAATAAGGCCCAACATGAGGCGGAAGTAGTTCTTGCTGAGGGCTTTAGCTAGCATGAATTTTTTTTGGAAAACAAAACCTTCCAAAAACTTCTCAATTGTTTGGAACGAACAGAATTTGTTGGAAAACAAGACTGGTTCCAAGTTACAACACTTCAATGATTTTTATTTCTTTCAATAGGTGAATTTACTTTTGTGATCAAGGAAGTTGGAAACTGGAAACCAGGGATGGGAAAATAACCCCCACATCAAATCAGCCTTAAATGCAGGCAGCTGCAGCCAAAATTTCCAGCAAGAGGCCAACACCCTCCTTCTGTTCCTAACCCATACCCTAAAACCCTAAACCCAATCAAAGCCCGTACACATTTGGGCCCGTGAATAATGCACATTTTGGGAATGTAATAGACACTTTAGTGTTCTTAGCGTCTATTACACACCCAAAATGCACATAATCACAGGCCCAAATGTGTTTGGGCATCACCCATATTTGATTGGAAAAATATGAATGTGGCTAAAGGCACACAGTGAGTAAAGAAATGCAGCAGTATGAATAGGCAAAAAGGGCCACTAAAATCCATCAGCTTTCATGAGTCACCGAAGCAAATGCATGTTTACAAGTTTCCTTTGGTCCTTCTGAATTGCAAGCCTGTGGCATAATCTTTTTAACATGAAGAAGCAACTTTTGTATATGTCCAGCTTAGTGTATGGTCCTTTGTTTTCTGGTTGCTAAATTTTGACAAAAAAATTATTAAGAGAAAAAAAGAAAAATCAGCACCTTTCTCTCTTTGGGTTCTAGCATGTAGCCAAAAATGTGAAGGAGGCTTAAATGTTTTTACTTCATATCCTGTTTACAGCCAAATTTGGCTCAAATTTATAATGGAAGATCACCACTTCGGCTATAGAACAAAATTGGAAAAAAGACATTGACATCAAGATGACAAAATGGGAGGAATTATCAAGGTGACCTTGGGAAAATGGCAAAATCAAATTGAGGCACTTTTTAGTTGATTGCACAGTGTGAAATTCATGTCAATTGAATATTCCATAATTGAAGAAAGGATTTTAGGTGCACCTCTAGTTGAGACATGATTTTCTCAAATCTTCACTTATTTACTTCTATCATAATGTTTTACTCATATTATAGTTGACAAGGAAACCTATAAGCAGTGTAGTGGGGTGGCTACTATCTTACTTGGTGTCTTTTTATGTATTCCCACATAGTAGAGAACATCAAGATGCATAGTGGTAATGGTTATTTAAGAAATTCTTACATGCACCCTTCAAAGACATTTGTTGCCCAGCTAAGTTGCCTTTAGCCCCCGTTATTCTGCATGTTTGACCTGAAATGACTTTCATTCAATCCTAAGTGTTTAATATTTAAGACCAAATTGAATTGGAAGTGTGAGATTTCAAATATAGTCTCTTATCTCTCGAGCACAATATTATAAGTAACATGCCACCACCACAAGGAACCACCCATGTACAGCTCCGTAGACTTTTGGCAACCCACAAAAATTCAACCACCAAAGTCCAAATGTTAATGGATTTGTGGGCCCTCTTGGCTCAAAGAATGGTTGATTTCCAACTCTCACAAGGATTTTTTCCATACTCTAAAATTTGGCCAAAGTGAAAAAAGGAAACACATAGTGACAAGGTGCAATAAAATGAAGACCTCATGATGCCTTATGATGTATTGATCAGTTATGACGGACCCTATTTTGAGTATCATGTCCTGCCAGTGTTGTTGGTTGTAGCATGCATGTCTCATACACAATTGACCAATAGTTATGTTTAGCAAGGTTCATTGCATTCAATTGATGGAAAAAAATGATTGTAATCTTCTTCACTACTCCATTTTCAATGAAATTAAGGTTTCACTTTTTGGATCAAATGCATTTTAATGGTTTGAACCCTACTTCAATCATCAAAAACTTAAATTTAGACATTCTTGTTGCCAACAATTTACAAGGTATGCATGATATTACTTCAAGTTATCCATTGGCAAATGTTATGAAAGAGAAAGGTACTCTCTAGAATCGTCTTTGGGAAAATATGAAGACACATCTTCCAAAAACTTTGAAAAGGGTTTAAAAGTATCAAAATGCCTTTAATTTTATGCTTATGGAATTATGAATAAGTCAAGTCAAAATTTCTTCAAATTTTTGTTGCTGATTTAATCTTGCACATTTGAAGATTCCTGTCGTACATTATAAGGGTTAGGGTGGGTTTCATTGAATGCATAAATAATGACAATTTTTCTTTCAATCCATTGCCTTATATTATATATTATATACCATATAAAATTAGAACCAAATTGGGATGATTCATTTGCTACTTTCAATGAAGTATACTCTGCAATTACCCAATTCTCAAAGATATTCTACCCACCCCGTAAAAGTCTCAAGGGACATCAGAGGCCTTTGACAAATGCAGCATGACAAAACTTTCTCACATTTCAATAAGATTGTTGAGATAAAACATAAGGAGTCAAAAGTCAATGAACATTGACACTTTGGTCACCCCTCACAAATCATGAACAAATCAGTCACGGAACCCAGTTCCAAAGGGCACCCAGATAATATCATAATCAAAAAGTGTTTAAGACCAATTTTACAACTACAATTCACACCTAGTTTTGCCTCACCATTTGCCATTATGAATTGTGGCTAATGTATTGGCAAACCATCTGGATGGTAAAAGTGTTCACCTTTAGATATGTTCATGGTAATGAAGACTAAAGATCCAATTACCAACAAATGAGTAGTAGAATCCACTTCCAAAGAGCACTGTAGATAACAGCACAATCCTAGAAAAATGCTTTTCAAACCAAATTTCAACAACAATCCACATCTAGTTTTGCATCAGCCATTCATCAATTTGAAATTTTAACTAATGTCATTGCTGATTCTTCCATGGTTAGAGAGGTCAATTTTCTTGCCATATTTGCAAAACAAATATCCTTGCATCACCATACCTTCAATGACAAGGGACGTTCCAAAACACCTCCCTTGTCATTGAATTGGCATTCGTATTTCCCAAGGTTACTGTTCAAACTTTGGTACATGTCATGGCTTCTCATATACTGGCCCTGGGCTCCGCTCTCTGCTGCCCTTTATGTGGCTTTCCTCTTTGGTAGTAGTGGCATCATTTTCAACATGACCAGATGAACATGACCAGATGATGTCTATCTTGTCTCTTCTTTAAGAAATTCAGAAAGGTTCTGAAAACCAGAGCCATGCAAGACCTTCCTATCCCCCATCTTGACACAATTTCTTGGAACTTGTAAAGCACCAGGCAGGAAATCATAGTGTATTTGCAGGTCACATTACAAAGTGTGAGAATTTGCTGGGGGAGTGTACCCATAGGAGAGATGTATTGCTTTCTCAAACGTCTTGCATTGTTTTTTTTCCCCAGTTTTCCCATCATACTCCACAGTAGATCTGCCAGGTATCCCAAGACAAATCGAAAATACAAAATTTCTTGCCAATGAGCTTGAGATCGGGTAAGTCCCTGGAAGCAAGGGTTTCCGACACATGCATCCCTCAGGTCCACCTCAGGGGTGCTTATTTTTGGAATGTTATGTTACCCTACAGCAAATAATTCCAAGAGAAATGTCACCACATGTAGATATGGGAGAACATCACTTTGGAGTTCAACTTATTACGTGACCAAGAGGCCACAGCTCTTAAATTTGGCAATGACAAAACTGTCACATCAGCAAGCTCCTCTCTAATTCTTTACACCCAGAAAGGCCTCCCCAACAGATATACATGTTGAAGTCAGGCTTTGTGGCTTTGGTCTCTCTGCTTCAGCGTTCCTCTCAAAGAAAGGTCTTCAGTGTTCCAAGGGTGTTCCCTGCCTTCAACACCAAAGAGAAAGCTGTAGTAAAGGGGCTTGCCCAAGGAATGCTTACCTAGCAGAATCCGCTGTTTAGAGCCTGCTCTCTAGTTTGTCACATACTGGGAGAAAATTTCCAGTATATTTGGAGGGCACCTTTTGTATATAAAAGCGATACAGATTTTTGTTAGTATAACTAGAGGGCACATTACCCATCGAAATGTCTCTGGTTCTTTTAAGTTCTACCAATTGTAGGATTGTGATCCCTTTGACAAAAAGAAAACTCACAAGCTAGCAAATACCATGATCCACTTAGCACTGTCAATAACTAGAGCTATTGGCACAAGAAGATAGATTCCCGTTGTGTAGTATCCATGCTTGACTTCATCTTCTTTCATTGTTGTGAGTGCACTGTAGACTACTGTGTGTGTGTGTGTGTGTGTGTGTGTGAGCGCACTCAATATGGTTTAGTGTTATGCAGCTACTGAAGGACAAAAATAGGGCACCACAACGTGTATTCCTTAACTACCTGAGTTGGGTCAATCTATGGTAATGATAGCCAATGGCCTAGGGGACTTGCCCCATTGCAATTCACAGTCTTGGCCCTAGTATCTTCCTTAGCAGGGGCATGCCCATCATGGGCAGCTTGCATTCCCATAAGCTCCCGGCCCCCACCAAGCAAAAACTAACTTGCAGAATCAACTTGTAGCTAAACTGAAGAAGCACAAAATGTAAGAATCTTTCTAAATTTTGCAATGAATGGGATCTTGGAATCCAATCATTAAATGAAATTGCTCTTGTGGGCTGAAATTGAAAATGTGGAGACCCAGAATTTGTAACTAACCAGTTTCTTTACCCTTCAAAATGTAGCACCAGGTCGAAGGCAGTATGGTAAAGAAGCCTCTTGTGGTAGAAGCTCTGGTATTTGGAATGCTCTTGCATTTACTGCTGTACCTATGCCTGGTTCACATAAACGAGTTCCAATTATCATGGTCACTAGAATTGTCTTTGAACATTATTTTGTTAATGGATAAACATAAATTAGGATGATGATAATTCATTTTTAGTTAAGCTATTAATGAAAGACAAGTACATAGAGGACTTAAGTGGTTGGTGAAATAATTAAACATTATGTTCAATTTACTGCCCATCTCATTATTGGCCATGCTTCACATGATTGGTGAGGGTTTTAGGTTTTAGGTTGTTATTTTCATCGTCTTTGGTGTGTCAAAAACGAATGGTGGGATTCTTTGGTGGGTTCTTATTGTTTTTTTTAAACGCCTTTCATTGGTGCGTTTGCACTTTTGAGTGTGTTATCTCTTGGTTGGATGATGGTCCTTTCTTTCTTACCTCTCTTTCCCCTTTCGAATGGGTGTTTGTTATTTAATTGAGTTTGGCAAGGTTTCATCATTATGTTCATGTAAATAGAACTCAAAGTTCAAAGGTGAAGCACCATAATATTTTTGGTGCATTCTAAAGTTGGGAGGAGGGTTATCCTCAATAAAAGAATTTTTATTTTTCTAAGTTTAAATATCATGACTTCTAACAAGTTATTAGAACAAGGGAGGTTATAAGAAGAATGAAAAAAGGACATTATGAAGGTGGTGTTTTGTTGATTTTTTTGGGGTTAGTATTGAATATTGAAGGAGCTAAGTTTCATGTTGCTTGTAAGTTGAATTTAATAATCACAAGAAACCATGGCTTTGTCTATAACATTAACAATTGAACAAGTAAGTGTTAATGATTAGTCAAAAGTTAAAAAGATCAAATTAAATCTGGAAAACAAAAATAAAGATGAAAAAATTAAAATAGAGATTATTTGTTAAGAAATAACTTGCTCTACATAATGGATGCCAAGATGGTATTAAAGTTAATTTAGCATCAATAGATGCAATTTTGAACCTTGAAAAATGGGAATGTTTAATGAAACATTATTTTTAATTGTGGTGATAACCAAATAACACTCATCAAAAGTTTTTAAACTTCAAATGAGATGTGAGAAAAGTTGAGAACAACATATAAACATAATAGATAAGGTAAGAAAGAAACTGATGGGCCTATCCATGATGGAAAAAAAACTAGTTGCTAAATACTTTAAAACTTTTCAAGTGTTGGATGGATCCTTTAGTGTACGCCGTACCATTGATAGGAAGTTATGCGTTTCATTTTGACCTTTTGTGATCATAATTGGAAATCAAACTAGTTTGACCTTACCAAACTTTATAAGAAAAAATCTACAAGATGTTATGAGAGGGAATGAAAATAAAAAAGGATTGGAATATTTTTTAACCTTCTTTTATATTAGTGGACGATGAAAAAAGCCAAATTGATTTAAAGAAGGGTCCAAGCATGGTTGGGGTGCCAAAAAGGAATGTTTTTAAAAAATTATTAAAAATATCATATGGACCCCCTTAACTAAACATGTCCTTAAAACTTAATGATGCATTCATGTTGGAATTTTTTTTTTTCATAAATACATACATTATCAAGGTATTACCATATGCAAACAAATTCTCATTTGAACAAGTTTGAGAATTCCTAACAAGTCCAATGAAATCATTTAAGACTTTGATTCCCTAGCAAGAAATGGTTCAAGGACTCATTAGGAATGTATAAGCATATTGTTTTCCCCCAAATTTACCAAAAATAAGTTAAACATTAATGTGTATAAAACACTGAAATGTGACAAAATCTAAGTGCCTTATTGCAATGTATAAGGTTCCAAAAGGTGAAAATTTTAAGAATTTCTAACCATAGATAAAACATGGAATGCATTGGGAAAATATATTTATTCCTACTTTCATAGGTGAAAACAATAGATACTTTAGGCACCTATGTAGAATTTGGAAGGAATTTATTTCATTTGACATTAAGAAAAAAAAGGCAATCTAGGATAGGTTTTTCTTCAAAAAAACCTATCCTAGATTGCTCTTTTCTCTAATAACATACATGATATTTAAATTTTACAATGACAAAACCTAGGACTACAAGACGATAATCATAAACGATTCTTACAAAAATTTGAACTTTTCAATTATGGTGTACTTGGGGGATATCAACACCCAAAAAACACTTGGAAGGGGAAGGGTCAAACTTGAATTACACACAAGACAAATCACATTGGTTAAAGATATATGATGTGTTTTTGGATTATTAAAAAAATTGTTATCTATGTAAATTTACACAAAATGGCAATTGTATAAAATTTATTCAAGATTTTTGTCTTGTATAAAATGTTAATAAACTTAGTCAACAAGTATTTGTATGATGTTCACAAGTTGGTTCATTATATCTAGTTGGGAAGAGAATTTTAGTTCAACAATTGAATCTTTCCACCATTGATGACAATATGATTTTAAATGCAACCAAATGGCCCAACAAATGGAACACTTGAATGGTCAAACACTACAAAAGTTGCAACAAGATAGATTAGTAACTAGGTTGGATACTAATTTTTTACCAACTTACCATTGTGTAACTTGGATGTTTGATGTGAAAACAATATCAATGTGCATTTCCAAATGATGGAGGAACATGGGCCATAACGTTGTTGGGGCTTATTCATTTTGATATATGTGGGCCTACACACACACAAACACAAGGGGATGTTTGGTACTTTGTTTTATTTATTGATGATATATCAATATATACTCAAGCTTGTTTCATTAAAAAAAATCATAAGTATCACAAAACAAACGCAAGAAATAAATGAAAGATATTACAATATGAAAATCAAGGTGAATATATCTTAAATGAATTCAGGAATTTTGTGAATCACATGATATTGCAAGGCAATTTTCTACCTTTTGTACACCAAAGAAAAATGGTGTTGTTGAACATAAATACAAATTTTATTTGAAGTAGCAAGAGGTGTGATGCAAACATTGTTAATCTCCCAAACTAATTTTGGATGGAGTTGATATCTATTACATGTTATTTTGACAAACATTTTTCTCATTAAAGTTGTAATTGGGAGGACCTTTTTAAAAGTGCGGCATAACAAATTCTTGATGTAAATCATTTCAAAATCTTTGGTTGCCCAACTTTTGTTCATGTGCCGAATGAAAAACAAATAAAATTTTGACCCTAAAACTTCCCCTTGCATTTTTTAAAAATATGGAAAACAAGAGGGGGTAAAGGCTTATGGTTTGTATAAAGGTTGTATTCATGTGAAATGTAATTTTTCTTAAAGAATGATTAAAATTCAAATTGTAAGGAGAGTTTCACAAAAGGAAATTCTAGCATTGAATTGTATATGTCAAAAAGAATTTATGATCTCAACCTAATTATATCCTAATTACTTTACATGTTTTGATGATCATTGGTCTTAAGAAAATTAGTCACACATGTTTGAAAGGAATTTTTGAAATTTTTCTATAAAAAATAATCTATCACAAATGTAAGGTCCTTTCTTTGAATGAATTTCTTGCCTAGAGTAAGCATTCCAAATGTAACAAGTGCACATGAGTGGATAGGGAGAAGGGGGATTGAATTCCATAGCATGCCATTCATTCTATGTGACTTTTAAAATTGAATTATTGCCTTTGGAGAAAAATGTCTGCATACCAAAAGAAGTCAAAAGAAAAGTAAAATTTAAATTAGATTAAAATTGAACCATTAACAATTAAATACCAATGCAACTCCCAAAATATTGTCCAAGTATTATTAACATTAAAGAGAACCCTCACAAAGTACACAATAGGAGAAAAAGAAAATGAAACATATTTCAAACTAGCAAAAGATGGCCAAAATGAACGAGCACCCACCAACGCACTATGAAGGATGGATGGTAAGTGATTAGGAAACAATTTTATGTTGAGTTTCAGTTCCCTAGCTAACTATGGTGGTTACCTCAATTGCTTTTTAAACTACCTACCTACTAACAACCTACAAGCAAGTTGTTAGTAGGTAGGTAGTAAAAACAGCCCCAACCTATGTATAAACCATTTACCCCTTACCGATAACCTATCTCATTCAGTACCCAAGCTTATACCCTCCTATGACCTAACAAAATGTTTATTTCTGAACTCGACAAGCCAAGAGTTGGAGCTAATAAAATGTGGATGAAGCTTGTAAAAGGTTGCGTCGTTCCTTCCTCCCCAAGCATAATTTGTTCTGAACAAAAAGTATCATTAGCCAACAAGTCCCACAGATTTATAATACTTTAGCATACTCAAACAACAATGGCCGGGATGGTAAAATTTAGTGGGTTAGTTTGAAGTGTCCGTTAAGTGAATAAAATAATGTCTCATGACATTTTTTCATTGTCACTTGTTGGGTGGAGTTTCACATTGTTATGTGCCCACTTAAGAGTGCTAACCAAACTTAACCATCCCACCTAGTTAAGGTTTACCTTTGTGCATTGGTAGCATTGATCTCCTTTTTATCATGTTCTTTAT
>Ga0209208_10010950_pt1 | contig 11679 bp, 8 predicted proteins | sample S1TSphfallax_3_FD_187694 | JGI IMG/M metagenome (GOLD analysis project Ga0209208, IMG submission 187694) | Host-associated microbial communities from peat moss isolated from Minnesota, USA - S1T2_Fd - Sphagnum fallax MG (SPAdes) (version 2) | ecosystem: Host-associated > Plants > Peat moss >...
AACTCCACATCCATTTGCATGGAGTTTTGGACCACCCAAGTGATGCAGAAGCTGAGCATGGAAGATAAGACACTTGCTTCTGAAGAAAGAATCAGGACATATTATATTCCATACTGTTTTGGAGGTTCCACACAGTGGCAGGTAACCACGTGAACCAGCACTCAATCTTGGGATCTGTGAAGTTGTGTGGAGGTCAGCAAGGTGGCATTGATAAATAAAAACAGCCCAATCAACTGTGGCTCAAAACCTGTTTCAATACTGGTCCAAGGAGCCCAAGTGCAGTTCAGTGTGTACAAGAAACCTTTGATCATGAAATAGAACTATCCACTTTCCATTATCCGGCTACTGTTCCATCTCCTGCAAGATCTTGCTATGGAAATTATTGCACAAAACTTCCCAAGTGGCACCTCTCCACCATGATGTAGGTCCACATGTGGGTACTGGTATTGCCATGGAGGTCCAGCAGTTTAGACATCTTCATCCTGTTGAAGAAATAAGACCTAGAGAAGATGATCATATTGATACAAAGAGCGAATAGTCATTCAAGGAGAACTGCTCAATCTTTCAAGATAAATACTTCAGCTGGACAATTGATAGCCAACTCTGTATCCTATGGTGGGGAAAGGCTTGTCAATTTGAGAGCCTCTTGTAACTCAAAAGATGACAACATGAAAAGCTCTGTCTTCGCATTCTGCAAGCTCTTGAAGGCAAGATCCAGACCCTCACGTACCAAACCTCTGGTTTCGCTCACTTGTGTACTGATTAGATTCACTAATGTCTCCATTTTCATAATTCTGCCTCGCAGCGGATCTGTCTGCTGTGGTGGGTGCAGATATGCACCAAACTTGCCCACTTCAACTCCAAGCCCTTTGCAATGCTTGAGGACATTCTCTAAGAAACCACTGAACAACTCTTCTGTGCCTTGGGGCGCTGGCACCTCTGCAGCTACATATAGAAGCTGTTTGATGAAATCAAGAGAGCACTCCACCACATGTCTTGCTGCCTCAACCACTGCCATCTCCTCTTCAGAAAGCTCTTCATTGCAGTCCAGGCTTTCAACACAAGCATTGCCATCCCCCAAGGCTTGTTTCTTCAGCTCCATGTCCACAGCATACATGACCACAGTGATCATGAGAATGAGAAAGCTCATGAGAATCACCATTGTTTCTGTCATTATCATGTTCAGAATGTGGGTGGCCAGAGTGGTTATGTAATGAATGTGGCAGGGGATGATGGCAATGCTTGTGGCCAGAATGAGAGTGGCCCAGTTCACAGTGACCATGGCCAGAATCATCTGGAGAATGAAGATGTCCAGAGTCATCATCACTACAGCGGTCATGTCCAGAGTCACCATGGCCGTGGCTGTGGGCAGCATGGTGGCTGTAAGCTTCATTCCTTCTTCTTCCTTCGTCATCAGCATGGCCACAGTCACAAGCATTGCGCTGAGAGCTCTGTCCTTCCTTAATCTGCCTGATCTTTTGCAAGACATTCTTGACAGAAGTGGCCACTTGAGTAATGCTCCGACCGACGGCGGCTCGGTTTGTGTAAGGCGTCATTTTCAGCGTGTTGCAGGCTTCCCACACAGATCCAACATGTGCAGGTAAAATTGCCTCGCGCTCTTGCTTCTCCGCTCCTTGGATGGAGAAAGAGACAGCGCGAGTGAGAAGAGTGAGGCTTGCATTCACCACTTGATGTGCGGCATTGCGGATCGTGACAATCAGCGTGGGACCTGCACCGACAGTACAGGCATGGCAGAGCAACAGCAACGTTTGCAAACCCTCAAAATACGTCTTCAATGCCTGGTTTGCCTCTTCGTCCTTTAGCCCTTGCGTCCACAGCATTCCGATCGTGGTCGCCTCCTTCGCCACCTTGTCGGCCACCTTCTTCACCTCTCCCCAGTCTTCCTTCACAACCTCTGCCGCTGCCGCCTCAGAGACTGTCACGAAGCGATGCCGTTCCTCGCAGTAACGCCTTCGACAGGTCTGCAACTCGACCTTTCTGCGTCCGCCCCATCCTGCACTTCCTCTCTTCCGCCACTCCCAGTTACATACAGTGTGCTGTGATCACAGCAGCCTAATGGACAGAGGCCTTGTTTCTTACTGCAGGAACAGTCACTATTCATTGGAGAGCTGAAAGTGCATTGAAAATACGTCTTAGGAACTCCAGGAACGCATGTTCTCATTAAAACAGGACAGATGTCATTTTAAGGTGATTGATAGTTTGACTCCGAAATCCTGCAATTGGTCAATGCTTGACCGGTTGAGCTGTGAGGTGGTTGTGAGCACAAGCCAGTTCAAAAAAACATAATGAAAATATCACAAAATCTGTGATCAGAGCAGCCTCATGGAAAGATGTCCTAAGCTTCTTCACGAAGCAGCGAAAAAGCGAGAAACCACAGGCAGACACTTCGCTTCCTCCTCATTCCATTACCAGAGAGCAACAGCGATTTCTCTACTCAAGAGACGGCACACACAAAAGCCATTGGTCGTGTCCCTCACATAATACTCCTTTTCCCAAATTCTAGTACCACATTCTCGGAAGCAAGATCGAGAGCGAGAAAGAGAGAGAGAGAGCACACACAAGAAGCGCTCAACTTCTTGGCGCAGTGGCACGCAAAGGAAGACAGGAGCCCTAAAATTCATAAATTTGTGAGAAACCCTTGCTACGGAAACCCTAAAATTCGTATATTTGAAAAAGAACTAAAATGGATGAGGGATTTCAAACGGCTTTGCAATCGTCTCTCTTCACTTCAGTCCCGGGTTTGGAGGATCTGGTTAGTGGACCGACAGGTTGTCACAAGCAGTGTTGGGCGATTCCTAGGTTCCCGAAGGAACCCTTGGTTGCAGTTGCCACAATTTTCAAGCATTTGATTTCGGTTGGGTCTCGAATTATTTTTCCAAAATGGGACATAGTCCCAGTTTTTTTAATTTAGGGGCTAGTTTCAACTTTTGGTTTTTTTTTATTTACAAATTAAGATGATTCTGGTTCTCAGTTGCATAACCTTCAGTTCCAACTAACCTTTAGTTCTGCTTCTCAGATCCAAAACACCATAATTCACCATGAGAAAAACTCAAACTTTCATTTGAAAAAGAAAAAAGAATATTACAAAGGATAGACAATGTCAAACTAAATGCAAACTAGTTCATTTTTAATTTCTAAATTATATTAAGTGGGTTAGAACTGGAATCAAACCAGAAGTGGGTTAGAACCCCAGGTCTAGTTCCAAAAAAGCATGAAATGGAACAAAGGATTGTGTGGCATGAAAATAGGGCTGAGGTGTGTACATAGCAGCCACATCAGCTCCGCCGTTTGGTTTGCCAACTTTTGATTTGGAGTTCATCATTCATGGTTGAGGCATGTTGTGGCTGTGCACAGCAACTCCCAGTGATCATTGACCCTTTGCTCTTTATTTTCTTTCCTTTTAGGTTTGGATTTGTCTTGTTGTTTATTTTGACAGGTTGTTGCTGTAGTTCGACGGTATTCAACGTTGGAGGTTTGGAGGGGCATTCTTGATTGCTTGGCGAAAATGGGAATGAGGGGATTGGTCTGTTGTTGGTGAAGCTTGGTGGAGGTGAAGATATATGAAGAGATTTCTACGATTAAAAAAAAGGGAAGTTTTCCAATGCAGTCCCTATGCTGATTTCTGGAGTGAATAGTGGTTAAATAGTTGAAGCTTTGAGTTACATGAGGGAGGTCTACAGTCTGGATACAGCACAAAATTTCTATTATGCTTGTGTTGTGTTTTAAACAGAGCAAGTTTAGCTATGTATTTAAGGGTCAGACATGGAGAAATGATGATAGGATCAAGGAAATTCGAGAACAGTCTGATGGATCTGGGAATTGTGTGATGTTGTTGGTGTACGTAATGAGGTGTTGTTGTGAATTGTGGGAAGGGGAGAAAGTATCCAAGTAACTAGGAGCTCTCAAGCAAGGATTGCACTAGGAGAAAGTGTTACAGTGTTGACATTTTTTGTTGAACCTGTTGTAGTCTCAATTTTTTGTCAACTTCCATCATGTCAATTCATATTGTGAAGCAGTGAGCATTGTGAGTACATCATAGTGGTTACTATGTGCCAAGTAGGGGACTATAATGAAGTTGCAGACCTATAATTTCATGACATTTTGTTCATGTTTTCGTTGCATTTGAGCTTTCTTGTTGTTTTGGGATTCTCTGGGTTACTATTGTTAGTGGGTTTCATGGTGTATGTGAAGTTCCATCATAAGGCCAGTTGGCTCATGAGAATGAATTTGGAATGAACTGATCTCCGAGGACCCATAGATTTATTTAATCCAAATAGAGTAGGATGTTAAATAGTTCATGCATAGTTAAAGCAGTGGAAGAGGTGGAGACATAGAATTAGTTGGTTAGGTCATGCATATCCTTTCTATGAAGATCACATTATAATTGTTGGTTCATTTTGTGATTATCTTTGGAGCTCCCTATTTTTTTTGTTACAATTGGTTCCACCTTCAAGTCTAAAACTTGGTCCCAAAACAAGTTTTGGTTCTTTCCAATGTTGGGTGGTATTTGATTTGGAATATTAACCAAGTTTGGCCATTAAATTTCTTTTTAAACCTGAAAAAATTGCTTAGGTTTGGGTGTTTGCATTTGGGTGTAATCAGAATAAAACAAGCCCAAAAGGATGTTAGATGGGTCCTTACATTATGAGAAATCACATCCACCAAAACCACACTACCTTGCAACTAAAATTCAAAAAACAATTCGTATAAAATTGTTATGCAACTATCCCTTGAGTATTACAACTACTATGCAACTATCCCCTTAGAAGTATAGTGTATTAATAAATAAATTGCCATGTCAAAGAATTGATTAATTATATTATAATTGCAAGCGAGTTGAAAATGGGTCTTATATATAATAATTAATACACATTGTACATACATATGTAATCAACCATGTTTGATTTTTTAAAAAGTTATATTGTAATTACATGTGGCAACTATTTTATAATTATTATAAATGTGTCACTAAAACAACAACTATGTTGCAATTAGTGTATAATGTACATACATGTGATTATGCCACGTGTCCACATCTCCACCACCCATTATGGGATACATTTGCAACAAGTTTTCAATTATGAATCCCATTGATACAATTAGTATGGCCACTAGTGCACCACTACTAAAGTACTACTATTCAACTATATTATGACTTTAAGACAACTATTTATAACTTAATAAGAATACATATTGTTCAATTATTTATATCTTCATCATATGTGTTTCATTTTGAGTAATTTAAAATGTTATGGGAGAACCACCTTAAGTTCTAGAAATCACTTTTGAAGTGCAAAGGAGAATGAGTAATGAAAAAATAACAAGAAAGAAATAAACTTTCCTACTTATAAAAACTTTTTTTTTTCCTTTTTTCTTTGGACAACTCCTATTTTCAAACCTCATAACTTTATTATTTTTTATTCATTTTAAATGATTTGAAGTGTTATAAAAGCGCCACCTGAAGTTCTACAATTATTTTTGAACTTTAACAACAACAAAACAACATCTAAGGAATTTTTTGAGAATTAGCCTTTATAACATTTGGTGATTTTTTTTTCAATTTTAAACCCCTCTATTTTGAAAGGCCATAAAATTTTCAATTCCATTCCATTTTTGACGATTTTTAGTGCACTAGACATGCTAATAGGAAGGGTTCAAATTTTGTTCAAACACCAAAAATAATAGGCCCCCCGATGGATTTGGCCTACCTTGAGCACTTAAGTGTTATAATTCCAATTTAACTGTAATCAATGAACAACTAAAAGATGTAACCCATATGTCTTATCTTCTAATCCCATGTTACAAACTATATAAAGAAGTTTGTTCTCTTATGTTTTCACATTAAAATACATATGTCATTTTGGGATGGGTTGAAAAAAAATAAACCTAAAGACAAAACATAAAATAAAAAATAAAATTTCATGGCTATTCTTTAGTGCACTTAATATTGTGCTTTCTTAACTACTTACCTACCTAGGTAAGTAAGTACATGTTCTAATTTTCTACCTAACTATGTAAATAGGTAGGTAGGTAGGTCCTAGGTAAATATGTAAGTCTGTAGGTCTTAAAACCTACCAACCTACCTACTTATGGTTATGTATGACCTCCCTAACTACTAAATTTTTGTTTATTTTTTCAAAAATATGCCATATGGTAATTTTTTTATTGTGCCATGTGTCGCAATTTCAAACCATCATTAACAGTCATAATGGACAATGGAGATCAATATTTCAAAGAAAAATTATATCCAAAAATCTTCATAATGCCACATGTCAAATTTTAATATATGGATGATAATTAATGACGTCAACATGACATCATGGGTGTATTTATAATGGAATTGAATAATAGTTGAAAATGAGTTGTTTTAATAGAGTTACAATTGAATTGTTGTGAGTTGCATTGTATATATGGTGAGTTGCAACTTTGCAACTCATGCAACTTGTCCATTAAAATTCATGGTGTGTAAATACAGTGAGTTGCAAGGCCAGTTGCAAAACACCCTTTTTTCATATTATTAAAACAATCAAAATTGGAAAAATATTTATGTTTACCATTTAAAATCATGGTAATCCTGGCAATTTGTTCCTTTCTCATTCATACAAATGTCAAGAAATTCAAACCAAAAATCAATTTGATAAAATTTAGGACCTTGAAAAGTAAACACCTATCGCATTAAAGGGAATCAATTTTGCAAAGGACTATCATAAGGACTTATATAATAAAACAAATTTGATGAGAAAAAAATTAAGAAGATAAAAACCTATTATGCACATTCAAAAAGCATTCATACCTTAATATATGTGAAAGTTTAAAACTTTAAAAATTCAAAAAACTTTTTAAAATTGATCCAAAATTTTAAAACTTCAAAAGTCCTTTGTCACATATAAATGGGGTATAATGTACATGATGTTTAAAGAAAAGTTAAGGTTTATTATACGAAAAAAACATAAAAACTTTTTAAATCACTTTTTGGTTATGATTGAAATTGTTATCATTTTTAAAGATGAAACACTAAATTTAGAAGGAATTGGTACATTTTCAAAAATTCGTATTTATTCAAAAATATGAAAAAAAAACATGTCATCTACTTAAACAATTATATGCATTTATAATAATAATTTAATAAAATATTATTCAAAAATTCATTTGTATGGAAAAACAATTCGGGCAAAAGGACATGGGTACATTCACAAAATAAGGAGCCAAGGGTACACCCTTTGTAAGGCCTTTGGTGACTACTTATTTCGAAATACTTTAAATATATATTTAAAATATTCCATTTGTAAGTTTCAAAAAATCATAAGAAAGTGCTTTTGACTCAAAAATATGTTATATTATACTTTTAAGTGAATATGTATTTTAAGAGTCTCTCCAAAATTATTATTTTCAAGTCCTTTAAAGAATCATTTATGAGTTTTCTCATGTGGTATAAGCATTATAAAACATTGGTTACAATGATTAATCAATGTTTTTGAAAATTCAAATTTCATTATATTCATTTCAAATTATTGCACATGTTTCCACAATATATTAAGAACATGATAATCAAAACATATATATATATATATAATGTGCAATATTAATAGAATTTTTGACACAAAAACTTGAAAAACAAAACATTGGTTACAATTCCTATGGCTCCTATCTTTGTTAATGTACCCACATGAAATCCTTTTTTAAAATAACATCATTGGCTTGTTTTTTCACATTTGTGCCCATTTGTAAGTTTGAAATAATGGCTCAGGTTCAAGTTTTAGAAACCAATGCTAAGTAGGTATGAAGAAGGCGTGAGGTTTTGGTTACACAATTTACCCAGGTATATAACTAGGTTCTTTAACAAAAACTCATATGGGTGTATTCAAGTTACTTGACTAGGTTATTTGACATACTTTTTTTGAAAATTATGTTTCAAGCCCTTGATAGATAAAAAAAACCATCAGATCTTTACATTTTTTAGGTAAAAAATATGCCACACATATTTATAAGCCTAAGTCGTTGACAAATACAAAGCTTGAATCTCTGCATTTTTAAAGTAAAGAACACAATTACAAGGAAAAACACACACACACACAACTTCAAAAGATGTTTTTTTTTTTAAGTTCTTCAACTAAACAAGTATTACTTACACTTAAATAGTTAAAGTCTTGTGAAATTGATTGTTAAATGATGAATTAAAATGAAAATCTATATTATGGTTTCAAATTCTAGGAAATCTTCCTTTGTTCCATGATCTTCCATATGGTCTTCAAGTCACATCCCTAAAAAATGCCAATAGATTGGAAATTGGAAATGTAAGACAAAAACACAAATAAAACACAAGACACAAAATTGAGAATCAAGACACATAGTAAAAACTAGCAACCAACACACAAGACATGTAAGATAATTAATGAGCCAGACAAAAAACTTCTAAAAGACACAAAAGCCACACACTAAATATACATTAACATCCAAAAGAAAATTCCAAAACACATAACATACATGATAAAAACATTTGAAATTTGAGATCTAATAGTTCACACACACAAGATAGAAAAAAAAATACAAGCATTAAAACAAGACACCAAGAAATTGTTAACCCCTCACAATATGGAATCATGGATGAATTTGTTTAAAACCCTAAACCTTTACAAATGGTTCAATTCATTATTTTCAACTACCAACAAAATGTGGACACTAACCTCTTGCATAAAGAACAAAATTACAAGGTTTCATTTAAGTCCAAGAAGTTTTCACAATCAATTTCATGTTGGAATTCAGCTTCTAACTATGTTTGTGAAATATGATTCAATTTCATTTGCAAATGCAAAATCAATGGGTTTCATGTAGCCAATCCATGATTTGATGGCTAATTTTTGTTGACAAAATTCAAATTATTCAAAATTTCTATTTATAAACAACATTTATGAAGTGACATCAAAATTTTATCAACAAAAAAATATGTTTTGTTTCAATTTGGCGAGTTGGGATATCAAGAATATGTCATGTTAGAAGAGCAATCGTTGGAAACTTGGGTTTTTTTTCTGCCAATAGGATAACACAAACTTGTAGTAACTTTCTACATCAATAGGAAATTATTAACATCCAACAAATACCCTTGACACAATGACCCTGTATGTATCTATTGTTATTGTTGTGGTGTGAAATAAACCTTTTGAATCAACTTGTGAATGAAAATTAAAAGTCATTTCAACATTATCAAACATCAACAACTTGTTGGCTTCCATTCGTAAATGCAATAATAAAATTTCATCATATTTAACAACTTGTTTGCTTTCATAACCCAAGTACATGAACCAATTTGGTGTAATCACACAAATAGGAGCCACAACAAATGTAATGATTGTATATATTTTTTGACATTTAGAAATGGTGATTTTAATCTAATTTTGAAAGTATAATTTTTTTAGTATTGTAAGGTTCCTACTATATCATTGGAACATGTGAATTAATTTGAAACTTTTCAAAAACATTCCTTAAATATTATAGTGATTGCTTTTAAACATAAAAAAGACTTGTAAATGGGTTTCCAAACTTTTGAAAATGAAATATTTCTTGAATTCTTTTACATAAACCCAACATAAGAATATTTTAGAATTTTCAATATTTTAAAAGATGTTTTTGGACTTTTGTGGAAATATTCCAAGAATATTTTCCCAAATCGGTCCCTTAAGCAAGTGAGTGTGGGTCATGTTATCTTGTTAGCACCTAACCACATGTTTGTTAAAAACCTTGAATTACTTATCAAAGCCAACATATTATGATTTTTTTCCTTGTAAAATGTATGTAGAAAATAAATGAAAGGTAGAAGAACCTCTGAAATCTATTATTTCATTCAAACCATGAACTTTTTCAACCCAAGATCAAACACATCCTTTTCAACAAGGTTGACAACAATAGGCTAAAAGGCCCACTCTTTTTGAATCTCCTAACAAGTTGATATGACAAATTGTAAAGCTTCCACAAGCAATCGATGTCTTTGACTTTGGTTCAAAACACAACTAGAATCAATTATGGACAAAACTTTCATGACCACCTAATAGACAACCCATATTCTTGGATAAGGCACATGAAATTGTAATGCCACATTTTTAAACAAGGCACCACAAGATTGGTTGTTATAACATAATGTAATGTTATTTTGAAAAATTAAATCATTTTTAAATAAAAATACCTAGCTTGCAAATCTATAAGATCAACAACAACAAAAAATTAAAACACCTTTGAACCACATAAAATGCATTTCTATTCTAAAACCAAAGGAAAAAAAAGAAAAGAAAAGAAAAACATTTACCTTGTTTTCATGGGCATGTTTAATTTTATGGGCTTCAATCCATAGTCAATGCAAGCCTTATCCCATGTTTGTTCGCCCTTGCCCAATTTTTTGGGCCATGTAATACATTTTTAGATGGCACCTTGAACAACTTTTATAAATGTGTAACATAAACTTATAGACATTTTTTCATCTAAAATAACATACTAACACATTTTTGAAAATGCATGCCCGAAACATGAACCATCAAATGGTTCTAGCAACCCGAAGCTATTACATGATACAATAAAATTTAAGGCACTTGCACAAGTTTGCAAAGTTGAACCCTTCATCCTTCACATAAGAAACTATTTTTTCATTAAAACAAAACCTATTCAATAACTCCTTCAATTTAAGAACCATGATTCTGTTGTTTCTATTTGTCACGTCAAATAGGCCAATAGTCACATGCTTTGCTTCCCAATTATTTGTGATAAAGTTACCAACATGGCAAATATGTCATGCACTCTTTTCTATATTCACAAATCAAAAGTGCAAGTGGCTAACAAATGACAAGCCAATGTTGACTACACATTCATAATCATGGTTTTTTTCTACCAAACTAGATTAACATTTTCAACAAAAAATTTATTTGATGGGAAAATAATTCATGGACACAACTGATATGACAATCTTTGAAGCCAAATGGATTCAATAGTCCTCATAGGTAGGAGCCCTTTAACCACAAGCAACATCAAATCTCACAAAAAGCCCACTTATGTTAGATCATTTTTTTTGAATTCACCCTCAATAGAAAAATACCTAAATATTCTAAATAGAAATACATGTGCCCATCTCTTTGTTGGCTTCTTGAGTAAGTGGAGCTTTTTCCATGGCAACATTGGGATCCTTTACCAAATTTTTCATTGGGAAAATTTATCAACATCAACATGTTTTTTCATGGTTGTTATGCCATTAATTTTATGATATGTAATTAGTCCTTTTCTGCACTTGGTGCACATGGCCAAGATCTTAAAACCAACAAAATCATTATGGCAAATAATACATCTCATGATTTGGTTATGATCCAAATTCACAAGTTGATTGTTATTCACCTTTAAAAATTCCCAAGTGAATGAAGTCTAGTAATGTGGCCTCCAAAGAAGTCTTTGTTTACACAAAATTTCCAAGCACATTTTAGTGACATATGTATCACCAAGCCTTTCAACATTAACTTTTGGAATTTCTAACTCCCCACCTTTGTAAGCAACTTGCACATTGTCATATAGTATTGTAGAAGTTGAAAGGACTTCCTCATTAAAACTAATATCATGAATATTGACATTGTTCATGATAGGACATGAAGAAGAAGCCATAAAAAATTAAATAAAAACTAGCACAAT
>Ga0209208_10010951_pt1 | contig 11679 bp, 5 predicted proteins | sample S1TSphfallax_3_FD_187694 | JGI IMG/M metagenome (GOLD analysis project Ga0209208, IMG submission 187694) | Host-associated microbial communities from peat moss isolated from Minnesota, USA - S1T2_Fd - Sphagnum fallax MG (SPAdes) (version 2) | ecosystem: Host-associated > Plants > Peat moss >...
TGGATTCTAATTAATAACTTGTGGACAACTTAGTTGGATTCTAGCTAGACTTTTGGTTAAATAGGATTTTAGATAAATTTTGAAAAAAAATCATCTTAGGTTTAGTAGAATTTTTTCAACCTTGAAACTTGTGAACTAGGCCTTTGAGCTTTTTAGACTTAATTTTTACACAAGTTTGGTCTTTAGACAAGGTAAGGCAAAATTTCATTTAATGTTATTAATGTTACTAATATTTGGTATGCTAATATGCAAAGTTAAGGCTTGTCCATGTTCATCGAATAATTAGTTTGATTACTATGGGTCTAAGGATGTCCATAAGGTTTATAAATAGTTCCATGGGTTTTGCAAATAGATCCATAGGGTTTGCAAGTATGTCCATAGGGTTTGGAACTACTATACATGTATGTCTCCACATGGTTTCTAGCTAGTAGGTCCACAAGTTGTGTAAGTAATTCAATATGGCATCCAAGCAAGTCCATAGGTTTCATAATTAGATGGTTGGTGGGAACTATTTTTTATTTATTTTGTAAATTTGCATTATTGAACTAAATGGATTACATGAGGGTGTCCATTTATAGGTTAATAATTGCATAGTGTACAATTAATAGTTATGTCACAACCTTAGCCTTGGGTTCGCGACCAAGGCAAGGGCTTGCAAAGGTGTGGGCCAAGGGGGAGCCCAAGAGTCACATCTCATGCTCCCAGGAGTGTAGGAGAGTGTGAGGGAATGAACCCTCACACTCCCAAAGGAGCTCCCACTTTGGGAGTTGGAAATCTTTAGAAAGCAATTTTAGGGGTCAAAATCCAATGGATTTAATATTTCCTTATGTCATTGGAAAGCTCTTAGAATGTAGATGTTTAAAATGGGTCACATGACCCATTTGGACACTTCAAACACAAGTTATGGTCAAAAAAAGGGCCGGGAATCAAATTGCCACCCGACCACTAAAAGTCGGGAATCACCCCGATTTCCTTGCGTTTAGGTGGCATGTGACATACCTTTGGAAATTTATCAACAAGGGCTATAGCTTTGCTATAGACCTCATCTCAATCGGAGGTCTGCATGCAAAGTTATAGGTCCTCAAAGTTGCAAAAGTCCTAAATGTGGGAATTTTGGTGTTGGTCTCGTGGGTAAGCACATAGTAAACCATAAGGGGGAAGGTGGTGGCTTCCCCAAGTTCGGGTTGTGGTGAGTCTTGTGAGTCCGAATTTACCCATGGTTCGTTTGTGCACCGAAAGTGCTCCAGCTATGCACTAACCAACTTGTTGTTTGGTTTGTGTAGGTTTGTGTGAGTGCTTGAATTGTTTGTCAATCTTCCTAGTCCCATCCCAAAGCTTTAGCATGCCCTTCTACCCCCAAAGTGTTGCGAGCTAAGGAATGTGCCCCAACTCCTTTCTCCTTCCGTTGTTTTCACCTTTAAGCTTACAGTTAGGTCCATTGAAGAGCTTGGGGGTGCGTCAAGTTAACCTAAACAGTTTATTGATAATTAGGTTATAAATTAAAAGGTCCATAGTAATTATAATGTATAATTTAAATAATGTCATAAATAATGCCTTAAGTACATTGATTATTTGTCAAGGATTAGTTCAGTAAATGTACCTAGGTAAAATTATACATAATTCAATGTAATGTGGAGGTAACACATGTGCAATGTGTGGAATGTAGCTTCACTTAATGTCCCAAGTTCATTGCAAACTCCATGTGACTTCCAAATACCAAGGTTGTGTGACATTTAAGTTAACCCATCCTTCTCAACCCTAAACCCATCTATTTTCTTCCTTCACCCATCTTTCCCCATTTGTTTGAACCTTGTTTGCATACTCCATGTTTTGAGTGTTTAGCAACTCAGTATTAATTCTCAATGGTGTTTTAGATTTCATTTGGAATGTTGGCATGGGTAGAGTTTAGCTCCTTTAGGGCTTTGATTCAAGTCCACAAGCGAATTCAATGTGGTCCATAAAATTGTTTGGAAGTTCATCCCAGAAAATGAAGGAAATTGAAGGTAGTGCAAAATGGTTCAAAATAAAAATGGGCATGTGTGATCATGGGCTAAATGTTAGGAAAGAACTAATAGATTCCCATGCATCTATTGTTGAACGTGAGGCCATGTTTGGTAAGAGAAAAGGCAACAATGGGTTTAGATATGACATTTGTGTTTAACCTAGTTTGGTTGCAAGAGTGGAAGAATTATATGTTGTTGTTTATCAAAAAGTCAAATATTATTAACAACACAATTGGGATGAGCTTTGCTAGGGTAGTCCTTGTTGAAAGAAAAGGAAAATTCAAGGTTAACTAGGTTTGTTTTGTAGTTCAAGTAGAAGGCATCGAAGTAAGAGGGCACAAGGGCAAGGTGGCTACAAAGAGCTAGGGTAGAAAAACGGGAAATGTTGCTACTGTAACTGTACAACATACATCTCTAATCACTTGGGATCACTAATTTCAGAAGTAGAATAGGTAAAGATTTTGATTCCTAGTGAGGAGCAAATTCCATGCACTCCAAAAACTAATCCATTGTCTCAACTTTTTTAAGCAATTTTTTTCCACCCATCAATTTCAAGCTTTGCACATCTCTTTTCTTTTTGTTGGCCTTGCCTACCAAGGCAAGGATATTGTGTTTAGATTCATTATAAAATATAGTAGCTTAATGGATTTTGCCCCCCTAGTTGGTTTGATATGACATTTTGGCTTGTGTTGAAATTTGAGATTTAGATATAAGGTTATGATATTTTAAAGGATTTTGGTTTTTTTTAAGAGTATTTTTTTAGAATATTATATTTTTGCATGGTGAAATATTTGAATTTCCATAAATGTTTTTGCCTTAAGATACATTTTAAAATGTAAATGGCAAGGCCACAATGTGACACACCCCTTGTTTTGATGGCCTTATTGTAGAACACCTAAGGACATTCTTGAAGGTTAGAACTTTCCAACAAAAAATTTCCATCTGCCTTTTCCCTTTTTATCCAAACTTTTGCCCCAGGAACTAGAAAATCAAATTGAACCTGATTTTTTTTTCAACAAGCTGCTCCTGGGCTCCTTCCCCACTTGGGCAGTGTGGCTTAATCCTTGCAAACATGTTACCTAAGCTTCAATCTATAGAACATTAAAGCACTTTGTAATTAAAAAATGGGTAATAGTCTAGGTTGCTTTCAGATGGATTGTGAGTGTAATGACCATAATCATCATGTATGTAATTCTAGTTCAAAAATTTATAATTTTCATCATTGATTTTGAAGGTAAATGTGTTTTCAAGTTGTAGATTGTGACAACTTGTAAAATGAGAGGTAAATTTCAAGCAAACATTCAATAGGTGCCTTAGACATCACAAAAAAATACACCAAGGTGGAAATTTATTGCCTTTATTTCTAATGTATTTAATATGCCTTCAATTATAAAGCCTATTCCTATAATAGAATCATTCCTAACATATATGATTATTTTATTTATTTATCATAAGTTTATTAGTTTGGCTAATAATGTGCATTTTAAAAATTAAATTATTCATATGATGTGTTATTAATCTTTCAAGCATTGACATGCACTTTGATACACATTTTTTGAACCTTGAATATTAGGATTATAACAATGTGAAGTTCTAAAAATATGTATATCTAATAACAACTTTAAAATGCTTGAAATCTACATTCTTATATGTATGAAAAATGTAAATTTATGTTTATAATCTGAAAAATATGCCCTAAAATTTATTAAATGCATCATATGTAACTTCATTCATGGTTGGGGTTGCAAAAAAAAGAAAAAGACATCAAGTTCATTTTTAAATGATTTTTTATAAATAACATCTATATGGACAAAAAAATGAATAATCCAAATTAAGATAATTTTTGTGGTGGTGATGATTTTTCACATTTGTACATCATTGTGCATTAAAACATTATTTCAAATTCATAAGTGCAAAAAATGATCAAATAAAAATTTAAGGACAATTAATTTTTTTTTCATGATTGTTTCCTGCACGTGTGACCCACACTATGGGTTGCAAATTCTAAACCTAATGAATACAAACAATTAACCAAATGACCAAAATATCAATCCTTTTCCTTACAACCTCAAAAAATGAAATTTTTTGCTTTCGAAATTTTCATATGATTTATAATCACTACTATAAATTTTGGGTTTTGCAACTAAAATTAAGTTGCATGTGACATATGCAATTACAAATTTGTGTAGTTGCATAAGACAAATTGCACATGACATTCAGTTGCATGCAACATTACGTATGCAACATGTATATACGATGTTAATATACATGTTCATACATACATATAAATCCAAATGTAGTTGCACCTTATGTGCAATTCTCCTTATAACTACAATGCAATTAATCAAAATATGACACATGTTTAAAAATTTAAACAACTAGCTTGTGGACATGTGTCATTATTTTAATTTTTCTATTTTCAAAATTAAAAATTCATTGGATTAATCTCAATCATCAAAGTTTCTACCACTAAGATGATGACATGTGGCACACCATGGAACGTTCATTGACCATTTGACACGTGTTCATTTTTAACACCAATTATATGGTGACACATGGCAATAAAAACCTACCTATTTTTAAAATTTTAAATATTAATCAATGAAATCTAAATCATCTAATATATATGGCTAATAAGATGTTGACACGTGGTGCATAAATAGGTAGGTATTAATTAAACCCTATTAAGTAGGTTTACTTAGGTATGCAAGTAGGTTGAAAAGTAGCTAGGCTTAGGTTATATAGGTAGGTTTAAAATAATCTAATTTTATTTTTAGGTTTATCCATTTCATAAGGGTCAAACTTTTTTCATTTACTCATCCCCAATGGCACTTGATATTTGGCTACAACATAGTTATTGCTCCTAGTTATATACTGAGCCAAATAGAATTCGAAGCCAAAGGATATGGGTTAAAACATTCCAGTGTAAACCTTATGAACCAACCTAGTTGCACATTAGATGCAACTACTGTATTAGAGTATACCAGCCAGGGTAGGGCTTTGTTGCTTTTGGTGTGCAAAACAAACTTGAAGCCCTTTTCTTGGCGCATCTAACACACTAAGAGTTGTTGAAAACAGATTTAAAATGAGAAAGTTATGGCCCCCCAAAATAAAAGGGGGTCAAAAACTCCAAAAAAAAACTATTGAACATTACAAAGGCCGGTTCTTAAACACCTAGAAAGTTCATTTTATGTTGTTTTGTTGCTATTAGAGTTCTAATGTGATTTTTAGGACTTCAGGTGGCGCTCCTATAGCACTTTAAATCATTTAAAATGAATAAGAAATAAGAAAGTTATGAGGTTTGAAAGTAGGAGAGGTCCAAAGAAAAAAAACAAAACAAAACGTTTTGTAACTTGGAAAGCTTATTTTTCTTATTTTTCTTCTTGTTAGTTTTTCATTACTCCTTTTCTTTTGCACTTCAAAAATGATTATAGGATATTTGTATACTTGTAGGTTAATTAGTATAAACTATTTACATTAATATTTTAACATAGATAATAAAATTTAAATATATAATACATATTGAATATATATGTATATATATATAATTAATTATCACTGTTATTATAATAAGTGTTTAATTAATAATTACAATTATTTATAATAAAATTTAATATTATCATATTAATTGATTTTGAAAAAAAAATTTAATTTCTGAAAAAATATTCCAAAATAAAATAAAATAAAACATATTTAAATCATGGTTTAATTTAACACAATTTAGCCTAACTTAATTTAACCATTGTTAATTTTAGCCTAATTAGTTTAGCCATACATATTTTAATCTAACTTGATTTAACCATATTTATTTTATCTTAATTTAATTTAGCCATGAATATTATAGCCTAACTTAATTTAGTCATAATTAATTTGGCTTAATTAATTTTAGCCTAGTTTAATTTAGCTTATTTTATTTTAGCCATAATTAATATAATCTAATTTAGTTTAGCCTAACTTGATTTAGCCATAATTAGTTTGGCCTAATTTAATTTAACCATAATTAGTGTAACTTAATTTAATTTAGCCATAATTAGTTGTTTTGCTTAATTTAGACATGATTAATTTAACTTAAGTTAGCATGGGGTTAACCTTAATACTAAAGGTACATAACACTATTATATATAACCTATGTAGATATATTAAGTATAGTAATTTAAATATGTATAAGTTTAGGCCATTATTTTTATTACATGTGTCCATGTTGTACACATTTAGTTACATGTTAGTTGCACACATAACCATATGGCCCAAAAATTATACAATACTAAATTTGTAGTTGCAAACATACCAAGATAGTTGCAAATGACAATCAATTGCATGCCAATTGCATAGTGATTGGTTGCAAATGACAAGATTTCTAGTAGTGAATATGACCAAAAACCTCTAATGAACATGGCAAAAAATAAACATAAACATTATTTATCCATTAGAAATTTGACATCAATTACATTCCTTAATGAATTTGTTTTGATTTCCTTACACCTTTATAGTATTATATAAAAGAATTGTTTTTGGTTAATTCAAAATTTTAAAAAATTAATGTAAGCTTAAAAATCATGGATTCACCTTGAATAACCAACCTTGTTCTACCACATCAACTTGATAGGTTAATCCATTTCTTTCAAAACTCACTCAAGTAAGTACTTATGACTCCTATTACAATGTTATTATCTTAAAAATCACTAGCAATAAAATTATTTTCACGTTAAGGTGCATAAATTTAATATTCATATGGGAAATTTGGTGTCAACTTTATTTAAGTGATAGAATGATTGATGATTATATTTAATCAAAATAAGGAATTGGATTTTAAAATAAGGAAACACATATGATTTGATTTTCAAATTATATTCATAAAAATGATGTTTCCAAATTGGGTTAGTTCCAAATATCCCAAAATCCCATCCATATTTTATGGATAAAAATATTATGTGGAGCCTATGACCGTTATGATTGTATCCCTTTGAATCATTGGCCTTCCTTAATTTGTTACCTTTGGAGTTGGCTAATGAATTAGTAAACAAATGGGATAAACCATTTTTGTAAACAAAATGTTGACATGGGTGTGAAGTTGTGAACATGTAAGGATTAGGCTTACACATGCACCACTTCATTTGTCTATTTATTTTTTAGCCAATTCTAGAATGAAAAAATTAAAAAAGGTGGGTTAATTAGTTGGACATTTTCATATAAACATAATAAACATTTTCAATATTAGAATTTTAATTTTTGACCTTAAAATGCACATATATAATAAACTAAGTAATTAGTACATTTCCAACATGTGTAGATGTGTTTGCACCTTAATTCTTGTTATTAAATCATAGGAATAACTTACATGGAACAATATTGAACAATCAAGTAGTTGAAGATGTTAGTTGATGAATTTATGATTGATGAATTTATTTCACCATTTAGGAATCCATTCTACCCACTTATGCTGAAAATTGCCTTGAACAAGTTTCAAATTAGCACATTTTGATCATTGCACTTTGTGTTTTGGTTTTGATCATGAAATTGAATATAATAGAATAGGATTTGTACAAATGTTTTTATGGTCATTTGAGTTTTTGAGTGGCCTTAATGACCATCAAAATCATTTTTTTCATTGTATCATTTGAATTCCATCATTGTTGTTAGTTGTTAACATGTTGTATAATACATAAAACTCACATTACAAGTTTCAAACTTTCATTGTTTCATAATCCTTTTCAAAAGTCAAAATTTGATATTATGTACTTAGAAACATTATGGCCCAATTGTTTTCCCATATTTCTAGGCCTAATGTCCGTATTTTACACAATGAATTCACTACATCTATGTTTGTTAGTATGATACTTAACATATTTAAAATTAAAAGGTATTGAATAAAAATGACCATAATTACCATGCATTTTGTGAACTAAATCAAATTTGGTTTCAATCTCCTACATGTAACTAGACTCAATTAATTTATTGACTATATTAAGACCGTACCTTTTTCCATTATTTGATATATATATTTTTTAGGAATGTGAATGATTGAAGTGCTTAGATGACATTAAAGATCACCTATAAATGAAATTTATGATTGGTATGAAACTTATTTTGTTTTTCGATGTTTAGGATTTTTGGAAAGAACCCAATATTAATATATCAAATAAAGTTTAATTACACATAAGGCAATTTTTAAGTTTTTGAACATGTTTTTGTAAAACATAAAAATAACTATCACATTACTATACATGTGAATATTAAAATTTGAATACATGAAATGAAGTTAGAACCTTTATTTTGGATGTGTTTAAAAAACTTTAAATTCATCAACCATATCAATACAATTCTTTGACTAGATGCAACATTTCATATACTATTCATACATGAAATGGTGCCCAAAAAGTTACAATCTTCTATTTGTTATCAAGGACTCATTAACACCATTTGAGATTGAGATTGATTTTGAATTTCATATGTCATACTATGTGAATAATTAGATGGTAGTGTCACTACTAGGAAATGCGTCTTAATTCACTACATTTTGAATGAATTTGAACATTTTTATCTAATGAAATTATTTAACCCCTTAGTGAACGGGGAATAGTTATTACAGACAATGACTTGTTTCACTAATACCTAGTGAAACAAGGTTATTCTCAAGTGAATACAAATTTTACCTAACCATTCACTTGCTAGTTAATTAACTAACTAGTATGGAAATCAATTAAATTTTAATTATTTAATATATAATATTATTGATAATTTCATGATTTTAAAAATCTATTATTTATTGACACGTGTCACTACTTACAGTAGGTTAAAAACCTAGCCTAAGTAGGTAGGCCAAGTAATCAACCTAAACACCTATTTTAAGAATTCAATAGAAGAATATTTGGTCAACATACCATGTTGACCTCACACAACACCACCCATGAAGTTTGATCTTTTGACCTTTGGAATGGAGGCAAACACCCTTACCATCAAGCCACCCCACTTGTTGTGATAACATGTTACATTACATTCAATTTATCAAATACTTCATTTTAAACATTACAAAAACATAAACTTTGAAAATTCATATTTTATTGAAATTTTGTTCAAATGAAATGATTTGAATTTCTCAATAATATACATATTACATTTTTTTAAAAAAATTTTAAAATCATTTGAACAAAAAAAGTTGACTATCATTATTCAATAACATTTCAATGACCATTTTTTTGAGAAAAAACAAGTTTAATGAATGGATATTTGTTTTGTTAATATGATAATATTACATATGTTAAACTATTTTCAATTATTATATGAATTTTTTTCATTAATTTAAATTATTTCACCATACATTATTTATGGCTATTTATGGCTATCCTCAATTACTTTTGGTTATTTTTTACTATTCTGTGTTATTTTTAATATTGAAAATTATTTTAGTATAGACTATTTATAGTTATTATAAGTTAATTTTGACTATTGAAAGTTATTTCACCTTATGTTATTATTGATAATTCTAGGTTATTGTAGGCTATTTCACTTTAAGTTAATTTTGTCTATTATAAATTATTTCACCCTAGACTATTTTTGGTAATCCTAAACAATTATAATATATGGTTATTGTTTATTCTTTTATTAGTGCTATTGGTGGTTATTAATGCTTATTTAGCACCTATCCTATTTGTGGCTATCAATGCTTTTAAATGGTTATTTTATTAATAATTATTAGTGGTTATTATATTAATGGTCATTAGTAGTTATTCTATTGGTGGTTATTTGTGGTTATTCCATTGGTGCTTAATCTATTAATTATTATTGGTGGTTAATCTATTAATTGTTATTGGTGGTTATTCTATTAATTGTTATTGGTGGTTATTTTATTAATGGCTATTGGTGGTTATTTTATTAATTGTTATTAGTGGTTATTCTATTAATTGTTATTGGTGGTTATTCTATTAATTGTTATTGGTGGTTATTTTATTAATGGCTATTGGTGGTTATTTTATTAATTGTTATTAGTGGTTATTCTATTAATTACTATTGGTGGTTATTCTATTAATTGTTATTGGTGGTTATTCTATTAATGGCTATTGGTGGTTATTTTATTAATTGTTATTAGTGGTTATTCTATTAATTACTATTGGTGGTTATTCTATTAATTGTTATTGGTGGTTATTCTATTAATGGCTATTGGTGGTTATTTCATTAATGGCTATTAGTGGTTATTCTATTAACTGCTATTGGTGGTTATTCTATTAATTGTTATTGGTGACTATTCTATTCATGGTTATTGGTGGTTATTCTATTAACTACTATTGGTGGTTATTCTATTAATTGTTATTGGTGACTATTCTATTCATGGTTATTGGTGGTTATTCTATTAATGGTTATTGGTGGTTATTCTATTAATGGTTATTGGTGATTATTCTATTAATGGTTATTGGTGACTATTATATTAATGGCTATAAGTGACTATTCTATTAATGATTATTGGTGGCTATTCTATTAATGGTTATTGATGGCTATTCTATTGATGCCTATTGATGGCTATTCTATTAACAGTTATTGGTGGTTATTATATTAATGACTATTGGTGACTATTTTTTTAATGGCTAATTATGACTATTTTATTAATGGCTATTGATGGTTATTCTATTAATGGCTATTGATGACTATTCTATTAATGGTTATTGGTGGTTATTCTATTAATGACTATTGGTGGCTATTCTATTAAGGGATATTGGTGGTTATTTTATAAATAATTATTAGTGGTTATTCTATTAATGGTTATTGATGGATATACTATTGGTGGATATTGGTGTTTATTAATAGTTATTATATTAATGATTATTAATGGCTATTCTATTGGTGAATATTGGTGATTATTCTGTTGTAAGCCATTAGTGGTTATTGATGGCTATTTTATTAATGGTTATTAATGGTTATTATATTATAAATTATTGATATTTTATGTTATAATATCATAGGCTATTGGTAATTATTATATTGTAAGGTATTTAAAATTATTTTTCATAGTTTATTATTTTCTATTCTAAGTTATTTTTACTTTAGGTCATTATATTTTGTTTTAGATTATTTTAAATTATTATACTTAGGATAAAATAATTTATAATAACATAAAGTAGAATGACTTTGAATAATTTAAAGTATAACTTGAAATAACATATAATAATTTAGGGTACATTAATTTATAATAACTTATAATAACATAAAATATAAGTTAAAATAACTAAAGTAGTTAAAAATAATATAGGGTATATCATAAAGTAGCATAGATAGAATATTTTTAAAAACATAGAAATAAACTTATTTACTATAGTAAATTGTAATAATGAAATATGTTAAGTAGTAATCAAACATGATGTCTACATAGTGATATTATAGTGAAATAACTTTTACAAGGGTGAAATCATTAAAATGCAATGAAAGTATTTCACTTTTAAAGTCCCATAGTGATTTTAGCTAGTAAATTGCACCCCACTTTGGTAGTAGTGTGTGTTGCCTTCTTGAAAGGTGATTGCAACTCGTAGTTCTTCAACTACCTTGGTCATTATTGGTCTATGAATAGCTTTGGGTTCCACACATTGGATGGCAATTTCTGCAACTTTCCATAGGGCATCAAGGTTGGGATTTGAATCTTTCACAATAGGATCCAAAATTTTGTTTATATTGGCTTCTTGAAGATTGA
>Ga0209208_10010952_pt1 | contig 11679 bp, 13 predicted proteins | sample S1TSphfallax_3_FD_187694 | JGI IMG/M metagenome (GOLD analysis project Ga0209208, IMG submission 187694) | Host-associated microbial communities from peat moss isolated from Minnesota, USA - S1T2_Fd - Sphagnum fallax MG (SPAdes) (version 2) | ecosystem: Host-associated > Plants > Peat moss >...
AAAATTGTTCACATTTTCAAGTTTCAAGAGTTGTATCGGTTGGCTTAATGATACCTTCTTTGTGTTCAATAACCTATTCACCATTTGCTTCAAATATCCCTCTTCACACAACTCACCCATTTCACTTTTATTTATTCATTTTTTTATCAACCCAATGACTCATGTTATTTTTGTGTGAGTTGATGGATAATTGCGATTTATGTGAGCTCAATTTTACAAGAGGTGTTTGAAATATGCATTGTCAATAATGGGGAATCAATGATGATTCTTGGTCCCAAAGGGAAAAAAATGGTTTTTGGATTATGAGGTTTGTGTGTGTGTGTGCACACTAAGAACCATGATGATTCATTTTTAAATTGTTGAATGGGTGGAGGGTAGATGTAAAGATCATGGAGAAGATCTTGAAGATATTTTTTTGCAATTGAATTATTATGCAACCCAATTCATCATATTAGGGGTGAAGGTAGTGTGACAAAAAATATTATTATTACTACTATTATTTTGCAAACTATGTGATGCATGGAGCAAGGATTATAGAAAAAGGTTGCATCACAAAATCATGAGTTTGTAGGAATGGCGATGTGGAGGACATGATTCTACTTGGGCTTTTTTAGAAGCTTATTTCATGCAAGTAGACAAGCAATCATCCATCACAAATTTAGTAGGCAATAATTTTGCTGGCTTTGAAAAGGTGATAGCCTTTGAGTCGTTTCAAGGATATACAATAGTAAGAGCTTGAATTTTGACTGTAGGATTGAAATTTATAAAGAACAAAATTCAAATACTTTTAAGTAGGAATTTAGGTAATTTGGAAGACAATGGTTCGGTTTGCAATGCAGACATTTGGAACATCATCAACTTCTCCTCATCATCAAAGGCCAACCAAACGAAGTCGAAAAGAACAACAAGCAAACCAAGTGCAATCACAGGTCAATGAACAACAACATTTGCCATTACCATCATTACTTACCCATCCTTTAATTGATCAAGTGCCAGACAATGATCATCAATTAACAGCTACCTTTGATCCTGACACTCTCGATTGCAACATTTGCATGGAAGCACTTTCTAACCCCATCTTCCAGGTATAGTAACACCCATTTCCAGCTTTGAAAGTTTGTTTATAATTTTGAATCCATAATGCCTTCTCTCTACCTCAAAGTTAGAGATATCTAAGAACTGATGTGGATTATAAAAGGGTTAATAATGCAGTGTTCGAATGGTCATATTGCTTGTGCAAGCTGTTGTCAAAAACTCAACAATGTTTGTGCCTCATGTTCCAAGCCCACGGGAAAAATTAGATGCTTGGCAATTGAGAATGTGATCGACTCTTTGCACATGTGTTGCAAGTATGCTGAGTATGGTTGCTCACAAATGCTGAAATTCACAAAAAAGAAAGCACATGAGACTTCATGTCCTTACATACCATACACATGTCCCGTGTTAGGTTGCTCCTTCTCAGCTGCTGCCACATCTTTTCCAAATCACTTCTATGGTATTCATCAAACCCGAACTGTGGACTTCCAATATGATGTTTGGTTCACAATTGTGTTGAACCCGAGTGACCAGCATGTGGTTTTGAGAGCTGTAGACATGTTGTTTCTTCTCCACTATGATCTTAATCATGCTTTGGGAAACATTGTCTATGTCACTTTCTTTGGAGGAATTCATCGAGAAGAATTCTTCTCGTATCATTTGGAAGTGAAATCTGGGCAAACAAGATTAACCATGGAGACCATACCTCGCAGTATTCTACAAGATGATAAACATTCTACTAATTTTGTGCTCATTCCCAGACCTTTGAATGCCCCTCAAGGCCCAGCTCAAATTGAGCTCTCTTTTCATCAACCCGGTGAAGCAATATCTGGTTTGCAAATCAACAAATAGAAAAAAAAAACGCTTCTATTTCTGCATATCCAATATAAGTCTTCCATTTCTATAAATATGGGAGGACTTCTAAGTTCAATGAGTGCATGATTTCATCATTGGCTAGGTCTGCTTCATGTGCTTCTAATCCACTTTACAACCGTGATTATCATGAGCTAAGTAGACAAATGAATGACAAGCCTATCATCATCATCGACAATGTTACATCACCTATCAAGTGTGAAATTGGATTTTGTGTGTATAATGCCTCAGGATTCGTATCCTTGTAAGTAGGACTAAACTAATCTACTGCTAGTGTTGAGATGTGTATAAAAAATGGAATTTTGCAACAAGAGCATTTGATGTTTTGTGGTATTCTGCAAGCAAGCAAGCAAGCTAAAGGAAAGGGAGGTTGGAGGAAAAGAAAAATTGTTCAGTATTCCAAACAAGAGGGAGGTTGGTGACCCATTGTTCACCCATTAAGAATAAAAGGAAGGGTGGAAAGGGGTAAAGAAAAAAATTAACCCATTCCAAAAGAAGAGGGAGATCAGAAGAGAAAAATGGGGATAGAATGAAATCTCCCAAAACTTTAACTGCAAGAGTGTTTCATTTTTTCCCAAATAAAGTTCTCATTTTGAGTCACAGCTCTAAAACACAAAATGCATAAATGCTTCATGCTAGTCAAGAATCTTGAAATCTTAATTCTAGTTATCAGTAACCCAAGCCCTCTATAATTTGCTAAAAATTTGACATTGCAAATTTGCATATCTTCAACTTGTCTGTAGTCCCAATTTCCTCTTTAAATGTATCCCCTTTGTCTTCTTACCATAAAGGCAAAGGTTAGAACAGATCTTTGAAATGCCATGGCTTTTGCGAGACTTTTTTCTGAGACCAAAAAACAGCAAGCTGTGAGCTACTACAGAAAATGTCAAAAGAGTCTTATGCCTGGTTATGACTTCACTGGAACATGTTTATAATAATCAAACAAACATGTTACAAAGTAGTTGTAAGATCAGAGGTTTTCCACAGAGGGATCAGAGGTTTTTTTTGTCTTACTCAAAACAAGACAAGTTCAATCTTCTGCTCACTGCAAGAAGTGGAAAAGATGAATCAGGAAAAAAGAATATGATTTTTTATTGCATATTCCCCTCTCTTAAGACATCAATCATGTTGTGCAGCTTCTTGTCAGCCTTCTCCCAGATCTACACAGTGAGAAGAAATTACACATACATGAGAGATTTGCCATAATTTCTCTATCTCCACAACACTGTGAAAGATAACACAATGCAATGAATGCAATTGTAAACCGTATGAGAAGTCATAAACCTTATGCATCTCTTGAGCTTCTGTTGAGTTTTCAGAAGCAATGTGAAGATGACAGTGAGACAAGAAAGAACACAAGGAACCCACCCAAAAGACAAAATAGTGAACACAATGAAAACCCATTTTCAACCCCTCTTCAAACTCATCCAGAGCTTTCTTCAAAGCCTCACCTTCTTTGCAAGGAACAGAACAGCTCCACTGTGCCTTGAGCATAAATAGGTCTTCCACAAACATTGTGCTGGAATTCAAACACAACCCTGTGCCTCCCACCCATACACAGATCTTGTCAGATTCTGTAATAACTGGGTTAAGTAGTAGTACATCTTGTTGCTTACACAAAGCACTCCACTCAAAAACTTTTAAAGAGCAGGGAAGGAATACTTCATACATACATGCCATCAGCAGAAACAACTTGGTAGGTGTGGAATGCATGCCCACTGAGGTGGCTCACTGGGCACACCCATCCTTGTTACTTGCTCTTCAGGATCCCTCACAATCTCAATCTGTCCAAAACCTCAGAACAAAACCAAAAACCAACTGTTGTCTCAACCCTGCACTAAGTCCTAGATGCAGCAAGATGCAGCAATTCTTGCTACTACAAAAGAAGGGAGTGGAGGTGAAACTGGGAAAACATGGTAACGTGGGAAAATAATAAACCAACCTGGTCCAAGTTAAAAGGAAGGCCTAGTTTCTGGAAACTGGAGATAACAGCTTTTGCAGTCCCAGATGTATCCACTTGACTCAACTGATGTGACTCTGTTACCTGCATGCAAGGAAGCAAACAAAAAACTCTTGAGCCATTCTATACCCAATGCTCCTACTTGTGTCTTTCACCTTCCCATGTCAATTTTATGCTAGCAGCAAGCTCAACATAAGATATGTCTACAAGATTGCATAGAAAATCTCCCACCAAAAACACTTGGAAGCTAACATGATAATGAGCGAGGTCATAGCCTTATGAGAGAAGAAGAAGGATGATAAAAAACCTGCAGCGTATAGCCTGCAAAAGCACCTGGAAACTGCTCTGCCATGAGTTCCATAGCTGCCTGAAATGCTACAACCTGTTGCAAATCCCCCAATTGAAGCAAATTTTCTCTGGCAAATCAGTTCCAAAACACCAACCAGCAAAAACAAACACTTGGAGCTTTCTTGCATGTCAACAGAAAAACTACTTGAACAAGTATTGAATAATCAAGGTTCTGTTGTTGTCAATAGGAAGACCTGATGTAATACTCCTCTTCCTCCACTCTCCCCACCCCTTCACTTGCACATTGAATTGTGTCTGAGACCAGCAGAATCATCATCACACACACCTACCTGCTTGTCAATTTGTGGAGCAATGACTGCATAAACTCCAGATGCCTCAACATCCTTCACCAGTTTGTTCCAGTCCCCACCCGTGGTACCCATCACTAAATGGCAATCCTCAACTACAATAGAACTCTGCATTCCCTTCAAGAGAAAAGACCAAAAGGAAAAAAACACCAGAACTCGTTAAGCAGATATCAAATCTGCAAGCAAGCAACCAGACTTGCTACACAGTTGTGAACCTGAAAGCAGCCTCGTTGTGTACTTCTAAATCCACAAGCACCTGAAAGCACACTTGTTGTGCAGTTCCAAATCTGAGAGAAGAATTCTAAAGCAGTTCTTAATCTTCCAGCAGATTTGTTCTGCAGTTGTGAATCTGCAAGCAGACTTGTTGTGCAGTCATGAATCAGCGAGAAGGATTCTTATGCAGTTCTGAATCTGCAAGAAGAATTCTTGTGCAGTTTTGAATCAGCAAGAAAGATTCTTATGCAGTTCTGAATTTGCAAGAAGAATTCTTGTGCAGTTTTGAATTGGTGAGAAGGATTCTAATGCAGTTGTGAATCTGCAAGCTCAGACTTGTTGTGCAGTACTGGAATGTGCAAGCAGAGACTTGTTCTAAATGTGCAAAGCATGAAGATTCAAGGAACAATTGTAGGGGAGAAGAGTTTGCATGCACCTAGAGCAGCTGAAAGACGTGTGCTCACCATTGACAACAGCAGGCAATGTATAGTCAACGACAATGAGCCCAGGGTAGTCTTGAAGGACCTGATCCATCACCTTCTCTCTCTCATCCCCATCCACAACATCAACCTTGATTCCCTGGATCGAGAACTCTGCATATCCCCCGGCTCTACCACGTCCTGTTATACATTTGGGAACCAGTTGAAGACCTGCTGCTATGGCTGCTTCTGCCTGACCCATCTTCCCTGTGCGGCCATTCACCTGATCCATCTTGTTAGTAAAGCTTTCTCACATGAGGAGCACCGGCAGCCATCAGCCATCACCACCCAATGCTCAAAACCTCGAAGCTCAAAACCCAGACCTCGTAAACCTCGAAGCTCACTAAACCCTAGTAAAACCCCGGTCCTCAATCAGACAAAAACTTCGAAGGGAAAAGGAATGTACCATGACTGATACAGTGGGGCGGAGGAGGCGGGGTCTCGCATCACTGCTGCTATCAGAGGAAGGCGCCCAAGCTGTATCCCATCGTCGCCGTCTTCTTCTTCTTCTTCTTGTGGTGCAGCACCAAGCCAGAAAGAAACCCAGCGTGTCGCCTCCTTGAACACGTCTAGCCTGCCTTGCGCCGCGACGAAGAAGTCACCAGAGAAGAAGCTGCTTGTGCGGAGGAGGTAAAATCTGAGTTGCGAAAGCCCGGGATTGCAACCGTAGGTAGGAGACGTCGGATTCAAGCTCCAACGTACCGCCATTGGTCCCCCAACCACCACAAGCACCTAACAACAAACCCAGTGCCTCGCCACCACAAGCAAAAAACCCAGACCTTGCAAACCTCGAAGCCCACTAAACCCTAGTAAAACCCTAGTCCTTGATCCGAGGCAGGAAGGATTCTGAGAGGCATGGTTCTTATGAGAGATCTTCAGCTGCTTGCTCATTGATGTTGCTCAACGCAAGCCTGAACAATTGAACATGGGCCGTTCTTCTCCTTCTGATATGCTGCGAGCATTACCAGGAGTTGATTGACATACTCGATGCAAAGAACTCAAGATCTTCTAAGAGAATGATAGATTTCTGCACTTCCCATCCAGCAATTGATCCATTACAACCACCAATGATGGAAACTGCAACTGTGACCAAGAAAACGTGAGAAGAGGGTTCTTTGCACTCAGGTTGTGGTAGGTTATTGTGCTTTGCTGAGACCAAGAGCTTGGCTCCAGAAGAAGGATTGAAGCAAACTGCAGAGCATCCACAGGAAGAAGATGTAGAACAGCTGCCATTCTCATGGTTTCTGTGATTTGCAGAGCTTGGAAGAAGAATCAGCTGAAATCGGGAAGATAAGATTTTGAGATTGCTGTGACTTTGCAAGCAGCCAGCTGCCTGCCTGCCATCATCACAGGTTGGAGCACAGTGAGAGTGGCTTCACCATACTCATCATGCATTACACAACAGAATCTGCCATTGCCTAGAAAAATACATCCAAAGTCTTTTTCCCTTGTAAACCAGATCTCTTTTTTTATTGAGAGTTATACAGTGGCAGTGTGCACTATGAAATTCCATATACATTGAACAATAACAGTGATCCACAACATGTAGTAATGCATCAATTCTCGTTTCCTTTTGGAAGAGATGCTGGACTTGCAGAAGTTCTAATGGCCAGTTCTACCAGGTCTGTGGGTTTTCTGCATGCTTTCCACAGAGATACCACAGCACCCACAGAGGTACTGAAGCACATCTCAAGTCTAAACCAACAAAGCCCTGCAGACATACTAACAAAGCCCTGCAGAGATAGATACCAACAAAGCCCTGCAGAGATACCACCAAAACCCTGCAGAGAGACAATGAAGCTCCTAAGCCACTTCACACATTTTATGACAATTTTGGGTGATCCAATGATCTGCTGCAACTATACCTGATTTGACTATTTTTGTTTCCATCTAGCATCTCCTCAGGGATGGATTCTCAAACCCACAACCAGTCTGTGGTAGTCATTTGAACTGCTACGTGTATTTTGAAGTACCATAAGAAGATTCTTCCTCTTCTAGTACCGAGATTGCTTGCATCTATCTGGTTTGCTCTTCTGTTTCAACCAGTGTTGCGCATGTTGCTGGCAATTGCTTTAATGGTTCTTAGCAATGGTTTCTCCCACAAAGCTTTACTGGTGTCAGATGCTGTTATGTCTCTCTGTCGACCAAGTAGGATAATCTGCAGCAAAACACACACAGGCCCACCCCCACAAAAAGGAACAATTTCCTTAGCTACAAAATGCAGGATATGTGCTCTTTGTCAGGATATGACGCTCTTACGCCTCAGATTTGGGTGCAGGTCATTTCAGTGAGACTTGATCAGAGACTTAAGACTTATTATGTACCCCGAGACAAGGATGCAGACTGTCCTTACAAGGTTAGTGTACTTGCTTGTCAATGCACTTTGTGTTTGCAAGTAGATAGATGCGCCTTCAGAATTTTGAGCTCAACCCAATATGTCATACTTCAAAAGGTGATAGTAGAATACAAACATAACCAGTAAATAGACGACAAAAAACCACTGGGTAGTAACCAACAACCCATACCTGGAGATGGTTCAAGGGGTCAAGGTACTTGCGTCGTGTATCAAAAGACCTTTCCAAACGCTCATTATCACTCAGCAATCGGTTTTGTTGAGAAATCATCAGAAGCTGTCAATGCACAAAGAGACAATCTCAAAAGAGTTAGGCTTGTCTAGGTTCCAGGATAATACAATACACAAAACTTGAAAACTCAGATCTAACCTTGAGAAGCCCAACCCAAATCCTCCATTTGATGAAGCTGATCTCAGGTGCAACCCAGCAGGCACAGGGGTTGCATTTGTGAACAACAATCAAAGGACAACACAGAAACAAAAATCCTGGAACTGTTATTGTCCAATTGGATTCAACAATACCTGTCCCCTTGTCAGGAAATACTCTTGTGCCACCAGATCATACACGAGCTTTTGGGTGATGCGGTTTCTGTGCCAAAAGAAGATTTGGGTTTTTTCAGTACTGTACACAAAACAATGTCTGTGGTGTGTCATACCACAAAGTAGGAAAATTGAACGAAGGAAACTGAAGAAAGCTTTGTAAAGTTATTGCAGGAACATACCCACAGAGGCGTGCATATTCCTGCGCGATCTCCATAGATGCTTTAAACAATGACATCTGTACACTCACCAACAAAAAAAACTGACTTTGAGAATGCAATGTGATGCCACTAGGGGCATGACACCAGTGTGAGTAACTTCTCTACAGCAGCAAGAACAGTGCAGACTAAAAGAGAAACACTTACACGAACGTTAGACAGAAAGTTGCGGAAGAAAGGCCAATCTGTATACATCTGCTGCAGCTCCCGGATGCGCTCGGGATTCTCCTTTGTGTATTGCACCATGCCAGTTCCAACACCATACCAGGCTGGTATTGTATGCCGTGACTGCCATCACAAATCCATGACCCCGATACAATAAAACCAGCATATGTATGTATGCACTCTTCAAATCAGTAAAACTGTATTCATGATCTTTACTTACTGATTCATTTGCAAATTGGCAGTAATGAGAAAGAAGAAGAAATATGCAAACTAAACTACTAACCTGCGCCCAACCAAAGACCCAAGGAATGGCACGCAACGATGATTTGTCACGCACACCAGCTTTGCGGCGTGCTGGGCGACTGCCAATATTTATTAGACTGATTTCATTCACAACTGTCGCTTCATAGAAGTAGTCATAAAAGCCTTCAGTTTCATCTGTCAGTTCACGGTAATGCTTCTCTGCTGCCATTGCCAGTTCCTCCATGATTGCAAAGTACTGGTGCATGCACCCACACAAAGCAAAGAGTCAATCCAAAGTTCATCAAGACTACCTATGATTCAAAGGCAAAAGCCATGGTGGCACCCATCAACACAAAACAACCCTGGAAGAGATGGTACACTATGAGAGAGCGAGAGACCTTAGGATTGTCAGAACCTCGGGATTGAGTAGTGGGATGACTAGCCTTCAAGAGTCCTGTGATACCCACCTGTGAACCATCCATCAGACACAAGGCAAATGGATAGTAAATCCACAAAGTTGAACAAGAGCGCATCACAGCGTTAAGTGTCCACAAGCTGAAATTGGTAGGAGCATGACAGAAACAAAATGTTATGGGTGGGTGATTTTTGTCTTTTTCTTACAGTCAACTCATAGGCAGCAGTTTGGGCGTTGCCATATCGATATGTGATAACCTCACCCTGTTCTGTGAACTTGATCTTGCCATCAACGCTCCCTGGTGGCTGTTTCATTTCAATTGACAATATCAAATGAGCACCATGTCATGTTGACACATAACGAGAAAGACACTGAGCAGGTTCAGAAACACTCTGAGCAAGCTTTTGAAATTGTAGTAAGTTGTGAGAGTCCAGGGCAATTCAGACTTTCTTTTGTACAAAAGTGATAACCCAAGGTGTGCTTCAAAGCTCCTTTGGTAGTGAGGACAGAGTCCTGCTGAGCATTGAAAATGACAGAATGTTTACTAAGTGTAATTTTGCACATTTTCTAACTGCAGCTGGAGGAAGAGCATCATCCCCCATTTCAGCAGTTTACCTGTGAGAGAATACTCTCATGTGTAGGTCCAGCTCCACGACCAACTGTACCACCACGACCATGGAAGATGCACGAATTCACTCCTGCATCCTTTGTCAGCTGCTGAATCACACACTGTGCCTTGTAGAGATTGTATGCACTTGCAGTAATGCCACCATCTTTGCAAGAATCAGAGTAACCCAACATAACCTCCTGCAAACTCATCAAGTAATTATGTCAACCGTCTCACACTTCTTCACACCCAGATGCTTTGATTACAGTCTTTGAGACAATAAGCCAGTGACCACATTGCAAGAAGTTCATGATGCACAAAACAAAGATGTGCTATATTGTAAGATCTTGGGAAGGAGGAAAGAGCAGATCTAAAGTGAATGCTACAATTTTGAAACCAGGAAGAAAGTGTAGATAGAATGGACAACACAAGAAGGAGAGAAAAACAACCTGAACACCCCCAGATGCCAGAAGGATTTCCTTATATGTATTGTTATTAAGCAGTGAATGTAATGCTTGTGGCATATTCTGCAACCCATCATAGAAAAAACCAAAGAATTCATTATCTCTTGTATTTTTTTTCTCCACTTCCAAAAGCAAAAGAACTTGTTTTCAACTTCTGAAATTGTGATTGGCGAAATGCTTGCACTAAGTGTCAGTTTGAAGCTTCTTTACACCTTTCAATCAATTTTTCTTATGTCTCTCCCACCAAGAATGTCATGTGTTATTATCCCATTACCTCCAAATCTGGAATGGTTTCAAAGAGAGGTGCCACCACCAGTCTCGCTACCCAATCACCAGATGCCTTCTTCACCAGAAGGTCCTTGCAGCAAAACCACCCAAGAAACAACACCTCCATCACGTGGGATGCCACCCTTGTCATGGAGATAACATATGAGGCAATTGACTTTCGTGATACAGTATCCATGATGTCGGCACATGCAAAGTACAGATCCACCACCTGCTTTGTCGCCTCAGACATTGATGGCAGAAGTGCCTGGAGTCAAAACCAAATACACACTCAGTCCAAAAGGACTAATATTCTGCTCAAGTGAGCAACGCAACGGGCACAAGGCAAACAGGAGTATCGCCTAGAAGCAAAAAAGGTGACATCTAGGTGTAGATGATTGCTTGTACCTCAATCTTGTCAAAGGGTGGAGGTGTTGCCACTGTTTCTGTGAGCAGTTTCATTCGCTCTGTCTCGGATAGAGAGCTGTAATTCTCCACCAAACCCAAAAGCCGCAAAATCTCATCTGTCGCCTGCAACCCAAAGAGTCAGATGTGTTATGAAGGCATCAAGGATTTCACCAGAGTCACATATCAGATCCACTGCAAAGGCAGCACATCCTGCAATCATGCTTTGACTACATATGTATGTATGTTTCTGAACCAGTAGAGGCCATTTGCATGTTGTACCTGAGAGTGTATTGTTGACTCTTGCCGAACGTCAAGAGAACAGCAGTAGAATCCGAAAGTTTCCGCCAAACGGACCAAGTCTTTCAGCTTGCTGTCAGCAAGTTGCGCATCTCCATTGGTCCTCAAAGAAGTCTGAAAGTCCGCCAGAATTGGGTTTAATCCTCCTTGTCATTATGTGATTTACGGTGTGTTTTTTTTCACGGTTTCTAGAATGAGTTTCTCTCAGCTTGCAAAAATCAGAAATGCAAATGAACCCAAGTTTTCTCCTCTTTGCATTTTTTCATTCAATTGTTAGGAAACGCAGCTCACATTAGATTCAGATCATATTGAGAAGAAAAGGCAAAAGACTGACTAACATCAATGAAGCGCAGGTCCTTCAGAAACTCCTCTTCATTAACATATGCATCCTTTTTCGGATCCAAGCCCGGAATCTCGTCCAAGTTGTATTCAATATCAAAGAGGAGCTGTTCAACATCTCCAACTCCTCAAAAAAGGTCCAAGATTTGC
>Ga0209208_10010953_pt1 | contig 11678 bp, 6 predicted proteins | sample S1TSphfallax_3_FD_187694 | JGI IMG/M metagenome (GOLD analysis project Ga0209208, IMG submission 187694) | Host-associated microbial communities from peat moss isolated from Minnesota, USA - S1T2_Fd - Sphagnum fallax MG (SPAdes) (version 2) | ecosystem: Host-associated > Plants > Peat moss >...
TTCCCCCAAAAAAGAAAGAAAGAAAACGCCAAAAGAAAGGCATGAAGGTAGAAAGGATTCTCCACCTAAGGAGAGAAGAGTCTTTTTGACTCAAGGGAAGAAAGATAAGGGGAAGTAGTTGGCAGAAGGGGAAGATAATCCTTCAAAGTTACAATCCTCAAGCAAGAATAACTCGCTTGTACCTTGGACTTCCTTGGGAAGGCATGGAAAGGGTGGAAAACCATCCAAGGAAAGATTTGTGCCCTCAAAGGAAACTCTAGGATCACAAAACGGGAACCGATTCGAAGGCCATAAATAAACCCATGTGGAATCAACCCATGGGCAAACCAAAGTAAGGGCTTCAAAAGGAATGATGAACCTTCCACCTACTAAGGAGGTGACAGAGTTAGTAAAATCACTCCAAGCCATGTTCTTGCAACATAGTGAAGCCCACTTGGCCTTGATACATGCATTAAACAAACATAGAGGTGTGTCAACCCCAAGAGCAGGGCCTTGACCAAACCAATGAAAGTTTGTTATCTCAACACTTTCATAGGAAATGAATTGAAGGCGCAAAGTTTTTGCCAATGGCTTGTCCAAGTGGAGGCCTTTATGGAGACACAATGTTATGCATTAGATATGGAACAACTTCATTTGATCCAAACATTGTTGAAGGACCATGCCTTAGATTGTGGATGACATAAAAGCAAAAAACATTGGACTTGTTTAACATTTTGACATGAAAGTAGTTCAAATCATAGTTGAATGAAAGATTTATGCCACACCACCACATCTTCAAGGATAGTATGGAACTCTTGGAGTTGCAACAAGGTGAAGGGCTTGGGATCCCTTGTAAAATACCTACAAGAATTTAATGCAAAGTTAACCTTTGTATTGATAAAAGAAAAACCTTCAAAGAAATTAGCTTTTATGTGAGGCCTTTAGCCTTGGGCACAAAGATTGGTACACCCCAAAAACATGTTAGGACTTGATGAAGTTGGTGGAGTGCATGGAAGACGATGGTCCTTGGCACCACCAAATTAACCTTAAAAGTGTGATTACTCAAAGGATGAGGCCAAATAATTACTACAACAAAGGTCGTTGAAACAAACAAAAATGGTGTAAACCCACTACTAAAGACAAAAGAAAGTCAAAGGTGAAAGAGCTTGCGGGGAAAAAAGGCAAGGGGAGACTTGGCAAAGGTCAAGTGTTTCAATTGTGATCTTCATGGTCATCTGGTGAATGATTACCCCAAGACACCTTGGGTGAATGAAGTCTCCACCTAAGGTTGAAAAGTCTTTCAAGGGGGATTCAAGGCCAAGGTAAGTGCCATGTGCGAAATCTCCAACTTATCAAAGGTAAATTGTATAATTAATGACAAGGGTGTTTGTTGTCTTTTCGATTCATCAACAACAAATTCCTTCATGATTCCGTAAATGACAGTTTTTCGAAATCAAAATTAAGGAGGTGGATGACAATGCATATGGCACAAAGAGCAACAAAGCTAGCATTTAAAATAGCATTAGGAGTATAATTATTCATCAAAAGAGTTTGATTATTTGAAAACTTCACCTTAGACAATTTTGAAACCATTTTAGGGAACACATTTTTTGATGCCCCGATGTTATTTCAGTGACAAGTTGTAATTGTGTTGTTCATTTTGAGGCGGCCTAATGTGATTTCCATGCACATGCATTGTTAGCCCCATAGCAAATTAATACAAAAACATGTTGTGTTTTGATGGTAGCCCAATGCTTGTTTCAGTTGGTTGAAAATTCCATGCCACAAAACATGAGCCTCAAAACTTAAACCTTGAAACCTACCACCCATTGAAACATGTCAAGTTTTGGCAAGCAACCTGGCATGCGTTTCGATGTTTAGGCAACCCAAGTGACGCGCTCCCAAGTCACGGGGTGAAACCCACTTGAGGATTTCACAAAGTCAAGTTGTGGAAAGTTGAGACTTGGAAGCACGCTCCCGGCTTCCAACTCTAGAAAGGGGTAGAGGGTCGAGTTGGGAGCCCAGGGATTAGACTAGGCAGAAGATTTAGTAGATCAAGCATGAATCTGCATCAAAACAAACCACCCACGTGGTTAGTTCACGTTCCGGGACACCCACCCTTGGGTGTTGGGACAAGCCACGAACACTTTGGACCACGAGACACACCACGGCCTAGACTCGGGGGAAGCCATCACCTTCCCCCATATAGTATTCTCTGCACCACGTTTCGGGGACTACATCCAAATGGCTCTTTTTCCCGGGACTCCCAAGTTGGAGTCCCGAAATTGTCCCAAAACTCTCCCGGGGGGGAGTCCTGGGACTTTGGGAGCTCATAACTCCCGACTGTGGAGTCTGATAAACTTGTAGCCCTCGTCGCGATCTTTCCAACGACGTATCGCACTCTCAATTCGGAGGTTGGGAAGAGGTCGATTCCCGACTTTTAGTGGTCGGGAGTCAAACTGCCAGTTTGACTCCCAACCCTTCTTTTGCCCATAACTTGGGCGACAGATGTCCAAATGGCGAATGCGAGGCCATTTTCGATATCTACGCTTCAAGACCTTACCAATGACACCAAGAACACCTCAATGCGAGGTGTTTTGGGCCTTGCTGTCAAGCTCTGAACATTCGGGAGTCCCGGAGGACTCCAAGTCCTCACTTTTTCCAAGTGTTGGGCTTCACCCCCACGCTTGGCCAAAGTAGGGTTGCGACACCAAGCCCCCGAAACATATCCCATCAAACATGTAATGTTTTGGGAGCTATGTTTCAGACCCATCTGCCCATCTTCCATGTTCACCCATGCAATCCCCATCCATGCCCCATGACCCATCCATAACATTTTAGGCCTTTTTCAACTTCACATTGTCGCCATGTATATTTTTTCGAACTCTAACGTCTTCATTGACGTTCCCCCGCCAAAGATTTAGTTAGGGTTTTGATAACAAAAAAAAGCTCATGGTGTCATTAAGGAAGTTGTGTATTTTCACCCACACTAGATCGTTCATCATGTTCTTATTCGGAACTTGCTTGACTTTCATTTTTCCATTCAAAGCACAACAGTGTTATGCATGAAATAGTAGCAGTCTTGTTTAACCCTATTGAGGTTTCTTGATGTTTGCAAGTGGATATTGGTTTTCATATTATTTCTAGCAATTGACACATGTTGTGTCTAAGGTTGAAAAGTTGCACACTGAATATTTGCTCACAAAACGGACATGTTTACTACTTCTATCGTGTTCATTTCCCACGTTGTTTGTTTGGGTTTATGTTGTTTTGTTATTTGTTGTTGTCTTTTTGTTCTCTACTTGTTGTTTGGGTTTCCGAATTTTTTTGTTTCTATAAACATTTCTTTGCAACAATCCACTTGTATCATGTTCATTTCCCACATTGTTGGGTTTGCATTGTCTTTTTTTTGTTGTTGTCTTTTTATTTTCTACTTGATCATTTCCCTTGTTGTTTTTTGGGTTTCTGATTTTTTTTTGTTTCTTTAAACATTTTTTGGCAACAATCCACTTGTTTTTTGAAAATGGATAATAAATTATAATCTTGTAATGCTTCTCCCACAACTCTTGGGTGTTCCTAAATAATGTTTCAGACTTTTCCATATGTTACTTTCAAACATCCAAGAACATTGGGAGCCATCTTACAAAAATGTAACTTGCAACATTTTTAAGAAAGGGAAGTATGGGTACCATTCTTGTTTCTAATTAAATGAGGTGATTTGATGGAATGTACCACTTGAAACATGACAAACTACATTAGAAACATGTTTCAATTACATGTTTCAACATCTTTATAGGTTTTAAATTTTTGTACACATGTTTCAACTATCCAATGAATGGTAGTTTTCATATACCATTTGGTTTAGGGTTTAACCCATGTTTTCTATTTTTGTACACAAGTTTTGACTATCCAGTTGAATGGTAATTTTCAAACACCAATTGGTTCAAGTTTCAACCCATGTTTTAAAATAACTTTTTGTAAGCTCATTTGTTATGTTTCTAGGTTTAATAATATAGATTATATTAGAAAAACTCTACAGTGATTGATGAAAGGCAAGTGGATGTTAGAAGGAAATGATGTGGTTTATTTGATACATTGCCTTCAAACATCCCTTTGCTATATGTTGATCATTATTTCATACATGTTTTTTATGAACAAAGTTTTATTATCCTATTGTAGTGCTCCTCTCACAACCCTTGGGTGTTCCTGGACAATTTAAGGATTAACTTCAAATTACCTTTGAACATCCAAGAACACTAGGTGAAGTATTGCAACTTGGTTACATCAATGACTCTGTTAAATTGATTCAAAAAGTCATCTAGAACATACCCTTGGAATATGAAAAAATAATTGGATAAATGTGTTTTGAAACCTCTAAAACATGATAACATGGTAATTTTTTTATCAAAACACTATAAACCATGTTTCACAAAGTTCAAAAAGTTATAAAACATTAGAGTATTGCAAACATAAAAGAAAAAAATGTAAAAACTTATTATACAAAATTGAAAAAAATGAAATGTTAAAAAACATGACAAAAACATGGAAGAAACATGGACATAAACCTTACTAAACATGTAAGAAACCTTTAAGAAGCATGTAACTTATATCCGACAAGAGTTAGAATAATAAGTTCTGGCCAAAAAAGAAAAAAAAAAATTCAAAAGTACTTTTAAGCTTATAGGCCAACGGGTCGCACTAATTTTGCACCTTCTAGCATAATTTTTTTATTTTCATATTTGTCAAAACAATGACCATTCAAGGGCTGATCAATCAAAATGGGGCCAACTGAACCATTTAGCCTAACCTAAAAAGGGGTGATGTCATCCCCATTTCATGTGGTTGGAACACAAATGAAGGCTTGAAAATGTGTTTTATCTACATAATCTCCAACAAACTTGTATGGAAAGTGTAAAAACATGACAAAAACATGTAAAAACATATTTTTCGAAACTACAAGGATATCAAACCCTCGAAACATGACACAAAAGATGATAGAAATATAAACATTGCTCTCCGACACCATGTTGGGATCATGCTTCTATACAATAATTTTAAACCACAACCTCTTGGAACAAATGGGTGCTCGCTACCCATATTGTGAAGACATCTCTTACACTGGATGGGATATATTCCACTATGGACCATGGGTTTACAAAGCATCCTACGAAACATAAATATCAAAACTTACGTTAATGCAAGGAACACACGACACATTATGTTGTGGATCAAGGGTTCTGAAAATTTCCTAAAAAACATGATAGAAACCTAGAAACCTAGAAACCTAGAGCTTACTACAACTACAAAATTACTAAGGAAACAACAAAACCTGATAGAAACATAAAAATTAACCAAAGAAAATAATCAAGTATATGATAAATGTATTCATGTTCAAAAAGTCTTTATTTCATTAGTAACTTGTTTTTAAAAAAATAAATTATAATGAACACTCGATAATAAATATATTGAATATTAGCACTAGTCTTCAACCACCACATTTTCAAACATGACATTGCTTGTTTTGCAATGTTGCAAAGCCATCACTTACAATTGATGGAATTTAATATGTTGTGGACAATAGGCTTGGAAAATATCCTATAAAACATCATAAAAACATGCTTATTGAAACTAAACCAAATACTAGGGAATTACAAAACATGATAAAAAATAGATGATGAAAGGAACATGAATTTGCATAGGCACATGATATTTTGAAACATGGACTTATGTGTTTAAATACTTGTTGTGAAGTTAAAAAATAGGACCTTGTAGAGCTCATAATGGTTGTAACATAAGTATGCGCCACAAGAGAAACAAAATGATGAGAAGATCATGTTAAGAACATGACTATTAGAAACATAGACTTAAAATTATATATTTATAAACATAAAGTTAAAAACATAGACAAATTTAGAAAAATACACTTAGAGACATAGACTTAAAAACATCCCAAAATGACATAACAATCCATATAGGACATATATGCACTTGCAAAGTGCATTTATTTTTTTGAACTTGTTGGTTGAGTTGTAAAAACATGAAATTTGGTTCCAATAGTAGCCAGGAATAAACTTGTTTAGAAACATAAGTCCTCATTTGCGAAAGTATTTGAAACATGGATTGAAACATGTTGGGTGGTGGATCATTTAAATTTTAGGTTACAAAGTTTAGGTTTAATTTCCTTTTAGATTTAATGTTTTGAGCTGCATCACTATGACTAAAGAAATTGTGTAGGCATTTTAAGCACATCCCATGGCCATCATTCAGTTGTTGGAATTTTGTTGCTTACAATTGGGTAAGGATTAAGCATGCTACTCAACCCACCATTCAAAGTTCCATTCAATTAGCCATAATAACATGTAATTGTTACTTTTGTTAGATAAGGGTGAAAGAACATTAATACTTTAATTTGATGTTTACATATGTTTCCCCTTTGTGATTGGAGACATTAACAGTAGGCCCACTCAGATTTTGGGTTGTAGACCTTGTAATTCACATTTTCATGTTTCAAAGAGGTGACAATTGCATATCCACCACCATCCTCTAGAAAAATCACACAATTGTTTAAGATGTCCCTTGCATGAAGAATGACAATAATAACAAATTGTTCCTACTTCTTGTTTGGGACAAACCCCCAATTTTTTTTCAAACTTTTATACCAATAATGCAACAAAACATCTCCTAATAACTAATGGACACAACAATCCACATGTCTTTTAGAGAGTTGTGACTTTGCAACTCTTGATGTTGCTTTTAGGTATGCATGGTAGCTTTTAATGGTAGCATTAGTATCATGGCTAACATATGGGAGATTCTGATTCCCCATCACTTGCATTTTGCATTTTGGCACCCACTCTAAAATAACATACAACCAAAATACTTGAGCATTTGGAATCGTTTCCATATGCTTTAGCAACTCCTCCTTTGTGAACTCCAAAGGAGTTTTTCCATTGGGTTGTGTTGTATCATGCATGATACACCCCATATTTTTTAAGACCTTTGCCCGAACTACCACATCCTTGATTTTAATGCATGCTTGTTTCTACCAAGTTTTTTTTACATGCTAAAGGCACAAAAATATCTTTGTGTTTGGCCATACTTTCTTGCAATCAAACAAGACAATAGAAACATGATACAATAATTTCAAAATATAGCCAATCATCCCAAAATAGACTGCATTCAGTTCGCAAAGGTTATTGTGTGCACACTACCTTAAGCCCACCCATGTTTTGGCTTGAAATGCACGATATAATCCATTGAAACATAAACCACTGAAACTAAAATGAAACATAAACCACTAAAATTAAAACTAAACATAAACCACTGAAACCTAATTTGACCATTAAAACCCATTGGAAACATAAACCACTATAACCTAATTTGACCACTAAAACTCATTCGAAACATAACCAACTGAAACTTAATTTGACCAATGAAACCCACTTGAAACATAAACAATTGAAACCGAATTCATCCAATCAAACCCACTCAAAACATAAACCTCTAAAATAATTTAGAGTTAGGGACCCCATAATGAAACAATCTCCGGAACATGACACAATTTCATCTTGAAGCATATCCATGTGCAAATCACTTTGAACATAAAAAACTCTACCTCTGAAACATAGATTTAAATCAAATATTGTGTAGCTAGGCTATATGGAATGATAAAAAAATTAAAATGTTACTTTAGACTATTGATTTCCACATTAACATCATTAATGATGAAGGCAATTGGTTTGCAATTTGGTTTTGATTCTTGCATTTTTCGATTGATAACATCCATCCATTTGGACACGTCATTTGCTTATTCTAAGATATGACTATGTACCTAACCAAAAAATCATTTTTCCACTCATCAAACACCATCAATGTGTACAATGGAAGCTGTTCTGAACATAAGTGGTTTTTAGCATGTGTCAACATATAATAATTGTGTTTTATTATGTTTCAGAGGTTTCCTAGGCTTTGCAACACAAGTTACAGTGGGAGAATTTACCTTGTTTTCATTTGTTCCAAAGGTAGCATCAATTGCAATCGCACTTTGATGCCCATATTATTGCATCATCATTGCCTGCCATGGAGTTTAAATTTTGATTGTGAATGAAATATTATTCCCTAATAGCTTTCCACCAACTTCAAATGTTTGAATAACCTATTATCACAAGCACAAAAAATTACAATAGAAGGAACTAAACCAAAAACATAGCAAGGAAAACAAATCCCAAGAAATGTAAGTTTAAGTTTAATCCAAGACTGGAAACACAAAAATGCAAGGTAAGAACACGATATATGCTAGCAGATGATTCAAACATAAATTTATTTTGATAAGATATGAAAACAAAGGTTATGATAGGAAAACATACCCAAAATTGGAGGTGGACATATTGAAGATAATGGGAGGTCCTACCCTATTTATAACTCATTGGGGACCTAGTTCAAGGAAGTTTCCATAGAGGCTTCCATGTGTGCATCAACCAAGGAAGCTTTTTGAGAAGCTTCCTAATTAATAGTGAATTAAAAATCAACTAAAATTTAACTAAGAGTTAATTCATATTATACCCCATTGGGGACTTAATTCATTCATGTGTGCTTGACCAAGAAAGCTTTTTGAGAAACTTCTTAACTAATATGTGAAACAAGAGTTAACTGAGAGTTAATGATGATGCAAATGATAATGCAAATGATGATGTAAGCAACTATGTTGGTGCAAGCGATGATGTAAGCAAAAATTGATGGCGATGTCCATGACACTTACCTTATGTTCGTCCCATTATAATATTAAAAAAACATTACCTAGGATTCTCACATTTATGGCTTAATGATGCTATATACGTTGAGGGCCCCCTTCACAAGTGGAGGGGTGTTTGAGTAGTATTAGCTTTGCAATGAAATTGTGAAGCTTTTTGAAATGCTTAATGAACAAACATTCACAACATAACCCATGGAACATTCTTCAACTTTACATATGTACCTCTTCCTCACTTTAAACCATTACTTATTTTCTTGGCTATCCTAAGTCGTTCATTGTAGACATCACTTTGAAAAATCTCATTTGTTTGATTGACCTTAGGAAATTCTTGGATCAAGGTTTCAATGGAAGCACTTAGCCCAAAAAAAATTAATTGCATCAATACAACAAACTTGGAACCTCACATGAGGGTATTGCAAGTAAAACATGACTTTAAACGTGTTTATTATGTAGGTATTGCATGGGATTCAATCAAAATGAAAGATTGTTTTCAAGTTGTAAAAAACAAGATGCAAAATAATACCCCACCTTCACTTCACATGAATGAGTAAGGTGAAGGTTGGGTTGAGGTTTACTAAAACATTGTTAATCTTATTTTGATTTCATCTTTTAAATACCATGGTATGTAATCCTATAATTTTTAACAATCCTTAGAAAAATGTTTGAATATTAATTAGGTTTCCTATGCACACCCTATTGTTCGTTGTTTTCATTAAAAGCAAGTTCTATGAACGGACAAATAGTTAGTATAATGATTTGATTTGTTAAAGCAAGATAAACTCCTCGAGTAATTGCATTAGAGCAAGATCTTAATCCTTAAGTGCATCACTTCTTAAATCACCATGGTGACCAATAATTGTTAATTTTTTTGTTATTACATCTTGCTCATTTCCAATTATAAGAATTGTGATTGTTCCATTTGGTGTAGTTTCTAATGAAGTTACTCAATACTTTCATGAATGGTGCTTAAAGTTACATTGAAAATTTGAAAAGTTATTGTGTAGTGTCATAATCTCTTGTGAGGAAGCATCATCCTCTACTAATCTTGCACAAATGAACAAAAGGAAAATCATTCCACAAGAAAAAAACTCACCAAGCTATTGTTGCTCCACCAAGTTGCCTCCTCATGTTGTTCCAACAATCTTCTAACAACATTTGAAAGCCCACACACACTTACAACCACCACTCCAAGACTTTAGCAACATTTGAAAACACATATACAACCATTGTTCCAAGCTTATAGCAAACACTTGAAAACAACAACACATAAATAAATAAAAAATTAAAAAAAGAAAGAAAAAAAGGAAAAAGAGAATGAGATAAATAAGAAGAACAAGGAGAAAAATAAGGGAAAAAAGGAAAAAAATAACGAAGAAAAGAAGAAGGAGAAAGACAAAAAAGTAATGAAGAAAAAAAGTTTAAAAAGGTGGGGGGGAAGGTAAAGTTGGTGGGGGTGGGAAAAAAAAGTGGGTAGTGAAGGAAGTGAAGAAGTTAAAAGAAGAAGTCGGGAAATACAATAAATAAATAAATTTCATTCAGTTGAGGGAACCCACAATAGGTTCTGTTGGACTGGTGCATTAATGGGTATTTGGTCATTTAGACCCTATTAAGCTATCACACACAAATCATTTTTATGCACAAAACCAATAAATTGAACTAATTACTATACACAAAAATTGATTTATTATGAAAGTCAAATCATGAACAAATGGAACATATTCAAGACTTCCATAGCAGCACACATAGTAGCTATGTTAATTTTATAAAACCTTGGTCCAAATTTTTAACACTAGAAAAGTAGATCTTATAAAATAGACTTTCCTTCCCATGAATTAAGAGGAAGTTCTATTTTTTCATGGCATGTTTCAATTGTTCATTAAATTTTGCAATTTCATTAGGCATTATCTGGATTCATTAGAACTTTGTGAAGTAGTTTATGGTGATTATATAGCTTTTGACTTTTTAGGAGTTACCTACATAATAAAACATTGCACAGTTTGCAGTAATGCAAACATAATGCCCTTTATATCTAGTAACAAATCATCAAAAAATGTGGGCCTTTCAAAATGCATGCATTAATTTTTCTAAAAAGATTACTTTTTTATGCATCAGGTACTTGTTTGGTACATGTTGCATATCAAAGTTTAAAACAAATTAAATAAATAGATAAATAAATAATAATAATTTTAAAAAAACATCATAGTTTATGTTGTACAACTAATTTGGCCTCAAAGTTCATTATTTTGAAAATGCCCCAACCATTGGAGTTACCTTGCACTTAATGAATGACCCCAAATACATAGAACTAATTTTCACATGCATTCCAATGATCCTTTTCATATTTAAATTTCAAAAGAATTTATAGTCATGTTGAGGATTTAAGATTTAAATGTCATAAAACAATGAGAGTGGTTTAAGTGAAGAATTTACTTTTGGAATTTGAGACATAATTATTTTTACATGTAATTTCAATTATTATTTTTCTTTTTCCTATTAAGAGATGCGTGTTATTCAAGTGAAAAATATGTTTTGTGAAATTTCAAGCAGGTTGACAGAAATCAGTGAATAAGATTATGTTTAACCATTAAATGCATGTTGATAAGGTTAATATTGAAAATGTTCTTATGTTTCAAAAAATAAGTGAAAGATTTTATAATGTTAATGCCCATGTTGATTGAATTCTTGGATTTATAGTTGTTTATTATGTCTTTCATAAGTATTGTTAATTAATCGATGGGAACACCCCAATTGTAAAATGTCCTCAGATAAATACATTTTGTGGCGTAAATGAGCAAATGTTTTTTGCACATGAAAGTCAAACAATATGTAAATAAGTAATGTGTGGTGCATTTTTTAGAAATTGGTTGAATGTTTGACCCAACCCAAATCAATGTCAAATTTATTTATTTATTGACAAAATTAAATCACAATTTTCTACATTTTATCT
>Ga0209208_10010954_pt1 | contig 11677 bp, 8 predicted proteins | sample S1TSphfallax_3_FD_187694 | JGI IMG/M metagenome (GOLD analysis project Ga0209208, IMG submission 187694) | Host-associated microbial communities from peat moss isolated from Minnesota, USA - S1T2_Fd - Sphagnum fallax MG (SPAdes) (version 2) | ecosystem: Host-associated > Plants > Peat moss >...
TCATAAATTAGCACATGCATTGAGAACTGGAACAAAGGTGTACCTGTCAGGACTCATCCCTTCTCGTTGTAGTTGGTGGAAAAGCTCCATTGTCTGCTTGTATTGCCCAGCCTTGACATATCTAAAAAGTCTTCTATCCCATTAAAACATTCAATTGTACTGTCCCTGGTGCCATTGTGGCCACCTCTGCTTCTACCCATGGAGGGTTTTGTTAATCAGTGAGCCAAAGTGCCTCCTGTGTCTTCTTATGTTTGAAATCCTGATACTTTGTATTTACCTTTCACCAGAAATCCAATCCAGCTCATCATCACACATGCATTCCTCAAAGGTTGTGCACATCCAAAGCTATTATAACAAACAAGAAAGAAAGCTCTCTGACTTCCTGAGTCCTTTGACAAGAGAATTGTGACAGCAGCAGTCATATTCACTAACCTTCTCTGACCTGTGATCCCACCACTGTGAAGGATCTGAGAAGAACTCCTGCCCAACATTTCTCCTTCTCATCTGGGCAACTGCAGTGACAAGTATGCCAAAACAGACAACCTCAGAACAGACTTCCATTGAATGATTGGACAAATGTTTTCACATAAAAGTCTAATGAGAACATCGCATTTGATTTTTTCACAATAAGAACAATCAACTTCCATCTGCAATAAAGCATGCAGTTTCAAAAGTTTGGGCAAGGGTTCTGGCAATAGTGCTTTTCTCCCATTTCACAAAGCACTGCAAAGTTCAATGGAAAGCTTCTGAAACTACTTTGCCAATTATAGTAGTTTCCAAATTGAAGATCCCAGATAGATCCTCGCAGATTGTGTTGCAATTCTTTATAAACAAAAAGGAAAGCCAAAAGAAGAAAGAAGCCTACATCCGCCGTTATGACGATGATCTCTGGACGCCACCTTGTGTTCTATCCATTGCTCTCTGGGAAGAAAAGCTCCCGACTGCAGAAATTGTTGTAGACCATGATGAAACACAGACGACGGAGCACCGAAAGCAGCAGGTAAAAGAACGCTTGGAGGATCCCTGCCGATGTTATGCTGCCACTATTACCGCCGCCGCCGCCGCTGCCGCCGCCGCCGCCATCGACATTACTGTTGTCCTGCTGCAGAGAAGCGCTTTTGCTCCATTGGCCACCAAACGATTGCACTTCCGGCAGCGACGAAGAAGCCATTTCCCTTAGAAAATCCTAACAAAGTTGAGGAAAAGCTTTTTGTGACCAGAAAAAACTCTGTAATCCTCGTTGCATTCAACTTGTGAAGAGGAATTTACGACCCCGTCTCTCCTTTCTCTCTCTCTCAGTGACCTCTTTTCTGCTGGTATACCAACTCCATGCTTTCTCCTCAACATCATCTCAAATGGCTCTTCCTTCACCTACAAAATGTTCGTTAGAAATTAGTACAGCGCTAAAACACACATACGAAGAAATCCGGTTGAAACGAGATGAAGAACACCAGCAACTTCATACCAGGCTTATGTTCAGAGGCAAGGAAAGCTCTTCTGTTTGCAAGAAAGCAATTCTGAAGCTCCTGGGCTATTTATGCAATGTGATGAAAGCTTAGGAAATGACGCTGCCAAATGCTTATTATCACTGCACCCAGAAGAATTTTCAGGTTGCAGTTGGACACTCATGCTATCGGTAGGAGTGTCCAAGGAGGAGGAGGAAAAGCCTTGCTTTTGGGCTTGTAACATCTTCTACTGCTTTTGATGTTTCTGGTGTATTCAGCTTGCCGTCAAGCATTCGTGTGAGAGCAATTTTCTCTTTTAACCTTGTGCATTGTTTTCTCGAGATGCTGATTCTCAATTCGCAGTTCCCCGACCTGCATCATAGAAAAACACAGTTCAGCCCAACATGCGCATAGTAGCAAAATCCTAGACTTCTTTCCACAAACATCAAGATCAGAGAAAACGACACCAAATTTACAGCATAGAGAGTTGTGGAGCTCAGTAGAGTGCACGAGCTGAAGAACTGACCCGAATCTCCGCAGCTTCCAAACCCAAACCACGAAGGGTGTTCATCATGTTGTAAGCATGACTGGGAAAACAGAAATTGTACATGAGATCATCACACACCTCATTGAAGGCTATGTCAAGCTCTTTCAAAAGCCTCAAATTTTCCTGCTCACGTGCCCAGATCAAACTGGCAGTCATGTCACCCATTGCAATCCCCTGAAATCCTCTGATCCCTCAAGAAATCATGTATTCGTGCATCTCTTGTCACTACTAGTGTGTGCTTCAAGAAGCAACCCTTTTGGTTGTTCGTACTTGATCTGATGCATGGTCACATATCTTTACTAGGAAGAGTGCAACCTGAGTGTTGTTTTCTTCTGCTGCCACAAGGAAAGTGTAGATACATTCTCACCAGATGCTCATGTACATCGGTGCAAGGTCAGCTGTAAATAGAAAAATTCCAAGGTTTGGAAGCAGTCAATGGCCATCACTCAGTTTTAAAAGCAGGCAACAATACAATTAAGTCAAAAGACTTAGCACTTGAAGTTATGTGTGAATCCTGAAGCTGCATTATGGTCTCATTTCATTCTAGGATTGACATTTGCTGCATTAAAAAGTACACCGACTGAACCAACTGACACATGTGCTCTCTCGAAAATGAGAATGTCATTCATTTGAATTGTTTCATGAAGCTCTCCAGGCTCTGGAAAGGCACACATTTAGCCAAAATCTTTCAGATTGCTCTTGTGCTTCAGAACTTTAATTGTGACATCTACCAGAGCTTACAAGTTAACCCAACAAAGTGGAAATTGCACTGAGCAGTATCCACAGATTCATGTATGAGGACACAGAGGAGGCATATGGAGAACTTTGTCATGTTGTAGCACTACCCAGCTGCAGGTAGAAAAGGCAAAGAGACATAAAATCAAAACTGATATACAATCCAACACAACCATCTGTCAAGCTCCAACTGGTGAGGTACACAGGAAACAACCAGAAATTGTAGACACCAAGTTAACAACAAATTAGGGCTTCATGGCATCAGACCTTCATAAAATGCTGCTTTCTCGGAACACTGAGGAAGAGCAAAACCCTTTCTGAAGCCTAAAATGGTAGTCTTAAGCCCTGCCAAGGATTCACGAACTTCATGTGTCAATGCTGATGTATCTTGCTCCACTGTCAGTCCCAATATTTCCTCATGCTGGAAATCATCTAGTGTTTTGTCATGTGAGGAGATGCAATGCTGTGACTGCAAACCTTTGTGATGTGAGTAAGTAGATGCAATAAATTATGCTGTTGTTAACATATCCAGGCCCAAACCTGCAGGTCTTTCCATAGTAGTTGAGCTCTCTTTTGCTGCTGCTGCTGCTGCTGCCACTGCAGTTTTGGATGTTGCAATCCCACCAAGACAACAATCCCTCTGGCAGCAATGGAAAACAGCCACTTGTGATGTCTACAGTTGAATCAGACACTGCCAAATTTTTTAGTCCTCATTTGGCACAAATAGGCTTTCTCTTGAACTCTAGGGTCCTGCAACTACACAAGTCCAGCAGTAGATAAATGCTTACCAATAGAGACTGATTGCGGGTATCTCACATACCTATAGGAAACAACAATAGATGAGGAAAAAACCATGTGGGTCATCAAATAACACGGTTTGTGGTTCAAGACATAACCGTATCCCAAATCCTACACAAATGTGAAGAATCTTCACTCTGAGTCTTCTTCAAACATTCATCCATGATGTGCAACAAAGTTTGTGGCCATCCATTTGTGATCGTCATCCACAAGTCATCCATTACAATCATCATCTACATCATCCACCCATAGTGTCATCCACAAAAAATCGTTGTCATCCATCAACAAACTTTATCATTATGCGCCATTGGATTACAATTTCAAACATCATGCTATTAAATAACCATGTGATTGTACTATGATAGGTTTTGTGAAATGACATACATTGTTGCCACATGTGCGTGCAAGCTCTAATCATGTGATTGTTGTTCAAATAATTATTCAACTATAGATGTTAAGATATTTCTTGAGTTAATTTTTTTTTTTTGTTATCTTTTGGTTCTATAAAAAATCCTGAAAACAAGTCTTCAACTACATGTTGTTCATCATGTGATGTCACTTTTTGGTCCACTACAACTTGAAACTATTCTTTTCAATGGTGCTCTTGTGTTATGTCCCCCTTGGTGTTTAGTTAATCATGCTCCTATGGTTGTTCCATTTCCATGGAACTCTCCTAGATGTATCCTTCATTACGACATTGCCATCACCACCCTTGATCATGTTTGAAGGTTCTCCTTTATAAGTTCTTGGTGGCGATTGGGACTTATAACTTCCAATGGAAGATTGATAACTTATATAAGCTTCTTCATATTCCTTTTGATTTGGTAACTTTAGTGGTTCATACACAAATTGAAGAAAGGCATTCATGTATGTTGTTATCTTGTGTTAATACAAAATTTCATCTCTCCTATATGTAATGAAAAAATATTCAATATCTTTTTTTGCCATGTCCTATGTCATATGCCATCAATTCACAAGTTTTATTTTTAGGTTCAAAAGTGATTCATTTTGAACATTGTAAATCATATATAGTTTCAATGTTTTAGTCTCCTTCAACCTATGGTGAGCAATGTATGGCTCCTTTTTCCTAAGGTTGTCAATTTGCAATTAGAATTTGTTTTATATATCTTACATCGCTTATAATCCTTTACAACTTTCTAATTGCATTTAAGTTTTTTCAATCTTCAACATGACTATTGCTTGTTGTCGCTTATAATCCTTTACAACTTTCTAATTGCATTTAAGTTTTTTCAATCTTCAACATGACTATTGCTTGTTGTGTTTTATCTTGATCCTTTTTCATCTTTTCCTGTTGTTTGACTTGTTGCAACATTGTTTCATAACTTTTATCAATGTCTCTTTTCGAGTTTTTAAATTTTGAAATTTTTAGATTTTTAATGCTTTTGCTCATATTCCATGTTTTGTTGTTGCAATTATATGGTTACAACATTGTACTTTTCATACTAATCAACTTGTTCTTCTAGTTGTAGGACTTCACTACAACAAAAGGTGTCCATGTACACCAAATGATTTCACTAGATTTTCAATGAATTCACTGGTCATAGTGAATGGTACTTAATGGCGATGTAGTGAAGTCACTAGTCTAGTGAACGACCTAATGGGGATGCAATGAATTCGTTAGTTTAATGAACATGGACTAGTGAACTACACCCACATTTTGTAATGGTGCTTTTTAATTGAGATTATGAATCTCAATCTACATTTCAAACATCTTTTTATCCTAGTAGACCTAAGAGATGTAGTTGTTTTAATATTTGTACTTGAAGAAGTTAGTGTAGTTTTATGTGAAGGTACTTAAAACTTTGCAATTTCATGTGTTTAACATCTAGGAAATTATGTCATTATAAGTATTATTCCACACACTTAAGGTTCCACAAGAGAAATGTAATTTATCTCCATGGCTTGATATGGCTCATAATAAGCCTCCTAATTTTCATGCTCATGTTTTTGCTATTATTTAAGAAAAAAATCATTTTGACCCCATGTGTTAGTTCAACCTCTTGTTGTTGCTCCTATGGTTTGGGTTGTTCAATTGAACTTTTTGTTCATTTTTTAGGGTCTTAACCAATTTTGGTCAATCTTCCTTTTTTTCTTCATTAGAATGTACCCTAATGTTGGGTTTTGTCTAATGCATTTTCATAAAAACAAATTGTTATTGTTATGAAGATCTTTTTTCTTGTGTGGGAGAAGCATTATATCCTTTCATTTGTTTAATTGTCTTGTTCCTAATGAACACTCCATGTAAACTTGTAGTAGAAATACTTGCTAGTTGTGTTGGTGTTGGAACTATTAGTTCTTATTCTTGCCACATATTCTCCAACAAAAACCAATTCCTTAACAACACTTCAATGATAGGTGTTGAATTGCACCCCTCATTAGGATCCACATTGTTGGTTTGCAACATTTTTGTCTATTGTCTTGTCTATATTTAGTTAATTCCTTCCATAAACAATGGAACATGATGTTACACTAATTCATTGTAATACCATTTTTTGCTCTAAGTAGTGTAATTACATTCATGTTGCTAGAATGCAACAAACATTTTTGTTAATAAACCACCTACAAAATGGCTACATATCAAATTTTATATGGAAATTTATTTTTTACAATTGACCAGTACTTCTTTTCCCCATAACTTTCCAATGGTGTAATGTGATGAAACATGATTTCAACTTCAATTTTATTACATTATTTTCCTTTTGACAACCCCTTATGTAAAATCTTGAAAACTTTTACTATTAGATATGGATTTATGACAATGTTTTTATATGTTACTTTGGTTGTAATATGAGTTAGGTGGCTATTATATATTTAGGAATTCAAGAAGTCCACCAAGAGTTCATGTTTTGGTAGTATCCATTTATCTCAAACAACCAAACTAACCTACCTTACTCACCCACAACCACTCATTCATGTCCAATTTAATCCATTGTCCAATTCTATGAAATTCAACATCATATGTGTATTCTATCAATAAAAACATTAATTTGTTTTTCTCCTCTTCCCCCACCATGGATTATAATTTTTTTCTTTTGTACAATGGGCTCTATATTTTAACCTTCTTAAAATGTTTAAAGGTTCTAGGAGTATGAACAATTTTAGGTTAGGTTTTAGTTCAAGTTGAAGTGTAGGACTCACAAGATATCTTTTTTAACAAAACATTTGCACCGTGCATTGTTAATATCTTTTGGAGTTTGTTGATGTGTTATAAATATGTGAAAAATATATGCAACTTTTTCTTTCTCAAGTTTTTCCCCTATATATGATTTTAAGGATGTGGTCTATTGTTCCTCCTTGTCCTTTGTATCTAGTAGCACTATGGTCAACAATTCAAAATTACAAAGGTCATGCTCCTATTCCACCTCCTTGTAGTTGATAGGTTCATAAAATCTCCTAAATTTCCTTGTTAGAGTGTTGCAATTCTTTGTAAATTGTTGAGGTCTCTACCTTATTCGTTTTGACTGCAATGGATGCACATTCACTACCCATGATAAATTAATCAAATTTTTGCATCTTTTGCAAATCTTTCTTATTTTTGCTTTTGTTTTTTTACATGCAATATCTTATTCTTTTCCTCTACCTCCTTGTTTAATTTCACAAGGCACTTTAGTTGGCTATCTACACTCATGCTTATGCACTTTCGTTGGATGTTGAAGGAAGATGACAAACCACCTTTGCCATTATTATTATTCAATGAACAATAATTGCTTTCATTGAAATTAATTCCTATTTTTAGGTTAATGAAAAGTTAATGATGAACATGTTTGATTTGATTTTTTAGCATACTTCATACAACTATCATTCTCACAAGATTCACAATGGGGTGACTATTTGGAATGTGGAAAGTGTGGTGCAAGGGTGTGAATGAGGGTGCATGGGTGAATAAATTGGGGTGCAAAAATAGGTTTTGGGTTTAGGGATTTTGGGTGCATTTTTTGCATGGACTAGCATTTATGTTACCCTTTCCAACTAAGCAATGACATGCTAGATGACATGGCACATGTGTGGCAAATGACATAACATATACCTACATGGCATGTGACATGACACTTGCATGGTAGGCAATGTGGAACCTATGTGGCAAGTGGTGTGACACATACATGGTATATGACATGGCGTATATTTACACATCATGTCACATGACATTTGCATGGTTGGTGATGTTGAATTTATGTGGCAAGTGATGTGACACATACATGGTAAATGACATGGTGTCTATGTGGTAGATGACATGGCAAAAAAACAACAACTGTTTGTTTTTGTTGATCGTTGTGTAGATTCATTGCAACATTAAGGGTGCAAATGTTTTTAATGCACACAAGATTTGTGAAACCGAAAAAATCTTTCCAAAAATTGGGAATATTTCTTCAATTGTTCTCTCATTTCCAAACCTCGGACCTCACTTAAATATATCAATCAATTAAAAATTACATCAAGGTCCATCTTAGTAATATTTGAATTTTCCACTGAAAGTATTGAATGATGTTAAAGATGTGTGCAACAGAATAAAATAAAATGAAAACATTGTTTGTTGTAAATGTTGTGAAAACCATACATAATGACTAAGTAAGTGGAAAGGCCTAACATGATATGCTTTAAATCATTCAAAAACCTTTTGCTAGGGATCTTGAATGTCTTTTCTTTTCTAGAGTTCAAATTTTGAACATATTCTATCAATGCACATTTGAGTTGGGTACAAAAATATCCAAATTAATGTTTAAAACATTGAAAAGAACCAATTTTCTACATTATCACTTTGATGGAGGAACATACCATACATTTGATTTTGAATCATTACTTATTTCACCCTAAACCTTAAACCTATACATGTTAATTGAATCTCAAAGGACCGTAAGATCCTTGAAGCTCAAGTTCTCTAGAGAAGCAATGACAACATATGGGAATATCAAGGTTGTTAAAATAAGTAATGTAGAATGAAAAGTGGTTGGAAGCAAAGGACATAAATGTGAATTGGTCCAAGAGGACCCATGATAGCTTTCTTACAAGGGAGTAGTCCTTTTGGGAAAGCTTCAAAACAACCCATTATTCTATTTTGTTGACTTGTTTCTACTTTTGACTCATAAGCAAGGTTGTTAGAAATGACAGGATGATGTGCCCATTTTGTGTCAATCATCACATTGGTGTCCATTTGGAAACATTGGTTTTGTCTATAAGGTTGAACATCTTAATTTCATTTGTCAAGTTGGATTCAAACAATTTTTTTCACCCCCTAAACATTGGGCAATCCAAAATGGTTCGATCGCCACAATTCCAACAACCAAAACTATGTAGTCATAGTTTTGACATTTGAAACTACTTAGTCATAGTTTCGGTCGCCACAATTTTGATGGCTAGAACCTTTTCAATTACCAAGGTTTTGCAATTGATACCCATTTAGTTTATGGTGATCAAAATAGATTTGGGTTGTTCAATCAACAATGGATGAATCTATACCTTTAATTCGGCGACTGAATTTGGGCCACTTTTTTGTGATGATTTGGGCAAGTTTAAGTAGAAGAAATTTTGGATTTTTTCACTAGTGTTTGTAACTAGATTTTAGTTGCAATTTAGACCTATACAACTAAGATCCCCTAAGTCACAAAAATCAATTGAATGTGATATAATCACAAACAAACAAGGATTGTGGATTAAAGAAAAAAAGTTAACAAAATATAGTTTTATCCTTTGATTGACCATATGTGTATTGTCATTTGCTACTATCATGTAACTTTTTTGGTCAATATAATAAGAGCAAATGATACATCATGTCTTAATAATTTTGATTATTTTATTATAATCTTGAAAAAAAAATTAGGGCATCCAATTTGTGTCTTCATGAATTGTGACATGTGGCAAATTCACAAATATTTCAAAATATTATATATATGTATGTATCTACGTATAGTTTAATAAGTATGTTACTAGGTATCTAAGCTAGGTAAGTAAATATGTAGGTAGGCAGGTAGTAATTGGTTTAAACAAGGTTTAGCCATTTTTTAAGGTCAAACCACTTTGATTAATTCATCCAAAATGACATTTTCTTTTTAATTTTATTGTGTTATTTTAATAATTCAAATGCACATTTTCATATAATTTACAAAATTGGAGGGGAGGATAAAAATGATCAAATTTTGATTAAACTAAAATATTGACTAACCTTGGTTAAACAAAAAAATGGCTAAACTTTGGCTAACCTAAAAAAAAAATTAACCTTGCCAAACCTTGGCTAAACTTTGGTTAACCAAAAAAATTGCATTAACTTTGGTTAAATTAAAACTTTGCTAAGTTCTAATTAAACTAAAATTTAATTCAATTAACCCTTGGCTAACCATGGCTAAATTAAAAGTGGTCAAAAATTGGCAAACTACAAAAATTGGCAAACCTTGACTACAGAAAAAAAAATGGCTTAAGTTTGGTGAAAATATTAAAAATGGTTAAACCTTTCTAAATTTAAAAATGGCTGAATTTTTTTTAATTCTTAAAAATTGGCTAAACCTTGGCTAAAATCTAACTTTGGTTAAATTTTTAATTTTTGATTAAATCTTGGGTAAATTAAAAAATGGCAAGACTTAGGTTAAATTTTTAAAAATTGGTTGAACCTTGGTCAAACAAAAAAATGGCTAAATTTTGGTTTTTAGAAAAATGGCTAAACATGGTTAATTTTAAAAAAAACCTTTGGTGATTTTTTTTTAATTGGAAATTTTTTGGCTAAATTTTAAAAAATTGGTTGAACTTTGGTGAAAATTGTAAAAGTTAAAATTTTGTTAAATGAAAATTTGGTTAAACCTTGGCTAAACACACAAAAAAAGACTAAATTTTGGTTACATAAAAAAATTAACAAAATAGTGGATAAACAAAAAAATTAACTAAACATTGGTGAAATCAAAACTTGGTTAAACCTTGGTTAAATTAAAAATTGGCTAAAATTTAATTAATTTAAAAGTTTGTTAAATCATAGGTTAAATTAACTAAATTAAAACTTGGCTAAACATAAATTAACCAAAATTATGCCCAAACTTAAGCCATATGGCATTTGGTTAGGCTAGTTCTAGACTTAAGCCAAGGCACATGGCACCTTGATTAAGTATGTAAATAACATAAATATACATAAATTAGAAATATATACTTTTAATGTATGAATAATATACAACTATTATGTAATAAGCACAAGCTAAATAATACACTTATAAAAATCTACCCCCCTTATACACTTAATAAAGTAAATTAATATATCCCTTAAGACTGGGTCCACCCTGTAATGTTGTGACTAATTTTTTCATTATTACAACTAATGGGATGTATATGCCCCCTTTTGGAGGAAAACCATAATATGAATTGTCCATATGAAAGGATGAAAAAAAATAAGTTGCAATTTTATTACAAAGTAGTCACAAGAATGATCAAACTTTTCAAATAGTTGTAAAAATGATCAAAATTAGTTGCAAGTGATTAATAGTTGCATGTAATAGCATATATGGTTTCATATGACAAAAATTCTTCTAATGTTTCTTTAGCAATTGATCTTGGGTGTCCATTGGCAGTTAAAATTAATTTGAATGATAAATTGAAAAGGGTCAACTTTCAAAAAACATTTCACCAACCTATTTTGCTTGTGTTGAGTTATGAAAAGTGGAGCATGCATTGTAAACTCATTTTCTCTTTTGAAATGTGTGGGCTTTGTGTTGCTTAATACACAATAATTGCTATATACCTTTAGAGAAAGGGGTGAAACCATTATGAATGTATGAATATCAAATCATCATATTGCATATGCAATTGGTCCTAAATTTCATTGTGTAGCTCTTAAGGTGAAACCAAACCTTATATTATATACTAATTCTCTTAATCATTTAGATTTTTATTTTATTTTTTGTGGAGGGTAAGTGGAATGTGTAGGAGCCATGGTATTTGATGATTCCGGACAAGCTGTGTAATGTAAGGTGAAGTGTTAGTTTTGTAACATTGTCATTTCATATCACCACAAAATGTTTTTTCATTTGTGCTATCGACATGATGGCAATGGAAGAGTTGGTGTTGAGATGTGTTGTACAACTTCTAGAGGAATTGTCTCTCATTCAAACCAGGACACAAATTGTACTAAACCCTAAGGGACCAACAAAGAACATGGCCA
>Ga0209208_10010955_pt1 | contig 11677 bp, 9 predicted proteins | sample S1TSphfallax_3_FD_187694 | JGI IMG/M metagenome (GOLD analysis project Ga0209208, IMG submission 187694) | Host-associated microbial communities from peat moss isolated from Minnesota, USA - S1T2_Fd - Sphagnum fallax MG (SPAdes) (version 2) | ecosystem: Host-associated > Plants > Peat moss >...
AAAAATCTAAGTTCATAATGACTGTCCAAATTCCAAGAGGAACATGTGTAGAGTGAACATAGGGGGTTTTACATGCACCATAAGTCAAGATAAATTTTAGATACACATGTCCAAAAAACTTGATCATTATTTAGGCTTTTGAACATTTGCTCTAAAAATGATTTTAGAATGAAACATGGTAAAGTAGACCTAAAAACAAAATTTGTGTTTCCACTTAAATCTTTTATCATGCATGTAACTATTTTTAAAAAAAACATAAAATTTTGGTGGAAATATGTGTTAAGTAACATCCATATTTTACATTGAGTTTATAAGAATCTAGTTTGAAAAAGAAGAAGCAAATGAAATTAAAATTAAAAAAGTGAATTTGAAACAAACAAACAAATATGTGTTCAAATGTGTTTTACATTAGAAAAATTGGGTGGATCCAAATTAGGACAAATCACTTTTTGCATTGCATTGTAGTTTTTTATAAGGTGCGGCTTTTTGAGATGCAATAAACAACTAGTAAAACCATCAATATATATTTCTTTTCAAGTGATTTAAAATAATCGATTTGAAGCTAAACACATACATAAAATATTATGCCATAAATATGCACCAAACGTATAAAAATGGACTTTTGAATTAACTACATATGAATAGTTATGAATATAAAAAAATCATTTTATATTCTTTACACCTTTTACAGTCATTACAACATATCATCTAACAATATGTAGGGCTAATTGTTCAAAAAGTTGTATAATCCATGATACACCTTTCAAGGAAATTTGTTTTATTTCAGATGTAACATTTACATGTACACCTTGTAAGAGAAATTTCAAAACATTGAGGTCATAAGGAATAGGATTTTGAAAACTCAATCTAGATAAAAGTTGTGAAAATTGAATTTTTGGGAAACATTTGTAAGGTTTGGATGTGCAACAATAAGAAAAGAACAACTATTGGAACACATGTGCAATGACTTGTCACTAATAAATAATTTGAAAAAAATTGACAATTCGGATAAATACATGATTGGCATGGAGATGGCAATTACCAAAAGGGGTGAGAGAACTTTAAGTTCTATTGAAGAACCTCGAGAATAAAACCACCAAATAATTTGCTTAGGTTTTTACACAAAAGAGGTTGATACATTCATGTTCACCCAAATTAACATAAAACCAGGGAATATTAGACATACATTGGAAATCCCAAACACCACCAATTATTTTGACAATGACCACTTAATGGTAGCCATATCATGACATAATACCACAAGTGATGCATTGCAATAGCTTTGAAGGTGTTAGATACAAATTAAAAAACTTTGTAAGGAATAAAAATGGTTTCCACAATTATATTTGATGTATAATGCACAAATCCTAGGTGCAACCATCATAGTTTTTGAAACTATTTTAGGCACAAAAAAACTATCATGAACAACATATTCAATGGAAATTTAAAGGTGTGTAGACAACAAATTATTTTTTCAGCATTCATTACATGTATTTGAATTTTTTTTCTTAATAAAAAATAGTTTTAACTTTGTAAGTGGCCTTAGTTCACACAAACGTGAAAATGAGGCAAATCAACACATTGTTTATGTCAAACAAGATGCACTCAATTAGAAGAAACCCATGTCAATGAAAAACAGGAGACAACTCCCACTTTGACTTTATACTCTAAGCATGCTACTTGCTTGTTGTTTTTTCAATAACCTTTGTTTGTTAGTTCCTCATTTATATGAGCTTAATGAAACATGATTATAAAGGTATTTGGAAATCAAAATGAGGTTTTTTAAAAGACATAAATATTAATTATATGTCATGTGTAATGTCAATAAAAAATGTTTTCCCTATGTCATTGTAGCTTTCAAAACACATTTTGCTCGTTTTCCTTGTGGTTAAATTTAATCTTTGAAAAGAAGAAAGTTACAGATGGTGGCCATGGAATTATTGATAATAATTGGTTTTGAATTAAGATTTCCATCTCCTCCAACTTTTTGTTACTTTTCAAAAAATTACATCACAATTATATGTGAAAGTTTAGACACAACATGTTCTTTTAACATCTTATTGATAATAATTTGGTTTTCTAAATTTTAGAGGAAACATATGCAAATGCTTTTTTTAAAAAAATATTTAGAATTTCACACATAATTTTTTTTTCCCTTGGAAGCTTATGTTAACAACTTACAAATGAAACACATGTAAAAAGACTACTAGAAATATTGGATTTTGCAATTGTCGTTTGCAATTAAATTTCAGTTGCATGCAACACTATGTATGCAACATGTATATATGGTGTTAATATACATGCTCATCCATACACACTAATCCAAATGTAGTTGCACCTTATGTGTAACTCTCCTTGCAACTACAATGTAACTAATAAAAATATGACATGTGTTTATAAATTGGACAACTAGCTTATGGACATGTGTCACTATTTAATTATTTTTGTGTTTTCAAAATAAAAAATTCATTAGATTAATCTCAATCATTAATTTTTTTTCCATTCAAATGATGACACGTGGCACACCATGGAGCGTTCACTGACCATTTGACATGTGTCATTTAAACACCAATTATATGATGACACGTGGCAATTAAAGCACACCTATTTTTAATTTTAAAATATTAATTAATGAAATTTAAGTCATCCAATTTATGGTTAATAAAATGTTGACACATGTTGCCTAGGTAGGTAGGTAATTATTAAACCTTGATAGGTAAATGGGTTTATTTAATTATGTAAATAGGTTGAACATATGTAGGTTTAGGCTATATATGTAAGATTAGAATAATCCAATTTTATTTTCATTATTAACCATTTCAAAAAGGTCAAGCCTTACTTGTTCACTTATCTCCAATGGCACTTGGTGGCTGGTAACCACAACGTCATTTTTCCTAGTTATATACTGGGCCAAATAGAATTGGAAGCCAAAGGATATGGGGTAAAAAATTCCATTGCAAACTTCATGAACCAACTTAGTTGCACATTTGATGCAATTAATGTATTAGAATATAGCAGCCATGGGAGGGATTTATTGCTTCTAGTGTCCAAACAAAACTTGAAGCCCTCCTCTTGGCGCATCTAAGAAACTAAGAATCATTGAAAACAAATAAGAAATGAGAAAGTTATGGCCCCCCAAAATAAAGGGGGTCAAAAACTCAGAAAAAAAACCAATGAACACTACAAAGGCCGATTCTTAAACACCCACAAAGTTCCTTTTATGTTTTTTTTTCTATTAAAGTTCAAACATGATTTGTAGAACTTTAGATGGCGCTCCTATAGCATTTTAAATCATTTAAAATGAATAAAAAATAGGAAAGTTATGAGGTTTGAAAGTAGGAGGGGTCCAAAAAAAAGAAAAAGAAAAAGTTTAACAACTTGTAAAACTTAGTTTTCTTATTTTTCTTCTTGTTAATTTTTCATTACTCCTTTTCTTTTGCACTTCAAAGATGATTGTATAATATTTTTAATAATTATAATTACTTAATGAAAATATGATTTTAACATTATTATATAGCTTAAACTAGTAATTAAAAATACCTATTGATATTATATATATATGATTATCATTATAATTATAATAGAAATTTAATTGATAATTATGAATATTTATAATAAATTTTAATATTATCATATTAATTGATTTTGAATAATTTTTTTGTTTAATCAAATTTACATTTTCTGAAAAAGATTCTAAATAAAATAAAATAAAATATTTTTGCTTGCTAAAACAAATATTTAAATATATTTGACAAATAAAACTTAAAACTTGCAGTATATATTTAAACCATGGTTTAGTTTAGCTTAATTTAATTTAGTATAATTTAGTTTACCCATAATTAATTTAGCCATTATTAGTTTCAGCTTATTTTAGTTTAGCCATAAATATTTTAGCCTAACTTAATTTAGCCATAATTAGTTTGACCTAACTTAATCTAGCCATATTTTATTTAACCTAATTTTTAAAGCCATAATTAATCTATTTAAATTTATTTAAGCCATAAATAATTTAGCTTAACTTAATTTAACCATAATTAATATATTTAAATTTATTTTAGCCATAAATGGTTTTTCCTAATTTAATTTAGCCATAATTATTTTGGCCTAACTAAATTGAACCATAGTTAATTTAACATAGTTTGATTTGGCCATAATTAATTTAGCCTAATAAATTTAGACATAGTTAATTTTAGCCTAACTTAGTTTAACTATGGTTAGTTTAGCCTAATTTAATTTAACCATGGTTAGTTTAACTTTTTAGTTTATTTGGACTATGTTATTTTAACTTTGGTTAATTCAGGTTAGCCTAAGTTAGCATTGGGTTAACTCTAATATTAAAGGCACATAATATTATTATGTAGAACCTATGTAGATATATTAAGTATAATAATTTAAATATGTATAAGTTTAGGGCATCATTTTTATGACACGTGTCCATGTTGTACTCATTTAGTTGCACACACAATCGTATGGTTGAAAAATTATACAATATCAAATTTATAATTGTAAACATAACCGAAATAGTTGCAAATGACAACTAGTTGCATTCTAGTTGCATAGTGACTGGTTGCAAATGACAAGATTTTTAGTATTGAAATAAAGCAAGAGAATAGCAAAGGAGGAATAAATAAATCTCAACTATTTCATTTTGTTAAAGAAAATGAGAAGAACATATAAAATAAGTATGTACTATATATGCAATTCTCACCCATACAAAGAAAGCAAGTTCTTTTAATTATATACATTTTCAATTATGTGATAAGCTATGGCCCATGTCCAATTATTTAATTTTTATCACAATTTTTAACCATCTTGGGATCAATTTGGAATATTGGTCTTTTGATGAATAATAAGATGATTTTCATAATAGTCTTATTATAGTAGTCTTGTGTCCTTGGGGAGTTCCCTACCTTTTAACAACATGGAATGGGCCATTTATGGCTTATTTTTCCAAGTGCACTATCACTAAACTCACCTTCCCAAGCTTGCCCAATTACAACTTACTTGGCCACATGCACCATAAATGATAACCCATTCTTTAATACACAAAAAACACTTTGTGTTCAACGCATTGTATTTCACAATTGGAATATGGATTGGACACAACTTTGAACAAATATTTGAGAGACATAATTGTTTAAACAAATTCCATTTGGAATTTTTTTGCCATCATTTAATTTTGCATGAATAGCAAACCAAAAAATAATGACTACCATCATCAATGAGAAACATGTTTTTAAAAAATCAAAGATATGAACAATTTTATACATGGAGCAATTTGAAAAGTGATAATTTGATTAATGTAAAATAAGTGAAAAGAAAGATTGATGATGCAATCTTAAATTCACAATAATTTTGCCATTGAATATTTCCATAGTTGTGAAATATAATTTTGATGCCACAAAAACCATTTCGCAATATAAAACACAATTCAACACATATTTAAATTAACATTTGAAAGTGGATAAACAAAGAAATGAAAATCGAATCATGAAATTCAACTTACATGATTTTTAAAATTTTTTTAATGACAAAGTGTGAATATTAATATTTGCCCACCGGTATATTTGCTTCTGTAATTCACCCATAACAAAAACATAATTAATGTCATTTTAAACTAATGTCACACAATGATGTTCAGATCAATGTATCCAAAGTCTCCAACTTGTGGGGATGTTCTCCACCCATGGGCTTTATCCATGGTAAAGCATAAGGCAAAGGTTATCATGACCTTAAACACAAGTAAATCACCATATTTGTATGAGTAAGTGGGTTCTTACACTTATTCCTTATAACTTCTTAGGAGTGGGAGGGATTTTACACCTTTAAATAAACATAAAATCAATCCTAGGCTTAAGGAGTAGGTATAATATTTTTACTTTATATATATATAGGTTTTTTAATAAACCCTTGCCTTAAATATTTTAGTTATAAAATGAGGTACATTATATATGTGTGACAATAATGCCTCTTTGTAAGCACACATTCCTTTTTAAAGATAACTTTTGTTTTATATTGTCATTATTACATATTCTATTTCAAGATTCAAATTTAAGATAAGGTTTTACTTCAAGTAAAGCCCATGGGTGAAAACATTCTTAAAATGCGAGCCTACATTGGCTTTCATTTCATTAGGTTCTTTATTTCAAGAATGCTCTCATCCTAAGGCTTTACATTACACCAATACATCAAAAAATCTTTTCAAGAGCATAAAGACTTGAGAGCTCAAATTTATAATTGAATGAACTTTACAAAATATAATTTCCTTCCTAATGCATGGAAGGGAAATTGCATTGTTGATTAGGATGTTATGTTTTGATAGGGAGTTATGCCTCCTTCAACTGGAAATTAGGGTTTTCTAACAATTAGGGCTTGCTAAATTGCTAGTCAAGAGTCATAATTTCCTTGAGCCAATTATCCCTAATTAGAGGCAATTCTAACAATTGCCCCATCCTAAGGTTTTATCCTACATTTTGCAATGCACCATTCTTTGTTGTCCAATTAGTCGTCCATTTGACAAGTTGATTCATCTCTAAATCATGTTTTTTTTTTTGAAAGGCTTGAAAAAAAAAAGTTGTGACATAAATTTGATGTATGAGATTGTGATGAACATTGATGAGTGCAAAAAGAAAAAAAAGAACTTAGGTTTTGAAACACAATTTCACTTAGTTGAGAAAACCTTTGTGTTCAATTATAAACATGTGGAGTTGTTGAAATTTTTCCCCCACCAAAAAGTCCAAGTTTACTTGACAACCATATACATGTTTTCTCAAACTACTTTGTTGGCCTTGCCTACCAAGGCAAGGATATTGTGTTGAGATTCATTATAGAGTATGGTAGCTTAAGGGATTTGGGCCCCTAGGTAATAATAATAGGTCTATTTTTATATGAGGATTTTGGAAAGATGATAATTTGGCTTGTGTTGAAACTTGAGATTAGTTATTATAGAGTTATAATATCTTGAAGGATTTTGGTTTTTTTTAGAGGATTTTTTGAAGAAGATATATATATAAATTTTATTTATTTCATTAATTAATTAATTTTTTGCATGGTGAAATGTTTGAGTTTTCATATTTCTTCTTGTGCCTTAAAAAATGCTTTGTTAATGTAAAATGGGTCCTTGTTTTGTTTAACAAGTTGAATTGTTCTTGAAACTTGTTTCTGATCACCAATGCCCTTAAGTGGGTTACCATAATGAGAATTGAGATGCTCCCTCTTTTCATCTACAAAGAGAGTGGCTGTGACATTTTCATCTAAGTATAACCAAGGGTTATGGATGGAATCATTGGGCCAATGAGAGAGCTGAATAATGTTGGTACTTGGTATATACCTTGTGCTAACTAGGGCTTAGTAGGTCACTACTGAAACAAAGGGTTATGGGTTTAACCCAATTTTAACCCAAGACCCAATCAGAGGTTGAGTTTCTCCTTATGGTCAGTTTATGTATGTCTCCACTTTTAAACCTACCCATCCCTAAAACCCTAAACCCTAAACCCAACAAACCTACTCTGTCCATCCAAATTTCATTGATGAAGAAATGGGAGTGGATGGACAGAGAGAGATACCCATCCCTGGCTTGTAACAATGAAAAAAGATCACCTCTTCTATATGGAGACTTTGTGCTTTTGGGTTTCTGAAAAAAAAATCAATCTCCTCTAGTAAACCCAAATTTTTTTGCCACAAAATTTGTAATATACAAAAAATTTATGTACAGATCTCTCTATTTATGTACCCCTTAGCCACCTTCCCCCAAAACCCTAAAACCCTAAAACCCCTGCCTAGCCAGCTACCTACCCAGCTAGCTACCTAAACCCTAAATCCACTAACTACTGCTGCTGCAGCAGCAGCAGATTCCCATGATTTGGAGCTTGTTATTTTGCTTGATTATGAGGAGGGATGATTTGGGTTCCATGATTGAGTGTCATAAATTAGAAAAAGGGGAAGTGGGTTTTGGAAGCATTGAATTCAAAAGACAATTTTTTCAAAAAACCCAAAGAAAAGAGAGAGAGCCAAGATCATCACATTGATCATGGTTTTTAATGAGCCTGCTGTTGAATCATAATACCTTAGTCATGCTGCTAGCAGCCTCATGCTTGAATTGATGGGTCATATATAGTGATGATGATATATGTTGTTGAAGTATTGTTGCTGATGAACAAAGAAGCTTTTATGAGTGATGATGTTGGTGAAATGAAGTATGTGTTGCTCATGAAGAAAAAAATTATTATGATGGATGGATGATGCATCATGCATTTGCTGAATTTTTGAAACAGTGGAGGAACAAATGGGAAGTGTTTGACAGCAGGTCTTAACAAGTTGCTGACGAAAGAATTTATGATGATGATGATGATGTTGGTGAATTAATTAGGGGTTGCTGATGCAGAATTAATGATGATGATGTTGTTGTTGTTGTTGAATTATGACTGCTGAGTGTGATGACGAATTTATGATGATGATGATGAGGAGGAGGAGGAGCAGGAGGAGGAGGAAAAAAAGCAGCAGCCTACAAGTCACAAATTTCAAAACTCTTCATGATTCATGATGGAAGTAGCTTGTGTCAGCTAACTGAATCCCAAAAGTTACAAAGAAAACCAGCAAGAATGAGGATAAGGATTCAGGAGAAGAGACAGGAGCATGGAAAGATGAAGATGATAATTGATGAAGAAGAAAGATGAAGAAGAGAAGAGTAAGCACAAGAAGAGGAAGATGATGATGGAGATTCTAGCAAGCAAGCACAGAAACAATTCTCTCGTCAACAAAAGCTCATGTTCATCAATCAAAAGTCTCCACAAATGCTAGCAATTGCAAACTCCTACAACCCAACAACAACAACAACAAGAGAACCTGACATATGATGCTCTCATGCATACTGGGTACCATTCTTCTTCTTCTTCTTCTTCTTCCTCTTTGTTTCACACAGTCAAGGTGGGCTGTTGAATCTCAATTCCTTACACAATGCAACACAATTTAGCAGCTGTTGCTGTTGATGGGTGGGACAGTTCTTCGTTTCTTCTTCTTCCTCTTCTCTGATGATTGTGATGGTCATATTTAGTATATGTGTTATTGTTGCTGTATTTGAGGTTCTTGCAGTTTTGTTGTTGTTGTTTTTGCAGGTTTTGTGTTTGTGCACATTGTTGTCGTTGAGATCCAGATTCTCACGAAGAAAAGAAAACACTGCAAAGGATTTTCTGATTTCACGATTTTCTCTAGACGTATGGTAATGGTATTGGTGGTTCTTCTTCTTCTCTGTTGTCGATTCTCAGGAACAATGTGGGTTTGTTCCGATGCGCGTGAGGGAGCGCTATAAGGATTGCCTTTGGGGGTGGCAGATCTAATGTTGGGTGTCTTCCTCTTTGGCAGAATAGTGCTGTGGCGGCGCGCGGAGAATCAAGCAAAACAAACGTGAGAAGTTAGTTCTTCTCCTTCTTCCTCTGCTAAAGGAGGAGCAGGGTGTTGATGCTGGCGAGAGCATAAGAAAATGGGTACCTATCTTCGTATTTGGAGGTCATTGCGTTGCGATTGTTGTTCCTTGGAGATTGATGACCACGACGAGCTTTGCGAAGATCGCACAAAAATCGGAACGCTAAAATAGCGAGAAGCAGCAGCAGTTTCTGTGAAGAAGAATGTCCTCCAACTCTCGTCATCTGCTCGCCCTTCTTCTTCACAAGATTGTGTCAACCCAGGAGCGGCCTTCTTCGCTGGTAGAAGGGAGTATTCTTGGTGTGTGTGTGGTGTTTTGGGTGATGGGTGCGTGAGAGAGAGCGAGAAACAAAAAAGATTCTTCGGCAGCGGCGACAGACAATGGGAGGAGCTTCATCAGATTCCTGTGCAAAGCGGTACGAAAGAGCGATCCCACGCGTTTTGCAACCATCACCACCCCCACCACCACCACCACCATCTCCGGCTGCTGGTGTCTCGTCGGAGATCCTCCCGCTAGTGGGAGAGGAGACGATGGCGACGACGACGACCACCACCACTACTACATTTTTCTTTCTGTATTCAATCCGGTTCCAGAACTTCCAAGCAGGGACAGATCCTCTGCAGCACCTGGCTTCTGATTTCCTGATGCTCACTCCTCAGCTCCTGGACGCCGAAGCTGCCACCATGCAAGTCAAACTCCAGCTTCCCGCCTGGGCTTCTGTGCAAGCCCGCATGCAAGCTTGTGGCCAAATCTCTCTTGACCATTCCCAGGTACTCTGATTCTCTAATTCTCTTCCCTTCTCTCTGCTCTCTCTCTCATCCTCCTCTGTGTAGCTGTCTCTGTGTCTCAACATTTGGAGCTCCAAACAAATTCTGAGTTCCCAAGTCCCACCCAGAGTACTACTACTACTGTTCAGAATCTCTTTTGCAATTGTGTGAATCTCTTTTGTTTGTCTTTCATTAATGGGGAATGTCATGATGTGAGGTTGATTTTAGGAGTCTGAGAATTGCACAGAATTCCACAGGGCAGATTTTATACTACAGAGCAGAGAAAGAAATCTCTCTCTGCAGGTTTTTTGTGAGCTGATATCCTATCTTTTTATATTCTCAGATGGATTTTCTATTTTTTTTATAAGATTTTTTTTGTGGGGGAGTTGTGAGGATTTTTTTCGGGTATTGTTTCTTTGTGCCTGTTTTGTTGTGCTGTGCAAGAAATTTTTCAATTCAAGAATTTGTGCATGTGTTTGGGTGTGTTGGGATTTGCCCCAAAAAAACAGGTGCAAAAAATGAAGAAGTTTTCCGTCTGGCTGTTCCACTTGGCTCTTGGAAAATGCTTTACATTGCCTTCCACTGTGAAGGAGAATGGAGATGGCCCAAAACATTACTACATCCTGCCAATGCTGCCAGAAGAAAACAATGCATTATCAATAGCAGCAACAACAACCACAACAACAACAACAGATGTGATCATTGACTGGTCTGCAGTAGATATGGCACTGACTTCCAGTCTTGTCTATCGACAAAAAGTTGTGTTTTTTGGTGGGTATTCTGAGCTCATGAAAGCCAATTTTCATGATGACAACAGTAATGAATCAATGATGGATGGGAAATTGAGGATGCGTAATGGCATTTTTGGAGTGGAAGAATTCAAGGATGCAGTTGTCACATGTGTGAATAATGGTGTGCCTTGCTATGTCGCTGGAATTGCATTCCATCGCTCCAGCAACAGCTTTGTGAAATCACACTCTTCCAAAACCTTACCTATGACTTATACACAGTACTACATGGAAAAGTAAGTAAGACCAGGTTTTTTCCCCAAGTTTGTAGGATTTTTATTTAAAAAAATCCTGACGTTGTTGCACTATTCTTTTTTGTGCACCAAAATTTCTTTGAACATTTTCTCTTGTTTGGAAGAAAAAAAGGGTTTATTCGTATTTCAGGGTTTTATTCTAGAAAATGCATTCTAGAGAGAGAGAGAGAGAGAGGATGGTAGAAAGAAAAAACTACTAAAATCCTCAGCAGGAATCGTTTTCTGGTGCTTCTTGTTGTGGGAAATCATTTGACTCCAGGTGCAAGTATAAGCTGGTGTATCCACAGCAGCCACTTCTAAAGGGATATCGGCTCCTGCGTGCAGGCAACTATGTGCGCAAATTATCTTTGATGAGAGCAAACGGTGAAATACAAAACATGTTCTTCTTACCTACTGAGACAACTGTGTTTACACACTGTTTTTGAATAGTGCGATGTTAATTGGCTC
>Ga0209208_10010957_pt1 | contig 11675 bp, 10 predicted proteins | sample S1TSphfallax_3_FD_187694 | JGI IMG/M metagenome (GOLD analysis project Ga0209208, IMG submission 187694) | Host-associated microbial communities from peat moss isolated from Minnesota, USA - S1T2_Fd - Sphagnum fallax MG (SPAdes) (version 2) | ecosystem: Host-associated > Plants > Peat moss >...
GATCTAAATTCTCAATGTCATGCCTGGATTGCCTCAAGTTATTGATGACACCTACAACATTGAAAATTTGTTTTATTTTAATCTGTGATCCCACAATGCTAAGTACTTGATGAATGAGGAATGAAACATAGGGAAATTGGACAACATGTTTTGCCCACCAAATGAAAGGCTTTTCAATTTCAACTAGTTGCATAGCCAACCACTGATATAATTGTAATTCATTTTTAAGGTGGACATGATTACATCATCACTTCATACAATCCACTCAAAAAACAAGTCATCATCTTCAATTACTATCGGCTAATCTGCTATTGATGCCCTAACAAGGTTCAAATGAAAGAACACATGTAATAAAAGAAAGCACATAATATTAGTGTCATAATCTATCAAAATTTGAATGGCATGTGTGTTGCCCACAAAATCCCATATAACCTTCATGTTTTTGAAGCAAGGGTCCAACATGATAACCAACCTGTTACATTACTATCATTTGCAACTATTCACTATATAATCGGCATGCAACTAACTATTGTTTACAACTATCTCTATCATGTTAGCAACTACAAATTTGGTATTGTATAATTTTTGGGCCATACAATTATTTGTGCAACTAACATGCAACTAAATGTGTACAACATGGACATGTTGTAAAAATAATGGCCTAAACTTATACATACTTAAATTACTATATTTAATATATTTACATAGGTTATATATAATAATATTATGTACATCTACTACTAAGGTTAACCCCATGTTAACTTAGGCTAGCCCAAACTAACCTAGGCTAAATAAATTAAAAGGTCAAACTAACCATGGTTAAATTAAGTTAGGTTCAATTAATTACGACTAATTTAAATTAAGCTAAATTAAGCTAATTATAGCTACAATAAGTTAAACTAAATTAAATTAGGCTAAACTAATAGTTAAATTAAGTTAAGCTAAAATAATTATGATTAAATCAAATTCAGTTAAATTAATTATGGCTAAATTAATTATGGTTAAATTAAGTTAGGTCAAACTAATTATGGTTAAATAAAGTTAGGTTAAGTTATTTATAGTTAAACTAAATTAGACTATATTAATTATGGCTAAATTAAATCAAATTAGGCTAAAATTAACAAGGGTTAAATAAGTTAGGCTAAATTAATTATGGCTAAACTAAATCATGTTAAATTAAATTAAGATAAACCAAACACTGGTTGAAATATGTATTGCAAGTATTCAAATTTTATTTGTCAAATATATTGAAATATTTGTTTTGGCAAATAAAAATATTTTATTTTATTTTATTTGGAATATTTTTCAGAAAATGTAAATTTGATTAAACAAAAAAATATTCATAATCAATTAATATGATAATATTAAATTTTATTATAAATATAATGATAATCAATTATATATATATTCAATAGGTATTATATATTTAAATTTTATTATTTGTGTTAAAATATCAATGTTAACATGTTACATTAATTAACCTATAATTATACAAACATCCTAAGCTAATTATTAATTTAAGCTAGATAATAATATTAAAATCATATTTTCATCAAGTAATCATAATTATTAAAAAAATCCTGTAATCATTTTTGAAGTGCAAAACAAAAGGAATAATGAAAAATTAACAAGAATAAAAATAAGAAAAATAAACTTTTCCAAGTTACAAAACTTTTTTTCCTTTGAACCCCTCCTACTTTTAAGCCTCATAACTTTCTTATTTCTTATTCATTTTAAATAATTTAAAGTGTTATCCACCTGAAGTTCTACAAATTATGTTGGAACTCTAATAGTAACAAAGCAATATAAAAGGAACTTTTCGGGTGTTTAAAAACTGACCTTTGTAATGTTCAATGGTTTTTTTTTGAGTTTTTAACCCCCTTTTTTGAGGGGGCCATAACTTTCTCATTTCTAATTTGTTTTCGACAATTTGTAGTGTGTTAGATGCGCTAAAAGGAGGGCTTCAACTTTTGTTTAGACACTAGAAGCAACAGAGCCCTCCCCTAACTGGTATATTCTAATATAATAGTTGCATATAATGTGCAACTAAGTTGGTTCATGAGGTTTGCAATGAAATTTTTTATCCCATATCTTTTGCCTTTCAATTATATTTGGCTCAATATATAACTTGGAGCAATAGTTATGAAGTAGCTAAACACAAAGTGCCATTGGGGATGAGTGAATAAAAAAAGCTTGACTTTTATGAAATGTTAAACCTAAAAATAAAATTGGCTTATTTTAAACATACCTATATAATTTAAACCTAGCTAATTTTCAACCTACTTACATACCTATGTAAACCTACCTACCTAATAGGGTTTAATAATTACCTACCTACCTAGGCACCACATGTCAACATCTTAATAACCATAAATTGGATGACTTACATTTCATTAATTAATATTAAAAAATTAAAAAATAGGTGGCCCTTGATTGCCGTGTGTCACCATATAATTGGTGTTTCAAATGAACACATGCCAGATGGTCAATGGACATTCCATGGTGTGCCATGTGTCATCATCCTAATGGCAGAAACTTTAATGATTGAGACTAATCCAATGAGCTTTTAATTTTGAAAACACATTGTTTTTTGAAAACAAGCTTAAATAAATTTATGAAAACATTATCTTGTATAAAAGTCTTATAGTTTTGTCTATTAGTTATTTTTAATTTAAAATTTGATAAATTATTAATTACTTATAAATTTTATATGTAATTGCCACAAAAAGGGATATCATGATGATATATTCATATAAGATTGACACAAACAATATCATATTTTAACATTAATGAACTAATCATAATTATGTTTTTCTTTTTAAAATAATGATGATTATTTAATTTGAGATGTCCATCAATGATATTAGATATTAATATTACTTGTTGATTACAATTTTAATATTTATTGTCACATCAACAACATTAATTAATCTTATTTTCATTTGTAACGCTACTTATTTTCAAAAGAATTCTACTTCCACTATCATATTAAAATTAAATTCTTTTATTCAACCCTTATTTGAGCAAATCACCTTAATTTAGGAATTTAAATTATTTTTTTACAATCTCACACCAAGAACACCTTACATTTATTTCACACTTCCAATACACTTAATTTTACTATGACATAAGTTTGATCCATTTATGGTTAATGCTCCACCAAATAATGTTCCCCAAAATCAATCCTTATTAAAATAAATCCCCATAACTCTTATCCACAATGTTGGTATGAAAATATTCAATTAATGAATGGGTTTAAATCCATTTATCCATTGATTATGCAACAATGACCAAAATTATGTACTCAATTTACAGATAAATGCCAAATTTAAATAATAGACTAGGTCAAACATTCATTGACCCTATTAATTGGTTTTCTACCCACATATGGTTTTTGACACATTTACCTTATATAATACATCAAACGTCAAAGTGTGAATGAGTTGTTCCAGAATTTATGTATATTGAATTTGCTTGATTTCAATGTGAACATATTGACTAGATTTAAACAATTGGGTAGATGGGTGTGGTTTAATGTGATGGGTCGGTTGGGTTTTGTATGTTTTTAACTACCAAACTTTTGACAAATTTTAACTTGAAAAAATGATCTCAGTTTATAAAAAGCATTTTACATTGAAAAATTGGCCAAAATTCTCCAGATTTAAAAAGTTATAAAAACGAAATCGCCAAATTTTCATGATAATTTCTAGTAGGTAGTGATAATATTAAAAGATTTTAGTTTTTACATATTTTCATATATAGTATGCAGCTAAGTTTGGCTAAATTATTTTTGAGATAATTGCATCACAAAATCCTTAAAACAAGCTTGATTGGGCTCGAAGGAGTAGGTGACCTATGAGACTGGATTGACCTGGGGGACTTGATGTGATTGGCTACATTAATTGGAATTGGTGGAACTAATGTAACTCATTCCAAATGACCATGGCCTTCAATTCAATGTAATTCATTTCACATCGATCTATGAAGGAAGGTGGTTTGTTTTGTTTTGTTTTGTGGTTATGAGATACACTGAACCAGGATGCTTGAGATTGTGTTTTTGGTGTCTTTGGAAGCTCTTGACGTGGAGAGGTGCATCGGCTTGGTTTCATTACGTTTGGACTTGCAGTGCAAAACTTCTTGAATATAGAATGATTTCTTCACTGAAAATTAGATTAAATCGTAGCTAAAAAATTCAGAGGAATTGGAATGTGCCTTTGGTATTGTTAGAAAGATCTCAATGAGAAGGATTAAATGAAATTTATTTGTTAAGATTTGGATTTAGAATGTGAGAGATATTGATTTCTAAGTGATTTCTGCCGCTGAAAATTCAAATAAATTCCCAAAAACCAGGTTTTGGAAGGAAAAATCAGTTGAGAACGTGGTAACACTTGAAGGCTTACCATTCAATTCAAGCATCATTTCCTTTCATATTTGGCTGTTCAAAAACTCAATACGTACATTGTAATACAATGTTCACATGTTGAGTTTCCCTATTTTGTAATGGGCTCACACCTGGGTCAACAGCACAAGCCACACGAGTCCATATTAAACAAAAGACTTGTGTTTGTGATTTTTGACTCTTATATGAAACATAATCAATTGGGACGTGTGAGATCATTGTCTTATAACAATGGCCATGAGCTTTTTAGCATGGTATCAAGCTTTTAATTTAGACATGATTTATGTCTCAAATTGTGTTTTCAGCTATAGGGACACGTTATGACAATTTGTGTTCAAACTCTTCAAACTTGAGCATAATGGTTAACATAATAATTTATTAAAAAATGTAGATATTGTGTGTTATAAACTGCTTCTTTGATGTCAAGTTTCATAATATGTGGTTGGATTGAAACAATGCTTATTAGTAAACATCATAATGTGGTGAAGATTTGTTTTAAAAAATACATTTTGTTAAACATGGTACATTAACTTGCAAACAAAATTTGGTTTCTTGTGTCTTGTGGAATCATATTTAGCTATATGTCACAAGATAAGACATACCATGTGATGAATGTAGGCTAGTCCTCATTGCCACATGAACTGTCCGATTTGAGATGAGAACCTAGATTGGGGTTCAGAATGATAATACTCACCTTTCTCATCTCAATCTCGTTTGATCCTACCGTTGGATATTACTCTGTGTCCCCTTTCAATGGGCCGGATTGACCAGGAAAATAGTTAATGGAGAACACATGGGGAATGCGAAATGAGAACGCGGCTGCCTTAGATTCCGAATCTAGAAGCAGCTGTTTAGATCCCGATTCTCGAATCAGCTGTTTAGATCCCGATTCTCGAATCAGCTGTCGTATGCAAGAACTGGTATCTAAGATTCGTTTCATCTGAAGGCCGGAGAAGATCTCCTCTATCAGCCGTTGATTAACGGAATCTGATGGTGAGACATTGACCGTGTGGTGGCAACTCACAAGTAGGCAGCTTGCTTCAGCATCCTCTCACCGCCGCGCACGTTGTTCCGTCCTTGAAATTCCCCATCGCCTCCCCACAAATTCCTTCGCAAAAGTTGGTCGCGCTTTTCTTTACCGCACAGATTCGTGGGTTTGCTCTACATCCGCCTGTTGTGTTGATGGTGAGATTTCGTGCGCTTCGTCGTTCCATGTGCTTTTGTATGTTATTCTTTGTCTACAAAGAATTGCTGGGTGCGGTGGGGTCGGGTGGAGTAGTGGACGAGCGCCGTCTGAAGGATTTGAGCACTCTCCAGGTATCCGGATTGCAAGTGTAGGAAGATGGTCGTGATGGGTGGCACTGCCGGGAAATTTTCTGAAGCGCCGGAACCTAGAGATTTTCCAGCTCTTGTCAGTAACAGGGGTGAATTCGTTCTCGGAAGTTGGAATCCTTGGTGCTTTCAAGTGCTTGCCAGGGGGTGGCGGAGAATTTTGGATGAGCAAGATGTCTCGGTTGCAATGTTGAGAAGGTGCTTAGGATGAGTGTAACTGGGTAGAAGGGTTTTTCTCCATCTTGCTAGAATAGGAGGCTCGAGTTTCGTGGCAGCAAGTGGCTGAATGGATTAGCAAAGATGTGTGGCAGTCGAGGGGTTTTTCAAGTTTTCGCTTTAGAGTTTTGCAAACTGCCAATTTCCTAGAGCAGGAAGTGGTCTCATCAGGGTTTAAATGACAGTTCAAATCTACAATGGGTTGGCTGATACTATGTTCCTCTGGCTTGTCGCTGCAATTCCTTATTCTTTTCACCCTTTTGACAGTTTGTGGTTTTTCCTCCTCGCAACGAAAACCTCAAGGAGTTTGCTAGAGCACATGAACTTGCCATTTTGCTGCTGAAAGCTGTGGGTGCAGATTGAACTTGAGTTGCAAGCTGGGTCAGGATCTGTCCTCTTTTTGCGACGGTTAACAATGTGAGTGGATGGTGTGTTCACTTGTTTTTGTGCCTTGTTCGGAAAGTGCAACATTTTTGAGGTAAAGCTTTAGATTGGTTATAAAAGCATAAGACCTGTGAATGGGTGTTGTCGTCCCTGTCGCTCTAGGGCCCATTTCGATTCCTCCTTCATATCTGCGATCTCAGGTACTCTTTCTCGCTCTCATTCTCCTCAAGATTCTGATGCTCAAATGTCCAAAACCTAAAAATTTGCCCTACAAATTTGTGAGCAATCCAAACCATCAAGCTTATTAGTTGGACACGTCAAAATTTACTGGAAATGTCTCAGGAATATGGCATTCAAGGTGACCAGGTGATCAAGGTGACAAACAACTCTGGGCCCAATTGAGCTAGCTTTACTTTGGCACAGGAGGATTCCAAATTTCCATTGAGCTCCATGTAACTACCTCTGTGTCTCTCTTAGGTTTAAAATCAGGATTCTGTGCACCACCCTGTGTCCAAAAATGAAAATCCAAGTGATCAGCAGACTGTGCATTCCTCTGGGTTGGTGCAGATCAGGGTATGAAATCTCACACCTAAGAACAAGGTAAGGACAAGTCCCATATAATGAGAGGACTAAATGACAAAAATCCTTTGAATTATCTTCTCCAGTGTCTGATCTCACCATTTTGAAGGCTTTGTCAACAAATCCTACCAGGGGTTTTCAACAACCTGTTTCTTGCTTGGCATAAGCTGCAAGAATCTGTGAAAAGCAAAACCTCTGAGGCCAATTCTTCTTCATGTCATGGACCATGTTCACATGTGCCACACTTAGAAACATTTCATTGTTCTAATTGAAATGCAAAAGCAGGTCTGTTGTGAGCACTGCAAAATCAGGCACAAAATTGTGACAAGGACAAGTTCCATGGATGCACACACCAACGACGTTGAAACTTTTGTGCTTGGGATTCCAGTAGTGACAACTTCATACAATTTCATACCTGCTGCTATAAGCAACCAAGAGACCTATAAGTCATCATTCCAAAACACAGCAACACCCAACTGTGCATCACTACAGGTGTCTAACATGGAAGCTCCAAAGTCACATGAATGTAAGAACAAGTGACCTGGAAATGTGATTGCTGTTGGCCAAAATATGAATCTTCATGTTCATTGCAGAGTAATGCTCAGGATCCAGAAGATGGAGAACTATATCTTCAGACAGGTGGTACAGTGAAAGTTGAACTTCAGCAATGAAATGATTCACAGACTATCCAACATAACAATATGTAATATTGGATCAGGAGACCAAATTCCCACAGAAGCCACTTCTCCTTGGAGGGAAGTTCTCAACTACAAGAAACAAACAAGTTGTTGACTAGAAGAAACTAATAAGAGGACTCAAACAATGAATTCCTCTCAGAGACAACGATTTCAAAAGCATGGACGAGCAAGGATGAGTTTGAAACGGCAGAAGTTCTCAGATGCACCTGGAAAATGGATCTGCATCTCATCATGGCTTCATCTGGTTTTTTTCTAGTGTCTAATTGATTCTAAACTCTAAAATTGTGTCTTTGCTTCCACTGAATTCTTGCCTTGAAACATTTGGAAAAAATATAGACAGAAAATCAATAATTTACAAGTAACGTATCAGATCCAGCAAGAAGGAAATGCAATTCTCATAGCCAAAGCTGAGTTGCTTTGTAAGAACTTCACTTCTCTGCAAGGCAAGTAGCCTGCGGTGAGTGTATCACACTCTGCTCTAAATACTAAATCCCTGTTACTACTGCCACTAGGAGGCAGCCATTGAGATCTGATCCAGGGGTAAATCTCTTGGGGTGTTGATTCCTGCATAACCTTGAGGACTGAAGGCATATTCTGCCAACTACAATCATGATTTCGACATTTTTTGCCAACTGTGTTGCCAGCTTCTGAAAGTTCTCTGATCTCCTCCCATGGTAAGAGCATGAACTCCTACCTCACCATGACTCACATTTGCAGTAGGAGAGTACAACCATGAGATGTTGGAATCACCTTTGGATTGTTCCTATAGATATGTCCAGGTTGCACAAGCTTCTCTTGCGTTGAGAGCATGAGAGGGTCCTTTTGTGGGGACACTCATGATAAGAGAGTAGGATGCAAAGGGTAGGAGAGTAGGAATCTTAGTGTGGGGTAAAGCCCAAGGGCAGGGTCCTACCCAAAATAAGGGGCCTAGGACCACAGGGTAGTACTCAAATGAGGCCACCCCATTTTTGGGAATATCTCCCACTTCTGGGCCTTACCCATTGTAAAGCGTTGTTTAACCTAATTTCAGTTTTTCGTGCCTATCTGTGTTGGGACTCTTCTCTGCAAAAATTCTCAATGCCAACATCTTCTAAGAGATCTTTTATTTTGTTGAGTTTGAATATTGGTAGATGCAAATTGAAATCCTTTTACTTCTGCATACCTTGCCCATTGAGCTGCTGCATCACAGAAATAATACCAGGTCATAATGTATGCAAGCATTCACTAGAATCATTTTTGCTGTCTTTGAAACAAGTCTATGTACTCATATATCTATAAAGGTCAAATAGATGAGATCCTGGTGCGAACTAAGATGAAAGAAAGATGGACCAATGGAGTGTTGCAGGTCACCAGACTTTCAATACACAAGAAAGTTGTTTGAAGGAATGGCTGACACCTGAGTTGGATGAGTTTCAACAAAATTTGAGATTTGCCATTGGGAACAAAGGTGGCTTTGGTTTGTACCGTGTATGGCAGGTTGGTGAAGGATTATGTGTACAGCTGCAGTGACGGTCCTTCATCAATAATCAAAGTTGCAGCTTCCCAAAGATGAATCCAGAGCAGGTATACTGTTATACATTCTTGAAAACCATAGAGGTTTATACTGACTTTCCATCCAAATAATTTGAAGCATAATGAAGCTCTTGTCAACTGATGTCTAAAATCTGTCACTACACAGACACAAAGATTCATGATCTAGTTGAAGGGGAAGTTGTTTGGTGGGCTCTCTTGACAGAGCCATTGTATTTGGCACTGGCAATGCAAACATAGTCACATGAATTTCATACAGCTTCTGTACATTTAGGTGGATGGACAAAGTAGTGTCAAGAGAATAGTATTGTTGCATTGATATCTAGCAGCTTCTTGCTTGGGGACATCTAAAGTTTGACACGAATCCCATGCAATCAGGCAACAAGTCTGCACTTGTTACAGTCCTTCCTGGTGCTACAGCTATATACCCCAGCAGGCCAGCACCTGTCTCTGGAGTTCAGGTAGCCTTTGTGTCCAGGAGTCTCTTACAACATCCAGTGATGAAGTAACTGGTAATGGAGCAGCTGAAGCTGGAAGAGATAAAACTTGCACTTTTGCACCCAAATCAGTTTTCTTTAGTCCTTACAATATCTTGGCCTTTGAGGCTTCAATGGATGTGTGATTCTCACACCCATTTTGTCATAAATTCTCTGAACAGGCTAGAGTGTACTTGCTTATCATTTCCTGCTCAGGGTAGGTGACACTGCAAATACAAGGCGTAAGATGTACTTCTCCACATCATTCAGTGACATCAAGACCACTCCTCTTCATTGTCACATTCCTGTTTCAATGGTTGGTATTCTGCTTTTGGAAGGTTGTAAGTCACGACATAGATTTTGTGTCATGCACTCTCTAGCCATGATGTCTTAGTTTCCACTGTTTGTTTATATTTGCAATGTTAACCCCAGACTCATGTTCATGTGATTGATAGCTGAAAGTACCTCATCTGCATCCATTTTCTGATGGAAGGCATGTTTTCAAGCATACATTCCTTTGATGTGTGCACGCTGTTTGGCAGCAGTGAGGTCTTGATTAGTATCTGTGTTTGGTGTCTGGATGGCACATGTCCAAAATTCTTATTAGCACTGGAGCACATAAGTTCTGAAGGAAAAGGTGAAGACCAATTTCTCCAGAGCCTATTGAAACATACCACAGTCACTGGAACTGATTTAGAGTCTGGGAAGAGCAAGGAGCTGAGGTTTTCAGGAGCCAAACCCATAAAAACAGATGAATTGCCTGATGGCCTTGCTTCGCTAAGTGAATTGAGTATGGGGGAAATTAGATGCTTCTAAAAAGAGAGTGGATGCCATCACTTCAGTGCTGAAGCCAGTGTCATGAGCAAGAATCACCTGCTCGAACCAGCTCTTGATGCTGAGGGTGCAGAAGCTGAAAGTAGTGATGCAGCAGTAGATGTTAACAAGGTGTTTCCTAGAAAGTTTGCAAATGGTGGTTAAGAAGAAGGAAGAGACCAATGGGAAAGGTGACATGCCACCATCAGGGCTCATGAAACACCCACAAAGGGATTTTCACTTGGACTGTAAGAAAGAATATCAGCATTCAAGATACATGGATTCCCCCCTCCACTCAGCCCTCCTTGTGGGTGGGACAGCTGCATTGACAGAGGTTTCCCAGAGGATAAACCTTTCAGTGATTGTGTATTTGAAGGGTTGTCTCTTTTCAGTAAACCTGGTGAGTTGGAGGATGTGCTTCTGCCATCTGACAAATCTCCCAGTCACAGCTTCAGTCTTGTGTTCGATATTAACTCCAGGAAGGTCTAAGAGTAGAACATGGCAAAAGTTATCGAGCATAACACAGATGCATCTGAATCTGACCTTATTTCCAAAGATTTACCCTCCCTTCAAACCAATGAAAAGGCTTTCCATACTATCATTGACAATCTTTGAAAGCTACGAGAAGATAACCCGAGGCCTGTGGGAGTGGCAAATGAGAAGTTTGATCTGGGAGATGACAAAGTATTCTTGTTTGAAGATTGCATGTTCACAAGCATGCCAGACAAAGATACTAGTTATGGTGGGGTAAGTAGGTCCTCTGGAAGCTTCCAAGAGCCTATCAGTGATCCAGTTGTCCTGGTGAGCTCTCCTGGAAGCTCCAATTTCTTGTCTCGTGGTATTGATAGTTGTGCCTGGGAATCTGGAACAGATCCTCACATATGTGCTATGTTGGTTTCCCTTTAAATCTAATGTCTAATTTCTCTATACATTCAAAAGTCCAAAAACAGAAGTGGATACCACTTGAAACTTAAAGGATTATGCAGGTTGGCATTGGTTGTTTAATTAAGACTTTCTGATCCTAGTGAAAATTGTGTGTTCCAGATTCAGTGAAGGAAGGCTGATTTGAGAATGAGCCCACTGGAGCATTTCAGAGCCTTGGAATGCATGTGATGAAATGTATACACAGTTACAAAGTCCACCTTTGTGACAGATCTGTACTTGATTAATGGACTTACAGAACATTGGGGACCAATGATCAACTTCTAGAAACATCACAATTGGATATTCTGCTTTAACCAGCATCTT
>Ga0209208_10010958_pt1 | contig 11672 bp, 9 predicted proteins | sample S1TSphfallax_3_FD_187694 | JGI IMG/M metagenome (GOLD analysis project Ga0209208, IMG submission 187694) | Host-associated microbial communities from peat moss isolated from Minnesota, USA - S1T2_Fd - Sphagnum fallax MG (SPAdes) (version 2) | ecosystem: Host-associated > Plants > Peat moss >...
TATGGGAAATGAGATATTTACTTACACTAAGATATTTGTTGGCCAATAAAGATTAGAGCAACCAAAAGCAATCAATGCACTCCATTGTAATTTATATATAATATGTTATGCTTTACATTATGTTTTCATTATAAGTAAATTTCTAATAAATAAATGATAAACTGTTGAACATAAACATGTAAATGTCCTAAATACTACTTTACATCCATTGTAACCCATAAGATCACAACCCGAAAATATCCATCACATGCATATAATATTTATAAATATCACATAAACATTGTCCAAAACATGTCAACAAATGCGAATTCGATTAAAGTAAACCCATTTAATTAATTCTTCAATCCACACAAAAATTATATGCCTCATCAAATGAGTCGAAATCAAAACCCAATATGCTAGATATGTGTATGACATAACATAATTTAATAATGCCAATGTAACTAATTTGCAATGATGGGCGAAATGTTTGATGGCAAAGGATAATGATGTCTACACAATTTCACTTAAAAATAAAATCCAATAATATTTTTTCCCCAAAGTTTTCAGCAAGTGTCAAACATTGTGATAATTTTTCCCAAAAACATTTTATGAAAAAAATTGGATTCAAGTAATCACTACCACAACATTTTTATATGTATGATAACAATTTATTGTTATAGCCCTAGGCGACAACAATTATTGTATTCCTAGGCCTAGTGGGTATACTAATATATGTGATTTTGCATGAAGCTATTTTGCTTTCAAGTTCATTCCATATCATATATCATTTTGCATTGAAAGCACCCAATGCAAATAAACCTTTTGGCAGTGAAGGTATTCTTTGCGTCTTGGAATTGTTGGTGATGAAATTATGAATCCAAAGATCATGGAATTCATCAACTCCCATAACCACCACAAATACCGAGGGTGCAAGGGACATTATTGCATACATGGCCACACCCTCCACAATTTGCGGAGTTGGTGAGAGTGTTGACACATTGCCCAGAACAACATTGTTGGCCAATCGGGCATTTGTTATTACATAATCCACAATTGTTATTATCTATCCCAAGGGAAACACAAAGATAAATTTCTCTTGGTATAGAACAACATATTGCACCAACCGGGCAGGGGTCATTACATTCTATACAACTGCCTATATCTGCCGGAGGGCCAGGAACACAAAGATTAAATAGTACTCCAAAAGGATTTAGACAACAAGTTTGCCCTCCCATACACAAAAAATTTGGACTGCACGTAACCATTAGCTTTCTACGAGATCCACCTTCCATCGAATTGTTAACCAAAAAACGGCTTTTTCTGAGTTTGTGAAGGTTTTCATTGGTATGAGTTGCACCTTCAATAGCAGAAGTTACAATCAATTGCATGGACATCAAAGCAACAAAAAACAATACTCTAGTGATCACCACAAATGACAACTTAAAGCTCGACATTTTGAAGTTCCCCAACAACAATTTTAAGAAAAAAAAAACCTGAGAGACCAATTTGTCGCAATTCCACATCCAAGCTCATAAGTTATGATTGGTTTCTCAGTTCCAATGGGTAGCTATTTTGAACTTGAGAGACAATGGATGTTGTTGGTGCATGATGCTAGACAATGGGGGACCCTATTTATAGAAATTGTTCTTCCTTTCGTCCACTATGTCATGGGGTTTGTGGGAGCCTTCAAATAAGATTTCACCCATGTTTTAAAAAATTAGTTCTAGTCCTACACCCATTCACGAAAGTTTGGAAAATTGGTTCTAGACCTATAACATACACGGAAGTTCCAAGTTCAAAATATCATGCTATATTATAACATACCACCAACATTTGTTCCACAATTGACATACTTGCCATGATAGCTTCTCACATCTTTCAACATGTGCCATGATCTAGTCATGCGATATGAAATACTTTTTTGTACACTAAAAGAACACAAAAGTGCACAATTTTCATTCAACCCACATGACATGCAAACATGCACAATCAATTTTGGTGGGGAAGAAATATGTAAAAAAATCCTATTTGAAACCATTTCTTGGTGGTCAAGGGATGAACATAATGTTATCATGGTGCAACTTTTTGCACATCAAAAGAAAGAAAACGCACAATTTAATTCAATTCACACTCCGTGCAAAATATTGGTGGCCAAATTTAGTGTAACCTTCCCAAACAACAAAAATTGCACAATTAAGTTTAATGAACATGACATGCAAAAATTCAATCCCATTTTTGAAAAGAATGTAAATAACAAAAGATGTCTAAGAAAGGTTCTTCAAGCATTAGTCTTGAACATTGTGTTTTCACAATTCAACAATGGGTGGTTTGTAAATGATTTTGTCATGTTTTACTTACTTTTAGGAATTGCTTCTTATGTTCTCCGAAAGCATCTTAGGAAATTCATTGTGCATATATAGGGTAATACGATTGTGTTTGACGTTTAAAGCATATCACAATTAGTGATTAGGAGAGTGGATTTTATTTTAATTTGCACAAGCAACATCTTCATAATTATTTTCATGATAACTCTTCATATTAATAATCTCGAACATGAAAGATCAAAGAACACCAATCCACTTTAGGAATCAATGTAATTTGGATCATGATTTTTCCTTATGAATTGTGGTGTCATTTCTCACCATTATAGAAAGACTTGGGAAAGATGATGCAGTTTTCATTTGCTCCTACAACAGTTTGTGGAATGTTTCATAGGAATTGAGTTGAATTTGTGTGTTTGATTTTTGTGAGCTTCTGATTTCCCTACATTTTGAGTGTTCCTGGTTTGAATTTGCCATGCAATTTTCACCAGGAGTTGTTGCCAAATACATGAAGGGTTTTTAACCCTTTTTATTAAGACCCGTGTAGATATGATTTCACTATGGGAATTGAGATTTTTACGTACACTAGGATACTTGTTGGACAAAAAAAAATTAGAGCAACAAAAGCAATCAATGCACTCCATTGTAATTTATATAATATGTTATGCTTTACATTATGTTTTCATTATAGGTAAGTTTTGAATAAATAAATGATAAATTGTTGAACATAAACACGTAAATGTCCTAAATACAACTTTACATCCATTGTAACCCACAAGATCACAACTAGAAAATATCCATCACATGCATATAATATTTCTAAATAGCACATAAACATTGTCCAAAACATGTCAACAAATGCAAACTCGATTAAACTAAACCCATTTAATTAATTCTTCAACCCACACAAAAATTATATGGCTCGTCAAATGAGTCGAAATCAAAACCAAATATTCTAGATATGTGTATGACGTAACATAATTTAATAATGCCAATGCAACTAATTTGCAATGACGGGCGAGAAGTTTGATGACAAAGGATAATGATATTTACACAATTTCACTTTAAATAGAATCCAATAACATTTTTTCCCCAAAGTTTTCAGCAAGTGTCAAACATTGTCATAATTTGTCCCAGAAAAATTTTATCAAAAAAATTGGATTCAAGTAGTCACCACAACAACATCTATATATGTATGATAACAATTTATTGTTATAGCCCTAGGCGACAACAATTATTGTATTCCTAGGCCTAGTGGGTATACTAATATATGTGATTTTGCATGAAGGTATTTTGGTTTCAAGCTAATTCTATACCATATATCATTTTGCATTGAAAGCACCCAATGCAAGTAAACCTTTTGGCAGTGAAGGTACTCTTTGCATCGTGGAATTGTTGGTGATGAAATTATGAATCCGAAGATCATGGAATTCATCAACTCCCATAACCACCACAAATACCGAGGGTGCAAGGGACATTATTGCATACATTGCCACACCTTCCACAATTTGCGGAATTGGTGAGAGTGTTGACACATTGCCCAGAACAGCATTGTTGGCCAACCGGGCATTTGTTATTACATGCTCCACAATTTTCTATATCTCCAAGGCCAACACAAAGATAAAATATTGGTATAGAACAACATTGTTCGCCAACCGGGCATGTGTTATTACATGCTCGACAATTGTCGAACCCAAGGGGAACGCAAAGATCTAATCCTGGTCCAGTAGGATCTGGACAACAAGATAGCCCTCCCATACAGGGAATATTTGGACTGCAATCAGGTATTAGCTTTCTACGAGATCCACCTTCCATCGAATTGCTAACCAAAAAACGGCTTTTTGTGAGCTTGTGAAGGTTTTCATTGCTATGAGCTGCACCTTCAATAGCAGAAGTTATAATCAATTGCATGGACATCAAAGCAACAAAAAAAAATACTCTAGTGATCACCACAAATGACAACTTAAACCTCAACATTTTGAAGTTCCCCAACAACAATTTTAAGAAAAATAAAATCTGAGAGACCAATTTGCCCAATTCCACATCCAAGCTCATAAGTTAGAATTGGTTTCTCAGTTCCAATGGGTAGCTATTTTGAACTTGAGAAACAATGGATGTTGTTGGTGCATGATGCTAGACAATGGGGGACCCTATTTATACAAATTGTTCTTCCTTTCGTCCACTATGTCATGGGGTTTGTGGGAGCCTTAAAATAAGATTTCACTCATGTTTTAAAAAATTAGTTCTAGTCCTGAACCCATGCACCAAAGTTTGGAAAATTGGTTCTAGACCTATAATATACACCGAAGTTTCAATTTCAAAATATCAGGCTATATTATAACATACCACCAACATTTGTTCCACAATTGACATACTTGCCATGATAGCTTCTCACATCTTTCAACATGTGCCATGATTTAGTCATGCTATATGAAATACTTTTTTGTACACTAAAAGAACACAAAAGTGCACAATTTTCATTCAACCCACATGACATGCAAACATGCACAATCAATTTTGGTGGGGAAGAAATATGTAAAAAAATCCTATTTGAAACCATTTCTTGGTGGTCAAGGGATTAACATAATGTTATCATGGTGCAACTTTTTGCACATCAAAAGAAAGAAAACGCACAATTTAATTTAATTCAATTCACACTCTGTGCAAAATATTGGTGGCCAAATTTAGTGTAACCTTCCCAAACAACAAAAATTGCACAATTAAGTTTAATGAACATGACATCCAAAAATTCAATCCCATTTTTGAAAAGAATGTAAATAACAAAAGATGTCTAAGAAAGGTTCTTCAAGCATTAATCTTGAACATTGTGTTTTCACAATTCAACAATGGGTGGTTTGTAAAAGATTTTGTCATGTTGTACTTACTTTTAGGAATTGCTTCTTATGTTTTCCAAAAGCATCTTGGGAAATTCATTGTGCATATATAGGGTAATACGATTGTAATTGATGTTTAAAGCATATCACAATTAGTGATTAGGGGAGTGGATTTTATTTTAATTTGCACAAGAACATCTTCATAATTATTTTCATGATAACTCTTCATATTAATAATCTCAAACATGAAAGATCAAAAAACACCAATCCACTTTAGGAATCAATGTAATTTGGATCATGATTTTTTCTTATGAATTGTGGTGTCATTTTCTGACCATTATAAAAAGACTTGGGAAAGATGATGTAGTTTTCATTTGCTCCCACAACACTTTGTGGAATGTTTCATAGGAATGGAGTTGAATTTGTGTGTTTCATTTTTGGGAGCTTCTAGTTTCCCTACATTTTGAGTGTTCCTGGTTTGAATTTGCCATGCAGTTTTCATGAGCAGTTGTTGCCAAATACATGAAGGGTTTTTAACCCTTTTTATTAAGACATGTGTAGATTTGATTTCACTATGGGAGATGAGATTTTTACTTGCACTAGGATACTTGTTGGAAAATAAAAAATTAGAGCAACAAAAGCAATCAATGCACTCCATTGTAATTTATATTATATGTTATGCTTTACATTATGTTTTCATTAAAGGTAAGTTTTCAATAAATAAATGATAAATTGTTGAACATAAACATGTAAATGTCCTAAATACTACTTTACATCCATTGTAACCCAACATTTACATCCATTGTAACCCACAACATCACAACTTGAAAATATCCATCACATGCACATAGTTTTATAAATATGGCATAAGCATTCTCCAAAACATGTCAACAAATGCGAAGTGGATTAAATTAAACCCATTTAGTTAATTCTTCAACCCACACAAAAAGTATATGGTTGATCAAATGAGTCAAAATTAAAACCCAATATGCTAGATATGTGCATGTCATAATGTAATTTAATAATGCCAATGCAACTAATTTTCAATGATGGGTGAAAAGTTTGATGACAAAGGATAATGATGTCTACACAATTTCACTTAAAATAGAATCCAATAACAATTTTTCCCCAAAGTTTTCAACAAGACTCAAATATTGTCATAATTTGTCCCAAACATATTTATAAAAAAATTTGGATTCAAGTAGTCACCACAACAATATATATAAATAACAATTTATTATTATATCCTTAGGCAACAACAATTATTGTATTCCTAGGCAATGAACTAGTGGGTATACTAATATATGTGATTTTGCATGAAGGTATTTTGCTTTCAAGCTAATTTTATACCATATATCATTTTGCATTCAAAGCACCCAATGTAAATAAACCCTTTGGTAGTGAAGGTATTCTTTGCGTCTTGGAATTGTTGGAGATGAAATTATGAATTCAAAGGTCATGAAATTCATCAACGAGCATAGCCACAAAAACCAAAGGTGCAAGGGACATCATTGCATACATTGCCACAGAATCCACAATTTGTGGACTTGTTTTGAGTGTTCACACATTTCCCAGAACAACACATAGGTGTGTTCAAGGGGCATATATTACCACATGTTCCACAATTGTTTATATCTGTCGCAAGGGAGAAACAAAATCTTAATAGTGGTTCTAGAGGATCCACTCCACAACAAGTTTGGCCTCCAATGCAAGGAAAATATGGACATGGGTAAATAGCTAGTAGTTTTCTACCAGATACACCTTCCATTGAATTGCTAACCAAAAAACGACTTTTTGTAAATTCACGATGGTTTTCATTGGCATGAGCTACACCTTCAATAGAAGAAGCTGCAATCAATTGCATGGACATCAAAGCAACAAAAACAAACATTGTGGTCATCGCCATGAGTGACAACTTAAAGCTTGACATTTTGAAGCTCCCCAACAATAATTTCTAGAAAAAAAAGAAAGGGTTAGAAGTGAAAATAGAAACAAAGTCGTCGCAATACCACGTCCAAGTTCACAAGTTAGAATTGGTCTCTCAGTTGCAATGGGTAGCTATTTTGAACTTGAGAGACAATTGATGTTGTTGGTGTATGATATTAGAGAATGGGGGACCTATTTATACAAATTGTTTTTCCTTCCGTCCACTATGTCATGGGGGTTTGTGGGAGCCTTAAAATATGATTTCACCCATGTTTAAAAAAATTGGTTCTAGTCCTACACCCATACACCAAAGTTTGGAAAATTGGTTCTAGACCTATAACATACACCGAATTTTCAATTTCAAAATATTAGGCTATCTTATAACATACCACCAACGTTTGTTCCACAATTGATATACTTGCCATGATACATTTTCACATCTTTCAACATGTGCCATGATCTAGTCATGTGATTTGAAATATTTTTTTGGACACTAAAAAAACACAAAAGTGCACAATTTTAATTCAACCCACATGGCATGCAAACATGCACAATCAATTTTGTTGGGGAAGAAACATGTAAAAAGAAACAATTTGAAATAATTTCTTGGGGATGAAAGGGATGAACATAATGTTATCATGGTGCAACTTTTTTGCACACCAAAAGAAAGAAAACACACAATTGAATTCAAATCACACTCCGTGCAAAATATTGGTGGCCAAATTTAGTGCAACCTTCCCAAACAACAAAAATTGCACAACTAAGTTTAATGAACATGACATGCAAAAATTCACTCCCAATTTTAAAAAGGATGTACATAACAAAAGATGGATACGAAAGGTTCTTCAAGCATTAGTCTTGAACATTGTGTTTTCACAATTCAATGATGGACGGTTTGTAAAAGATTTTGTCATGTTTTACTTACTTTTAGGAATTGCTTCTTATGTTCTCCAAAAGCATCTTAGGAAATTCATTGTGCATATATACAATTGTATTTCATGTTTAAAGCATATCACAATTAGTCGTTAGGGGAGTGGATTTTATTTCAATTTGCACCAGCAACATCTTCATAATTATGTTCATGATAACTCTTCATATTGATAATCTCAAACATGAAAGATCAAAGAACACCAATCCACTTTAGGAATCAATGTAATTTGGATCATGATTTTTCCTTATCAATTGCAGTGTCATCTCTGACCATTAAGGAGAGACTTGGGAAAGATGATGCAGTTTTCATTTGCTCCCACAACACTTTGTGGAATGCTTCATAGGAGGTTGATTTGAATTTGTGTGTTTCATTTTTGGGAGCTTATGATTTTGCTACTTTTTTGAGTGTTGGTGGTTTGAATTTGGGATGCAATTTTCACCAGCAGTTGTTGCCAAATACATGACGGGTTTTAACCCTTTTTATTAAGACCTGTGTAGATCTGATTTCACATTTTACAGAGACTAAGAACATATGCACGTAAATCAAACAAGCCAGATGTCACAAAAGCGGAGCAAAGGAGAAACCTGTGACTAGAATCTACTCAGATTAACTTAATACTTAGACATCAAACTATTTCTCGCTAATATTGCTACAGTCACTGAATTGCAAAGACAACCAGAACTCAACCCAGTGAACATGAATTTGATAACTGCTGAATCTCGCACTGTAGACAAGATTTGAGCAATAGAGAACATAAATACCCAGCTCACAATATCCTCAGCGCAACTGTTCTGAAAAGTCACTCCACCGTTTTCCCTCTCGATTGCAAGAAGTTAACTTTTAACTACAATACAGAGGCGAATGTGGGTTCTACCTCCTCAATTTCACTGCTCCTCTGCAAGTTTGATGAATTGACGATTGTCGTACACATCCACTGTCGTCTGGCTGCTGGGCATCTCCTCCAATGCCTTTCTCAGCAACTTTAGTCGTCGCCTTTGCCACTGTAGATATTCCAGATGCAGCTCTTCCGCCTGTCAATGGGTTGAGAACCTTGCAGATTGTGGCAAAAACCCCTTCTGCCATTCTTGGCTTTTCCCTTTTTCTCTCCATCATGTAACAACACTGCAGGTCTGAATATGGAAACATGGGTGGATGCCAGTTCTGTGATGTGCTTTTCCAACAACCCCTTTGTTTTTGGATACAGAAAAGATGAAGTTGCAGAGGATCCAGCACTTGTCAGCAAACAAAAATGAGTTGGTTTTGATGGGTTTGCTTCCTTGAACAAGCGAGCCACATGAAGGGGAATATCATGATCAATTTTGACAAAGTTTTCAGCACTTCCTGCATCTGGACGTGTGGTGCCCATGGTATTGAATCCAACATCGATATCTGCAAAGAGATTCTTGTTCTCATCAATCTTGTCAAAGTCCACAACATGTAGCTCTAGTTTCTCTTTCCCTGGGCCATCAGAAGGCACTGATCGGGAACCCACCGTCACAAGTCGCTGGAAAAGATGTGTTTCTGCCCACAAGCCCTGCTCACCCAAAATCCCTCATCTTGTCAACAATAGAAACCATGTCTCTGATCCACAAAATCAAAACAATCAACAAATGTTCAAAGAATTAATTTTAGTGACCTAATCGTTGGGAAAATTCTTCACATGTCTAATCACAAGTGCTAATTCTCTCCCATGATTTCATCAAACACAAAGAGAAAAGAAGGAGGAAAACATGCTGCAAGAGTAGAGAGTAAAATGACTAACCATGAAACCAAAGCACTGAAGCCTTACATGAGGGTCCAAGGTCCAGGGACCAATGAGTTCTGTTGACCATAATGTCAAATTCTTTTGACATTATGATTTTCATGCATGATATTCATTTTTCATCCATGTGTGAATTCATATAGTTGTTAGATTCATGATTGTAAAATTCATGTGTCATCATCGATTTTATCCATATGTCTTTTTTTTAACCCTTGTCATCAATGTTATTTTTAAAATTTAGTTTGGTTGATGTCATCAAAGTTGATCCATGGAGTTACTTTCACATATAGAACAATTACATTTATGTGGTCAATTTGATCACATAAATATATTTCATCAATCATCTATTTTCATGCATACAACCAACCAACTACATGAGTGATAAACTTCATTCATCAACATTGCTTATTTATGATGAGTACAATTAATTTATATTGAAATTTTCATTTCGAAGATAGTTTCATTGATTCGCTTACATTTCACCTATCTATAAACAATTGTACATTTGTAGTTAGTTTGATTAATGCAAAAAAACAATTGTGCATTTAAAATCATTCGTTGTTTGACATTTTCTTGAAGTCTTGTTTCAAACATTTTGTCAAAACACATAAAAATCAACAACCTTCAAAAATGAAAATGAAGAAACTTTTCTTTCTCCCTTCAAATAAATGAGAGGGTTTTGGATCCCCTCTGCCTTCTTCCCCGCATTTTTCTCTTCCTTTTACTCCTTCCTCCATTTTCATTCTTGCCTATCCCAAAGTGACACTTGGCATGTTCCCTTGTGTTCCCATGTACTTTCAAATAACACCACTATTTATCCCATCTTAGTTCTTCAAAATCTATTATTCAAAAATAGAACAAGTTGTGTGTTTCCATATCCATAGGAGGTAAGTATGTTGGTCACATACAAAAGAATAAATGTGACTATATTTGTTATCAAAACTAATAGAACTGAAAAAATAAAAATATACAACTTCTTTGAATTTTAACTTTAATTGAAAATAACTTTATATTGGTGCACTTGAAAATCGATTCTCTACTAGAGATACAACAAAACCTTTAGTTGAAAATGGGTTGGATGTTGTTGCAACAAAAGGAATTTGGGTTGGTCACCTCACCTAAAACTCATTAACACTAGTGTACCTAACTTCAAATTTCTTACAATATGCTGTCATGTTTCTAGTTTCGAATAGTTGCAATTTATCAATTTGTATATTATATTGCCAATTTTAATTTGTCTCCAAGTTGGGTTTTATGGGAAATGAGATTTTTACTTACACTAGGATACTTGTTGGACAATAAAGAATTAGAGCAACAAAAGCAATCAATGCATTCCATTGTAATTTATATAATATGTTATGCTTTATGTTATGTTTCATTATAGGTAATTTTTAATAAATAAATAAATAATTGTTGAACATAAACATGGAAATGTCCTAAATACAACTTTACATCCATTGTAACCCACAAGATCACAACCCGAAGATATCCATCACATGCATATAATATGCATAAATATGGCATAAACATTGTCCAAAACATGTCAAGAAATGTGAATTCGATTAAACTAAGCCCATTTAATTAATTCTTCAACCCACACAAAAATTATATGGCTGATCAAATGAGTTGAAATCAAAACCCAAAATGCGAGATATGTGTATCAGATAACTTAATTTAACAATGCCAATGCAACTAATTTGCAATGATGGGTGAAAAGTTTGATGACAAAGGATAATAATGTCTACACAATTTCACTTAAAATATAATCCAATAACAATTTTTTTCCAAAGTGTTCAACAAGTTTCAAATATTGTCATAATTTGTCCCAAAATTTCTTTATAAAAAAAATTGGATTCAAGTAGTCACTACAACAAGACTTATATATATATATATATATATATATATATGATAATAAT
>Ga0209208_10010959_pt1 | contig 11672 bp, 5 predicted proteins | sample S1TSphfallax_3_FD_187694 | JGI IMG/M metagenome (GOLD analysis project Ga0209208, IMG submission 187694) | Host-associated microbial communities from peat moss isolated from Minnesota, USA - S1T2_Fd - Sphagnum fallax MG (SPAdes) (version 2) | ecosystem: Host-associated > Plants > Peat moss >...
TTTCAAAGAATTGGAACTTGACAATTCTTTGACTTTGAAATAATAAAAAGTGGGAACTAGTCTCTCTTTATACATTCAAATAATCACACAACAAATTACAATGGATTAAAACAATTGCCCATGAAGAATTTACAAAACAAAACCACATCAATTCCTAGATGCCAAAGGTTACTATACAATTGTCACTATTGGCATTCAAGTCTTCTAAAAGCTTCAACCTATTGTGGAGATTTCAATTTGAGTACTTCCATCGGTTTGAGAGAAGAGAGCTCAAGTGCAAGCCAAGGTGAATGATTAGAGATATTTGACAATAAACCCCAATAATCATCATGTTTGAAAAAGTAAAGTGAACAATATCAAGAAGCTCAAACTTTTTTAAAATTTTTCATAACTTTACTTAATAATGTTATCAATTTTTTTTTAAAATATAAAGATTCAAGACTTTAAAACAAATGTTTGCACCACACTAGTTTGAATTAGTGTTGGCCAGTAATTGAATTTAAACTTGGTTATCAAGCCAATTATTAATAACTTGCCAACCCATTGTTAATGTTTTGATAATTGAATAACAACCTAACTAGTTTTAGTATTGAAATTCCAAAATCTAATAACTTACCCTTGTGCATCATTGTAAAACATATCATCCAAGTAAGTTATCAATTTTAAAACAATATTTTTATGATAAATAAAATCAATATTATTAAATTAAACCTATAAATGGTTAATGATTAACAAGATAACACATGGTTATCAATTGGTTATTTGATGAACCAAGTCCTTATGCATAATTAACAATTATTACCCAGAAAATATTGATAACCTATCATTTATATATATATATTTAAAACTTTATTTGACAATTATGAAAAAAATTCAATAATTGACCAACCTTAGTTCAAACCTCTTTTTACATCAAAACATTATAATTCTTGTAACAAAATGTGATTTTTAATATTTTTTCTTTAAAAAATAGACTTTGTTTTATGATGCAATGTGTGAAGTACATATTGTGGTTTTTAACATTTAACATAAAAAATATACATAAGGTGTTTAAATTATAATTTGATGTTGGTATGAATTATGATATTAATGTGACATATAATGTTGATGTATGATGAACACCACATATATTTTACATAAAAATGGTTTAAACCACAACATTCACCTCACACTTGTGTTATGAAACAAGGTTTATTGCAATTAAAATAACCAAATTATGTTGTAATTTATCATTTTTTTATTTAGCTACTGTAAAAGAAACCACAAAAGGATGGAATTCTTAAAATATATATAAAACAATAAACGCACCTTTGTTAAAGGCTAAGGGGAGGTAGGAAAATTAAAGGAAAAATTTAATACAATAATGATAATGTTATATGTTTTTTAAAGTTTTTTTAACCTATTTATGAATCTACTTATTAACTTTATTTAGACCAAAACAATTTGAGTTATGTAAAAAGTCCTAAAATGACCCTATAAATCCATGTTACACAACCTATTATGATTCCTTCACCATGCATTATCATCATCAATCTTCCTCATCTACTCTATGAATTCAAAGTAATGTGCATGCACATCTTAAAACCTAAAAGTTCTATTATATTATAGAGGATGGATCAATTTGGTGGATCAATTTCAAAAGTTCAACAATTGTATGGACCAACCTAAAAAAGGTATGCATCTTGTGTGCACCTTATTGTTCTAAAATTCTAATGTAATGTTCTATCAATTTTGAAATTGAAATAAAAACAACATCAAGTTTTGATATACATTTCTATGCAAATCCAAATATCAACATTGATGAATTAACAAAGAAAGAAAAAAAAGTAAGAAAACACTTGTCAACCAAAGTTTTGATTCAAATGTGTTGAAGTGCATTAAAAAAATATCATTATAATCAAACTAGGAGCGTGGTGAGATTATAGCCCTCATCAAGGCCAAGAGGGAAGAACACACATTGTTATTCTTAACAAAATTGATCCATGAAACCAATTTCAAATGACAATTACAAAATGGACAAAGATTTTATTATTATTAAAATTGTAAGTTTTCTTTGACACATGAAAAATGGGCTTACATTCAAGGATAATTGGGATCAATCTTTAAAGAATTAAAAAAAAATTGGTTACATTTTGGAATGGGTATTACAAGGACTACTCAAAGGTAAAAGCACATTACAATGACCCCCTTTGGGATGTTACATTGTATTACTTTCTAGGGATGTGCATGTTTGAATGCATCCCACCTCAAATGTTTGAAAGATTTTCACATTGTTTTTGTATATTATGTTAAAATATAACCTAGTCAAAATATTAAAATAAAAAATGATTTTTTTTTAATTTTATAAAGTGGGAGATTGGAATATATTTGTGGAAACAAATGTAATGTACATGTGTATTAAAAAACACAAATATATTCTGAAAAAAATTTAAATAGTTTTTAATCTTTATGAAAGTTGAAAGTATTAACCATATCATTTCACATAATTTGAACTATGTTTGGATACCATATGACTAATTTGACAATTTTCACATCAAAAAATGAGTTTTTTCAACAAAGATGTGATAAATGTGTGGTTAATTAAAAATTTGATAAGTATCACATTCAAATGAAAGATGACAAACATAGTTAGATGGGCCATATTTTTAATTTCATTAAAATTCATTATTTTAATTATTAATGAAACCTTTAAATTAGTGTTGTCAAAACGAAATAATGATGTCATCGTACTAATGTATACTATAAATATACCCATGATCCTTCAACATAGATAATTTTAAAAATAATATTATAAGAGTAGTTTTGTTTGTATTAAAAAAGTTGTAAGGTCCAAAAATCATGACTGATACCCAAAATTAAATGTACCATACTTTTGAAACAATTATGTTATATGTACTATAATATTAAACCCAAAAGTTTTTTTAAAAAGGTCATCGGAAGGTGTCTTCACCCTCAATGAATACACAAGAAAAGGTTGCATTACATTTATTTCAAACTTTAAACAAGAGCATGTACGAGTTGACTCTAAAATTGATGGGAAATAAGTCAATATTTCATCCACCTCATGTTCATGACCTAATGAACAATTGTAAAAACAACAATTACAAGCCCAAGGGCCTCAACTAAAAGGATGTAAGTGATATTTCAAATGGGTTTGTGAATGAGGACATAATGGGTTTGATATTAAATTTGGAATTCAAATTTTATATGTTGGTGAACATTGAACATTCCAAAATAATGCATTAGGTGGTCATATTCGTGTGACATTATTTCTTCCACATTATTTCAATCCCAATCTTAATGCACACCTCAAGAATACCCTTTTACAAGTTGTAAACAAATCAAAATATAAACCTAAAAAAAACCAAAATTTAGTTAACAAAGGAGTTTGGACCACAAGAGGTGGGGGATTTCATACTATTAGCAACATTATTAAACACAACTATTCATCACAAGTGCACAAGGGCATGATTGAAGCAAGATAAGAATGCAACCAAACATTAGTTGAATCTATAGACTAGATTCATGAAACTAACTTGGCTATGGGAAAGAAACACTTGAAGATTCAAGAATCCTTGATTGAAAAGTAATCAAGGTGTACTTCAAATATTAAACAAGGCCATTAATGACACACAAATGAACATGGTCAAAGTGATCACATGATTAATAAAGGTCATGATAATGGTGCAAACAAAAAACAACTTCCTAAATTAAATGTTCACCACAATGATCTTCCACCAAAGAGGGATCATTGGATGTTTAAATGGAGGAAGATCATTGTGGTTAACATTGGATGTTTAAATGCTCCAATGAAGATCTAGGGTATAATGATAATTGATGACCAAACAAAATATTTATTGAATTTTGTGAAACATATTTTGATGTTTGGAGGAAGGTTGAACATGAACCAATTCTTTGGTCAACCAAGATAATTGTTGATGTCCCTTTTCATTGCATCACCAAATCTTTCATACTTTCAATTGAGTGAAATGTTTGTTTGCCACCACCACCTTCATTGGACATGTTCACCATGTTTAATTCCTATGGATCCATAAAAAGAATCGAAACATGATCTTGAAAGGAAACAACTAAACAAATAGACAAAAACAAAAGAAGAGATAAATTGTAATAATAAGATATTAAAGTCAATTGATCCCAAAATGTTGTTCAGACTTTCGGATTTGTTCAGATCTGTTGCCCTCAAGCAAAGTGAGATGCAAGCTACATCAAGCAGAAACTGCAATGAACATGCCAGATTGCCAAAACCCAACTGCAATGAACATGCCAGATTGCCAAAACCCAACTGCAATGAACATGCCAGATTGCCAACACCCAACTGCAATGAACATGCCAGATTGCCAACACCCAACTGCAATGAACATGCCAGATTGCCAAAACCCAATTGCATCAAACCCGTTGCATCGAAAAAAAAACAGCAACCTTGAACTATTTGATTGAGCAAAAAAACCAGAGTCCACACACTCTCTTAACAGGCACAGTGTTGTTGTTGCTGCTCTCAACAGATGATCAGAAAACCATCACAACCTCCAATCAGGCATACCGAGCAAAACGGTAGAATGTAAGAGATAGATATATAGACCTGAGGCAAACATGCACAAGTCATAAATGTTGGAAACCATGCTTCAACAAGGCCTGAAGAAGAACATTATGCAAAACCCCCTGGATCTGCCCACCACACACACCCCAGCCCCAGCATTGGCATCTTGTGCCCACTGTTGAGCTTGATTGCTGCATTTGCCATCTCTTCTGAATATATACACTATGACCCTCTACATAGAATGACCCTCTATGCTTCAGCCTCTAATTGCCTTGCAGAACACATCAACAGAGGTTTATGTGTTCACATAAACCTGCACTCCAACATCCAAATTGATCCAAATCCACCCATTGTGACTTAATTGTGTGGGTGAACCCCCAAGTGAGTTGATGTTGGGTTTCATATTGTAAACCTAATGTGGAAAGGATATTCATTTATGTAAAAATCATATTAAATAGTAACTAATTATTACTTGATAAAACAAATGCATGTAGATGATTCATAGTTTATACTTATGTAAACTAAGGTTAAGTGTGGTTTTAGTTTTTCAGTAGTTGGGGTTTTTAGACTTCAAAAAAACAAAGTTATTAAATCAACATATTTAACACTAAAAAGTAAAAATATTTTACAATTAACCAATATTTGCCAATAATTAATATATGTTGAAATCATATTTTAAAGGCCCCCCCCCTTATATTAAGTGGAGCACATTTTTGAAAGGTGCAAACTATTTCGAAAGAGCACCTAAGGAAGCAACCTTAATTGACATGGACATGGTTAATCTAGGAGATTTAATATCCATGAAATGTTACATTAGATATTGGAGACATTTTGCTTCCAAATGACACATTTTAACATTAGAATTAGTTACAATTAAAATCTTAAGCCATGCAAACACAATCAAAGACAGTTACAATGCTCACAAACTTATCATATAAATGAAATTTGAAAAAATAGAAATATTCATTCTCAATTTTTTGTTATTTTTCATGTTTGCATGTTTGATCCTATTTTCAAAAAACATATTAAAAAAAATTCAATCAACTTTTTTTTTCAGATGTCTCTTATAACCAATTTAGAACCAAAAGCTTGTTCCTTCCAACATAGCTAATAGGGCTATTGAAATTTGGGGCAAAAGTCTGAATTTCACATTCATATTCATTAATAATTTTATAATCGACATAATTATTAAAATATTATTTTATAATTCTATAATTTTTGTGATTTTGAATTAATAAATGAATATGAAAATTGAAAAAGCAATCTTTCAAATGTATCGGTTTTTTAATTTTACTAATATTCTTTAAAATATTATCAAATTTATAAAAATAAAAATTACACAAATTTTCTCGATTCAAATATGAAACATCAATCATCATTTATCAAAAAATTGATTATATCCATCAATAGACTTTTGAATTTTCATCATACATAAAACAACATATAATCATCCATAATGAGAAATACAAACAACATTGATAGAAACACAAGAAAAAGATAAACATATGATGAAACAAAAGATTTAAAAAACAACAAAAGACGAGAATGAAAACTAAATAAATCAAAGCAAATCAAATAAGATCATGCAAGAAATAAAGATGAAATCAATAAACGTTAAAGAAGAAAATTGTGTTTAGATAATCTCAAAATCTGTAAAGACATTTTAATACAACAAATCAACATTTTCCCTTCACAAATCAACAATTTGGAAAATAAAGTCAAACTTACCACATAAAATTTAACAAACAACCCAAAAAATGATCAAATTTCCATTCATAGAAAAAACAAAAAAAACACCCAAAAACAACAACAAAGATTTTTTTAAAACTTAGAAAAATGAAAAAAATACATTAAAAAAAAGATTTAGTTAACATGTGGAACGAGAAAAATATTCAAACATGGAAGAAATTGTAATTATTTTCCCTCCATAAATCAAAGAATTTTTATTTTTTTTCTACAACAATTTAATACTTTCATAAAAAAATCTAACTTTGAATTTGGCGACTCGTGTTTGTAATGAAAAGAAATTTGTGCATGAACTCATAAAATGTGATGTTTCAAATATTAGTTCAGATTTGAAACATATGAAAATCATACTCAAAATTAATTCAAAACATCATTTTGACAAACCCAATGCTTGTACTCGCCATTGGTTCACAAATCCTTCACCTTAGTTCCTATACACTGATGCCATGGAGCTTACAATAGTTCATCAAATCACTAAGGCTTGCCATGGAATTTGGCCACATAAATATGTGTGCTACAAAACATACATCAAGTTGGGAACCAATCACACAAGATTTGACATTGCAAGTTTGGCCAATCTTAATGAATTACTAATATGGCAACAAACTTTGCATTTCATGGGTTTGAAGTGCATAATTTACTTCACAATCAAATCAAAATAATTAAACACTATCCCCCTCTACCCACCTCCTCCTCAAGCACATAATGCTTTTGATTGTATACAAGTTCCATGTAATGGATTGTGATGATAAGGTGATAATTTCTCAATTAAAACCTCGTGTTTTGTTGTTTTCTCCATTGGCTTTTCTAACAAAGACATGCTTCCAAATGAACACCACTCCATCCTAGAAGTGTGGTTCTATGAACTAAAAAACTAAAAGAATTCAAGGTGGTAACAAAGCATAAAGCACTTGAAGAAATATCCTAGTGTATTTGGAGGGCACCTTACCATATGCATGAATATCCCGTCTCAAAATGAGGAAGGATATATTACACCTACTCAAGAGTGAGAGCTAGGGATACAATTAGGCCTTTAAGGATGAAATATGCCAGCTAGTGATGCCCAATAGGAGACTAGGTATTCTTCAAAAATAGTTGAACATATCGGATTCAAGCTTTTTAAATAAAATTTTGTGTTATTGAAATTTTGGTGAATTTTCCCCAAAAACAATTCTTGAATCCACCTCACCTCACCTCACTCATTTGCAATGTTCACACACCATCTCCAATCTAGGCTTTCCGGTGGTGATAGAATTAGGGTTAGTATTGTCCACTTTGCACATTCCCACTTTGTACATAATTAAAGCATGAGGTGAACATTATCATGAACTCGACAAGGGGTGTGTCACATTGTGGCCTTGCCATTTACATTTTAAAAGTATCTTTAAGCAATAGAAGAAGAATTATGGAAACTCAAATATTTCACCATGCAAAAAATATAATCTTCCAAAAAACCCTCTAAAAAAGAAACCAAAATCCTTCAAGATATTATAACTCTATGATAACTAATCTCAAGTTTCCAACACAAGCCAAAATATCATCTTTCAAAAATCCTCTAAAAGAAACCAAAATACTTCAAGATGTTATAACTCTATAATAACTAATCTCAAATTTCCAACACAAGCCAAAAATATCATCTTTCAAAAATGTTCTAAAAGAAACCAAAATCCTTCAACATATTATAACTCTATAATAACTAATCTCAAGTCTCAACACAAGCCAAAATATCATCTTTCAAAAATCCTCTAAAAGAAACGAAAATCTTTCAAGATTTTATAACTCTATAATAACTATATCAAGTTTCCAACACAAGCCAAAAATTATCATCTTTCAAAAATCCTCTAAAAGAAACGAAAATCTTTCAAGATATTATAACTCTATAATAATTAATCTCAAGTTTCCAACACAAGCCAAAATATCATCTTTCAAAAATCCTCTAAAAGGAACCAAAATCCTTTAAGATATTATAACTCTATAATAACTAATCTCAAGTTTCAACACAAGCCAAAATATCATCTTTCAAAAATACTCTAAAAGAAACCAAAATCCTTCAAGATATTATAACTCTATAATAACTAATCTCAAGTTTCCAACACAAGCCAAGAATATCATCTTTCAAAAATCCTCACATAAAAATAGACCTATTAGGTAGGTACCTAGGGGCCTATAAAAAAATCCCTTAAGCTACTATATATTCTATAATGAATCTAAACACAATGGTATGCTTACCTTGGTAAGGCAAGGCCAATAAACATATGTAGATCACAAGGTATAGGGAAGAGCTCTTACACCTACAACTCTTCTTTTCTTTAGGAGTAGTGGAAGGGGGATCTTGTAGGTGTAAAGATCAATCCCTTCTCTTTTGTAAGAAGGATATTCATGGACTCTCCAAAGAAATACACTTAGGGATTTTGTCTCTCTAAGTGCTTTTATGCCTTAAAAAAAAAGGATCTCATTTTGATGTCTCAATGGTGAGGAAGAGGATCTGGATGGATAGGCAAAAAACATACACCTCTTGAAATCTACCTGATTTCACTAGGAGGGTTTCCCCCTTCCCTTGACACCAACCAGAGGAGAGAGAGAGAGAGAGAGAGAGAGAGAGAGAGAGAGATTTGCCCAGCATCCTTGACTCACTTTTGCATCCTTTGTTGGTTGGCCTTGCTTACTACTACTACCAAGAAGGCAAGGAATGATATTGTGTTTAGATTCATTATAGAGTATATAGTAGTAACTTTAAAGGATTTTTGTGTTTTTTTTGTACTTTGGATCTTCCTGAAATTAGACACCCAACAAAATACCTAAAGAAATGGCATGGATGGAAATGCTCCTTGTGTTAGCATTGGTGATTTTCCTCATGATACTTAGAAAGCTGGCTTCAGGCCAACACTTGTGGTGACGACTCCCCAAAGAATACTGGGTTTCTTTCCCAATCTTTTAATTAATCCTCTTCTTTCTTTTCTTTGGTTGATGCAATTTTTCTCCTCACGAAACACAACTATTTATCATTGTATGAGTAACCCGCTCGTTTTTTGAATCTATTTTATCACGTTTATCATCTTTTTCTTGTTGGGTATTTTTGAAAATTAGGAGGAACAAAAAAACATTTGAGAGAATTCAAAATGAGAAATTGGGCATTTCAATACAAATCCTGAAGTGTTGTGCTTCGAATCTCTCAGAAGTATGGATGTTATGATCCTCTCTCCTTGTCCTCCTCAATGGAGCGGCAACAAAAATGAATGGAGGAGGAGGAGGAAGTGGAGGAGGCTATAGTTGTTGTTGTTGTGTTATTGGATTTGTCTCCAGTTTGAATTTCATGATGGAGCGTAGTAGTAATATATCCATCTCTACTAAGTTCATGTTTAGTACACGTAACGAAATCATCATGGGTTTGATGTTTTTCAAGCTTCAAGCCAAAACAAATGCGATGGCAGAATTGACAATGGGCATGGACGATAAAACCCAGCAGCAATATAATTCCTCGCATTTCTGCATTCCCAACTCATGGTGCTTACAAAGGTCATTAGATCAAATCTCAGAATGGGAACTTGAAGGTGGAAATGCCAATGGTCGGCAAGATGATGCTGGTTTGAGATTTTCTCTGCTTCTTCAACTTAACTTATTTTCAGACCAGCAAGCATAGACAAGGTTCTCTCTCTCTCTCTCTCTCTCTCAAGGCCCATTTTTCAAAATCTGACAAAATAATGTACTTTGCTAATAGCCATGTAAAAGAATGGACCTTTCTTTGTAAACCATGAATAAATTAATAACTAACTACTCCACACAAAATACACCAACAACAACAACAAAAAATGCTTGATTTTCAATCCAACTTCCGTCAGCAGAAAATTTGTTCTTCTTCTTGATAAGTGCATCACCTTCTTCTACTCTTGTGTAGGACAAATGTGTGTGTGCTTGGCAACAATTTCAAGATTTTTGTGGTTAGTGCAAAGCAGGAATATCAATAGCAGGGCAGAATCTGTGTTTCTACCTTCAACCATAATAACCAAGCATTAAATCTGAAGAGCACTCAGAAATTTGTTATTAATAGATATCAAAATGGCATGTTGATTATGTGTTTTTTTGTTTGTTTTTTGGAGATAATAGAGAAATCCGTAGATTCACCCTGTCTTTGGGCCTCCTTTGCAGATAAAAAAACTGGGTTTATATTTTCTTACAATCTCATGGTTCCATGTGTTTCACAAAATGGAATGCCCTCCGCCACCACAAAGGTCATTACAAGTTTTAAGTAGAGTTGGGTTTTGCCAGTTGCCCTTCTATTATGTTCTTATTATGCTTGAGCTTCTGATCTCACCATGATCTTCTTCTACTTGTTGTGATTCTCAGCCTCCAAACAGCATATGTGCAATTTTACAAATTGGGTTTCTCTGCTTGGGACTTTCTCTAAGTGCCAAGTATATTCTTGTAATGAGTATGACTCTCTAAGTTTCCAAATGGCAAATACCCAACACGGGATTTTTAAATGCGAAAAAAAAAAGAGTTTCGGGGATTGTATAAATAGCCAAGCATTTGAAGCATTTGAATAGATAACTGTAGGTATTAGGTTAGGTAGCCAACAAACAATATAGAAGAATGCTTATCGTTGTTGTTGTATAATTATAATCACAATGTAGTTGAAATCGTAGTTGTGATGTAGTTGAACAATGAACATGGATGCTTGCAAGGTGGGTGCTAAGTTGCATGTCTCATGGCGCCAAATGACAAATGTAGGATTGATTTTTGCAACCATATGTCATGCTGCTTTTCGGTGTTGAAGTTGCATTCTACAATTCTCTTGCAAGTCCAATCAATGTTTACCAATTGCTTTCAACGTCACTCTCCTCCTTTTAACATGATTGTGCCAACAAAGCTTGGGATACAAAAATGTGGAAAGCCCTTCTTCATCTTGATCAATTTCCTTCCACAATGAATCTTAATCACATTTCAAAAGATGTAAACATTTTTCATTCTAAGTAGAGTGGTAGCAATGACACATATCACCTTTTGGCTTCCACTCGTGATCAATCCACTTCCCATTGTCACTTTTGATTTGTTACTCCAATTATCTATTGGTAGTTGAATTTTGGCCACTCCTATTTGCCTTCAATATGAAAGAATTGACATTTGGAAAAATTAAACTAGTATTTACATTTTCTTTTCTCTCCCTTTCACTTGTTTGAACTATGTTTCTTTTTTTTTAAACTCAAGTTTGGCACATAAATTAAATCAATTTTATAGTCTATTTGGATCCAATTTAGTATTTTTTTTCTCCATCTAATGTATTGTTATCATAATGGTGCTTTCTATGCTTATGGTGGATCCCACTTTGTGACATTTTTTTATGTCCATACATTTACCCCCCCCCCCCCCC